>Ga0265297_10011436_pt1 | contig 10869 bp, 8 predicted proteins | sample Munlanlwell13791_FD_192502 | JGI IMG/M metagenome (GOLD analysis project Ga0265297, IMG submission 192502) | Leachate microbial communities from a municipal landfill in Southern Ontario, Canada - Leachate well 137-91 | ecosystem: Engineered > Solid waste > Landfill > Unclassified | place...
ACAGGAAGCAATACTGGTTATATGAGATGGTCTGAAATACAGCCTCTTGTAAATTCCGGCTGGGATATGCAGTCACATAGCATAACTCACAGCCATATGCTCACATTAAATCAATCAGAATTCAGATATCAATTGCAAAATTCAAAAGAATTAATTAAAAATAAAACTGGTCTAAACCCAACATCTTTTGTATTTCCATTTCACGAATCAAATTCAACTTATACTCAAATATGCGGAGAATATTATGAATTATGTTGGACACAGGGAAGCTTAAATCCTTCTTATGATTTTATTTCAACTAATGGAAAAACCTATTTGAGCTTAAGAAGAATTAATATTGTTAATTCCACAACAATTTCTCAATTTGGAGATTATTTAAGAAAAGAGACAAATAAAGCAGGTGAATGGAATATGGAAGAGAGTTCTGGAACTACAACTTCAGATACTTCAGGAAATTCAAATACAGGAACTCTCAATGCAGGAGCTTTCTGGTCTGCTATTCCTATGAAAGTTTATTCAGCTCAATCAGAAGCCAAATCTTCTTCTGTAACAGCATCTTCTGAACCTTCTGTAGCAATTTATGATTCAGGTAAATTAAAGGGAAAAATAAAATCAATAGATGGAATTGATAATATTGTTGACCATGATATAGGAAAGAAAGCAATGAAGATTGCAAAAGAAAAGAAGAAATATCCTGATAATATGGATATCGAAGGAAATTATTACAATAAAAGAAAGAATTTAACTGATGTTAAGTTTGCAAGAAAGTTGGGACAGTAAGTTTTTGTTACTTTTACTAAATGATAACATAACAGAAAAGTTTATAAACATTAGTTTTCTTGAAAAATCATGGCACCAATTATGGACATACCAAATGAGAATGATTATCAAAAAATGATTAAAATAGCTGATGCTGTTGGAATAAATTATTCTGTTCCAAAACAAGAACCAGAAATTAAAGTAAAAGATGATTTAGGTTTTATTTATGTTCATTCAATAAAATTAGAAGTTGCAAGGAATAAAATTCTGCACGGAAAAAATTTCTATAACACTCAGGAAGCACTTCATTCAAATAATCAAAGAATGTTGACAATTCCTGAATTTAGAGAATTTTTGAAATATACAAGACAAAATCATAAGGATATTTATAATGAAATAACACAAGTAAGAAGCCCTTGGAGAGCAGAATGGCTTGACGCGGATTTCAAGGTTGAAGGTAAAGATTTAGTTGTTTATTATCATATTTTTGAAAATGGCAAAATAGTTAAAAAATCTGAAAAACTAGATAAGAATACTCTAATGGAAGATAAAACACCTGGAATTTCTTTGGAAAACTGGCTTGAAGATTCAACAAATCAAGGACTTCCAAAAGATGTTGTTAAATCAGGAAAATTATATTATTGGTGTCCTGATAAAGATAATAATTCAGTCGCGTGGTTCGATGCTGGTGATGACAGGTCTGGCCTGATTTGCGGCAGGGGTCCGTCTGGCGGGAATTCCGGCCTTGGGGTACGAGCAGCGAAGCTGCGAGAGTAATTGTCTTGTCCAGAAAAAGATTTGTTGAACAATGTTGTGGTTTTATCGCGAAGCGACTGCCGAAAATTTTTTAAGCAACATACTATTTTATTAAAAGTCCTAAAACTCTTTGTCTCTTTGGACAGGAGATACGGAGATGGACTACACGTCAATTTATTAGCACATTGTTAAAATTTATTTTAAGTCATAAAATTCAGCGATAACAATTAGTAGTGGTCTAGAACATGAAAATATGAAATCGCAGTGGCAATCGATAAATTGGCTAGTTGGGTCGCGAGGTTCAATGCTAATGATGACAGGTCTAACCTGAATTGCAACAGGAATCCGTCTAACAGGAATTCCGACCTTGGAATAGTTTATCTCCTTTTGGACAATATAAGAATGAAAACTCAGAATAATCTTTATCCTGCAATTATTTCCAAAAAAAATTTGGTTCTTGCATGGAAAAAAGCCAGAAAAGGAAAAACCCAAAAAAATTATGTTGTAGAGTTTGAGAAAAGTTTACCTTTTCATTTTAATTCATTGAATGAAGAATTAAATCAACTAACTTATTCTCCAAAACCTCTGAAACTCAGAATTTTGCGAGACCCAAAAACACGCAAAATCTCTATTTCTGATTTTCGCGACAGAATAATTCATCATGCTTTGTGCAACATAATTGAGCCAATTTTTGATAAAACTTTTATTTATGACAATTGTGCAAGTAGAGTTGGAAAAGGAGGTTTGTTTGCATTAAAAAGGTTTGAAATTTTTAGAAGGAAAATAACTTGCAACTTCACATCAAATGGTTTTTGCTTGAAAGCAGATATTAAACATTATTTTGAAGAAATTAATCATGAAATTTTGCTTGAAATAATTAAGAGGAAAATTAAGTGTGAAAAAACAATCTGGTTGATAAAACAAATTATGCAGAACAAGGTTGTTGAAGAGAGAGAGAGAGAGAGAGAGACGCACGATTCCTTATTAACTATTAAAGGAATGCCTTTAGGCAATTTAACTTCACAATTTTTTGCAAATGTCTATCTTAATGAATTAGACCAATTTGTGAAGCATAAATTAAAAGTAAAATATTATATCCGTTATGTTGATGATTTTGTTATATTGCATTCTTCAAAAGAACAATTAGAATTATGGAAAAGAGAAATTGAGTTATTTCTAAAGGAAAAATTAAGGCTTGAATTTCATCCGGATAAAACAAGAATACTAAATTTATCACACGGAATTGATTTTGTTGGATTCAGAAACTTTTACAATTATAAATTATTAAGAAAAAGAAATGTTAAAATTATGAATAGAAAAATAGATAACTATAATAATGAAAAAATATCTTTAAAAAAATTATTTGAATCCTTTGAAGGTTGGAATGCTTATGCAAAATGGGGAAATAGTTATAAAATAAAAAAGAAATTAATACAAAAAATAAAATTTAACTAAGATTTAATAAATCAATCCTATTTAATTTCCCTAACACTCATCTTCTAGAAAATGCTCAACCGAAAACATTATAAAATCTCTTTATTTCATTATTTTAACATAATCCCAGATGATCCTTACGGGTTGCCTGATGTTTTCAAGAATCAAAAAATTGTTTAACTTCTTCTTTTTTTAATTTGGTTAATCTATCGCAAGTTTGTTGTAAGTGATAAGAAAATTTATTCTCAAAACCAATATTCTCAACATTTTTGCCTTTTTCTTTTACTGCCTGAACAGCTGGAACAAAATCTCCGTCTGAAGACACTAAAATTGCAGTGTCATAGGCATCATTATAAGCAAGTTTGACCATATCAACAGCAAGGTGAATGTCGTCTTCTTTAGCTTCATAGATTATTTTATTATTTGACTTCTTTTTTTGCATTCTGCATAAAACAAAAGTAAATTTAGGTATTCTTTGTATCTTATCAAAAAATTTCTGTTGTTTTATATAGCTTTCTTCTCCTTTTCTTCTGTCTAAGGGAATATTATAATAATAAATTCTTACAAGCTTTTTATCCCTTGAGAGATAATTCACAAACTTATCAAAATTAAAATCATTTGCCTTTTTATCTGGAACCAAATTTTTTACAATGTGATATAAGTTGCTCCCATCAATAAATATCATAACTCTTTCATTTTGAATTTTATTTTCCATTTAAAATTAACAAAATCAAAATTAATAAAACTTTAGAAAATAAAAACCTAGGGTTGCAGTGCAAACCTAGGGTGTATATAATTATGATAAATATTGGTTATTTATATAATTTTCGGAACTTTAACATTTCTAAATATTTATTTGATTTCCCTAACACCCATCTTCTTGTAAACCAAACCATCTGTTCCAACACCATCACTTCTCCAGTAAACTGCAATATTTGGTTTTCCTGATTCTGAACCTGAACGTGAATTGCTGTTTGTTAATTTCAATGCAGGATTAATTCCTGAATCACATGCTTTTCCTCCAACTCCGAAATTGCTTCCTGTATCTTCAAATTCATTTACAAGCTTCCAATCTCCGCCGTTTTTGCCATCTGTCAAATCCATATATAATTCAAGTTTTACATTTCCATTTGGCAAGTCATATACAACATACTTATATCCAATCCACTGGTTTTTAGGAAGTCCGCCGCTAAAGTAAGTTTTGCTATTCACAACTTTTGAACTTGGATGCGAGGTTTCTTTTTCAAAATCTATTTTTCCATCATATCTCATTCTTGCTGCAATTCCTCTTGTATCACAAAGATTTTCATCTTCATCTGCAGTTGTTCCGTGATTTGTTCTTGCAACTCCTTCAATTCCTCCCCATGCAATATTGCTGTCTGAAATTCTCATTGCATAAACAGTCATCTCAACATTATTCCAGCTTTTATCAACATTCATTGCAGGGTCATGTATATACATTCTTGGAACAGAACCTGAAATTTTAAACAAGCCATTTCCATCAACTTTGTAATTAGCGCTTCCGTGGTCAGCATCAAACCATGAGTCTTGTGGATCAACTCCTGAAAAAGTTCTTGCTACTCCATTATCCCATTTTGAAAACCATGTTTGTCCTGTTGTAGGGTAAATTTCTTTCACACCAAATTTATCTGTTCCTGAACTTGCAGGAGGATTTTCTATTGGAGGATTTACAGAACTTTTTGAATAATCATAAATTTGTTTAATTTCTGAATCACTTAATTCTCTGTTGTAAATCCTCAATTCATCAATTGATCCGTCGAAGAAACTTCCGAAATCTCTTGTTCCAATTCTTATCGGAGCATTTCCGTCGCCCATTTTAATACTATATCCGCTAAGTGCATCCTTATCTCTTAATGTTGCATTCTTGTATATTTTAGTATTTGCTCCATCTATAACTCCTGAAACAAAAAACCATTCACCTTCTCTTAAATTATCCTGGAAATAACTTCCTGCTCCTAATCCTCCATTAAGATTAAATGAATAAAATGATAATCTTTTGCTTCTTGAAACAGAATCCCATGCATCATTATTATATAATCTGAATGTCCATTCATGATTTCCTGCTGTTCCTTTTCCTAAAAAATTTACATATCCCGCATTCTCGCCTTCAAAATCAAAAGTGTCAGCTTTCATCCAAAATGTTACAGTCATTTTCTGATTTGAATTTGCAGGAGATAAACTTTCATCGTCGGAAATTTCCAAATACGAATCCTGCCCATTAAATTCATAAGCTCCTCCTGAAATTCCCCCTTTTGAATTTAAAACTGCTCCGTGATTAACTCCATCGTTTCCGTTTCCTGTTAAATCATTTGAATTTTTATCAAAATTATAATATGCAACAAGACCATTGTTTACAGGAATTGAAGAGTTAATAACCGGCAATGTTGTGTTTTCCGTATTCGCAATTTCTGCTCCAATAAAATCAACTTCAGTTATGCTGTTCCATGAATTCACGGAATTTTCATGCCCGACAATTCTCACATAACTTGCATTTGTTTTTGCAAATGTGAATGTCTGTAGTGAATTTGTTTTTCCTGAGCTTTTCCCTGAATAAACTTTATTCCATGAATTTCCATTCAAAGAAGTTTCAATATCAAAATACTGAATTCTTTTATCTCCGTTGTAAAAAGCAATTTTCATTCCTTCCAAACTTTTCATCCCGTTCAAATTGTAAGATATCCACTGATTATCTCCTGATGATGACCATCTTGTTTCAAAATTTTCATCAAGAGTATTTTGCGGAATATTTCCGTCGTTGCCCGAGCACTCGCATGATACCTCACTCTTTACAATTTCACTAACAACTTCAGTTTCATTGTTTTGAGGAATTTCAGAATTTTCTTCAGCCGAATAAATTTCAACTTCAGTTAAACTGTTCCAGTTATTTTGTGAATTTCCATCTCCGATTATTTTAATGTATCTTGCATTTTCTTCAACAGAAAAATTTTGTAGTGAATTTGTTTTTCCTGAACCCTGCCCCGAATAAACTTCTTTCCATGTTTTTCCGTCGCTGGAAGTTTCAATATCAAAATACTGGATTCTTTTATTTCCCAAATAAAAAGAAATTCCTAAACTCTCAATATATTTTTCAAGACCCAAATCTAATTTTAAAAATTCTCCTTTTCCTAATGCGCTCCATCTTGTATTCAAATTTCCGTCTAAAACATTTTCAGGAATATTTCCTATTTCATTGGATGAAGCCGTTATTGTAATAGGATTAATTTCGGACGCCGAAGATGTTATTGCAATTCCGGCGACGACAATACCTAAAATTCCCAGCGCCAAAATCATAATGAGTTTGTTTTTCATTAATCTTTGAACCGGGAATGGTTCTGCTTTCATGAAAGTACTTTATTGTTGTCTGTTTTTAAACATCATTCACAGAATAAAGTTACAGTTGTAAATTTTGAGTTAAAACAGAATTTTAAAAATTAAAGGTTATTCTCTTCGTTTTTCTCATAACACAGATTATATTTTTTATAAATTTTGTACACTTCTCTTTTTGAAATTGGTTTTGTCTTTTTATTATTTTCGTTCAGGTGCGGACCTTTTTTTCCCAAATCCCGAAGCATCTTATATGCGCTTCTTTTCTTTTTTCTCCACAAATTGAGAATTTTTTTCTCCGTCATGGCATCAATTTTTTTCTCCTTCGCTCCCGGCTTTTTATTTTCCAATCCTTTTGCGCCGTATCGTCGGTAAATCTTGACCCACCTTGCAAGGGTTTGTTTTGGAATATTTCTTTTTTTTGCAGCCCCGCTGATTGAGTCGTTCCCGATTTTCACCGATTGTAATTTAAATTCTTTTGAATATCTCATTTTCTGAAGACCTGTTTAATTCATAAACCATCTTTATTTCAGAACTGCTCAATGCCCTGTCGTAAATTCTTAGTTCATCAATTGCTCCTTTGAAATAGGCCCCTTTATCTGCAGTCCCTATATACAAATCAGATTTTGTGTGCCTCGTTCGTATTTCATCGTCGGAAAAATACTGGGTGTTCTTCAATTCACCGTTTTTGTAAATTTTGATTTTGTCGCCTTCTAAAACACCCGCAATAAAAATCCATTCACCTTCAGTTATATTTTCCTGAACATAACCCCCCACACCTATTCCTCCTTCGGGATTAAAAACATAAAAACTTAATCTGTTTGAACGGTCCTGCTGATTGCTTGAATTGTATTGTCTGAATTCCCATTCATAATTTTCGGGAGTTGCTTTTCCGAGATAATTAACATAATTTTTTCTTAAACCTTCGCCGATAAAGCTGGTGTTGTCAAACCGCGCATAAAATAAAACGCTGAATTGGTTGTCATGATTTTTCGGACTCAAATCTTTTGAATTTCTGATTTTTATCTCGCTGTTTATTCCGTTAAATTCGTAAACGCTGTCATTAAAAATTCCCGCCGCCGGATTCCACGTCGCATTGTTAACTATTCCGTAATTTTTATTTCCGGATAAATCGCAAACAATATTTTCGCTGTTATTTTTATTGAATGGGAAATACAGCACAAGCCCGTAATTTATAATTGTATTATTTATTTCCGGAATGTTTCTGCACGGGTTTTTCCCTCCTGAAAAAATAAGAAACAAAATTAAAATTACCAAACCCGCGATAAAAACAAAAATAGTTAAAATTACAATTTTGAATTCCCGGGTTTTGCTTTGAATTTCTGTTTTAATATTCCTAATCAGATGATGTTTCATTTTGAATTTTGTTTTTAAACAAATATGCATCCGAATTTTTCAGGGGCGTTACTGAAATTTCACCGAACACAAAAGAGTAACTTTCATCAAAGCCGTCAATTTTTATGCCGACGCCTCCGTGTTCGGGGATGTTTTCTATTTCTGATGAAACAATTAATTTTCCGTCGATATAACATGCAACACTGTTGCCCAAAACATCTATTGATAATTTTGACCCTTCGGAAATTGTTTTGTTATCCGGAATAATCTGTTTCACAATTGTTTTTTGGGATGAACCTCCGTCGACCTGAATAATCCAGGCAGAATTTTCCTGATATTTGCATGCAATGAAATTATGCGGGTCTTTGTATCTTGAAACCAGATTTATAGATTCTGCTTCTGAATTTATCCTTAAAGAATAAGAATAATCTTTCCAAAGATAAGAACCGTCAATATAAGAAGTCATGCTTTGAACCCCCCTATTTGATTCGGGAAAAAGTGTGATTGAATCGTTGCTGAAACTAGCTGTTCCTGAAATTCTGACCCAGTTGTCCTGATTTTTGTAATCTTCGTAATACGGCAATTCTTTAGACGTCATTGCTTCAATAAGGTCAATAATTTCTTCGGGTTCTCTGCTAAGATAGTCCGCCGGGATTCTTGAAATGATGTAACTTCCTTTTCCGGATTCGTCGTTATAATTTGACCTGTAAATTTTATATTTGTACGGGAATTCGTAAAAAACCATTTTGTATTTTGATGTTGTCAAATCTAAAAGTATTTTATTGGCTTCGGGATAGTTTGTCTTTTTCTCTCCGAAATCCCCGTAAGGCAGAACGAAAGTTGAAACTGATTTGTTCAATAACCCCTCAATTTTTTTATCCGAAATTTCTAAATCCTCTCTGATTCTTTCGTAATATTCTTCATCATTCTCAATCCTGTTCTCGTCGGGAATCCACAATTTATTCGCCATCGCAGGAGCTATTTCTCCCCCCTCATTTGTCTGAAGTCTGTAATGAAGACTGTCTGTATGTGAAACAATTTCCCATCTTCCCGTTTCGTGCGCCTCAATCAATTCTTTATGATTAAGATAATACGAACTTTCGGGAGCATCAATTGAGTGTGAAGTTATAATTGACAAAACAGCGTTATAACCAAGCGCTTCAAGTATAGGGTCGCCGTTATAATAACTTTGTTTCGCTCCGTCGTCAAAAGTCAACAGGAATGATTTATCAGGCAGTTCTTTTTCTCCGTTCATGAATGCATAAAATTCTTCAAGCGTGATTGTTTGGTACCCTTCTCTTTTAAGTTCAAACATTGTTTCCTTAAAATCTTCATAATAAATTCTAAACTCGCTGTCAGTCGGTTCTTTTGTGATTGCATGATAAGTTAAAACAAAAACATCTTTCGCATTTTTATTTTCTGTTCCGTAAGAACTCTGAATTCGTGAAGCTTCTTCTTCAAGACTTTGGTAATCCGCGGAAACAAATCTTGGATTTTCTGCAAGTTCGCCTGAATAATATCTGTAAAATAAAACTCCGAAAATACTTAGAATTAAAATTATAAAAAACATCTGAATAATATATACTAAAAATTTTTTCATCTGTGCCACACCATTCTTTTAATTGTGAAAATTGAGTAAAATATCAGCCATGAATAAATCAGCGTCGATATTATGCTCATTAAAGGTCTGTAAAGCCAGAAGTGGGAGTCGGGATTTTCAAATTTGAAAATTATCCCGTAAAGGGATCCTATGAAAAAAATTCCACCCAGGTAGAAAACTCCTGAAAAAATATCCCCCGTCATCGGTAGATAAATTAAATGCCTCAAAGCAATGAAAGGTCCGACCAAAACAAATATTGCCCCGAGGTAAAATTTAAGCGCCGGCAGGACAGGTTTTCTCCAATAAAATTTTCCTGTAAAAAATAAATTTCTTATAAAACTTTTTTTCCATCTTATTTGCTGTCTGATTGCTTTCTTGAATGTATTCGGAATATTTGTCCACACTTTTGCCGACCTGCAGTAAACAATTTTCCATCTTCGCTCCGGATAATTTTCATTTTTTACAAAATCCGAATCTTTGTATTTTCTTTTTAATTTTTTTCCTATAAATCTGCTTCCCAGGACATAACCCGTTAATTGTCTGTCTGTTGCAAATTTAAATTCCGCCCCCAAAAACTTGTCATTCTCCCATGCCGGAATGTAATTGTAAACTGCCGACCGTCGGAAAACCGCCAGAGGTCCGGAAACGCATGTGACCGCTCCGAATATGCTTTCAAAAGCTTTTTTTACGGAATACTGTGTGTGGTACCATGAATCCTGAATTTTTGTAAGTAGATTTTCATCAGAATTTAAAGCTCTTCCGTGCCCTGAAACTGCGCCGACATTTTTATCGTAAACAAAAATTTCAATTATTCTGCTTACAGCGTCGGGAGCAAGAACTGAATCGCTGTCCGTGAATACAAAAATTTCTCCTTTTGCGATTTTCAATCCGGTTCCTATTGCTCTTTTTTTTCCGACATTTTTTTCAAGGTTAATAATTTTTACCCCCGAAACTCTTGAATAATTTTTTTCAAGAATTTTTGAAGTATTGTCCGTGCTTGCATCATTTACAATTATTATCTCGCGATTTTCATAATCAGAATTTATCATTGAATCAACACAACGTGCTATTATTTTTTCCTCGTTTCTGACAGCGACGACAAAAGAAACAAACGGGAGAGTCATATTTTTGTTAAGTCCTTTTTCTCTTATCTTTTCGCTCGGGTCCCTGTACCCAAGGCTGACTAAAAATAAAAAAAATATCATCGTTGTCACAGCAGTTCCGTAAATAAGCAGGAACAAATTCGGAGTCGTATTAAAAAAAGCTTTTCCCAATATTATTACGACGAGCGCAACGAGCATCAAAACAACAACTAAATGTTTGAAAATTTTTAGATTCATTCAATTCCCCCTGCCAATGCCTTTGTAAATTATTTTCTGGGTAATAATTGGCGATTTATCCAGACAGTTTCTTCCGTCAATAATTATTTTAACATTTTTCCAGTCTTTAATTTTCAAAAATTCGTCGTGGTTTGCAGCCAAAATAATCGCGTCTGATTTTTCAAGAACTTCCTCCGTTGTATGCAAAACGTATTGCTTGCATTCTTTTGAATCTTTGCAGTGCGGCTCAGCGACGTAAATTTCGGCGCCCTTCTCTTTCAAAATTTTTTCTATTTCTAT
>Ga0265297_10011437_pt1 | contig 10869 bp, 7 predicted proteins | sample Munlanlwell13791_FD_192502 | JGI IMG/M metagenome (GOLD analysis project Ga0265297, IMG submission 192502) | Leachate microbial communities from a municipal landfill in Southern Ontario, Canada - Leachate well 137-91 | ecosystem: Engineered > Solid waste > Landfill > Unclassified | place...
CACCCCGTTAGTATTAACTGAACAAGTAATATTTTTTTTATTAGCGTAATCTATTAATCTAAATAACTTTTTATCTAAAAGAACTTCTCCTCCGGAAAAATTGAGCTTAAAACTTCCTAACCATGCTGATAGTGCATCAATAATTTTTTTTGAATCATTAAAGCTTGAATTCTTTTTTATTTTTTTATTTTTCCAAATATCGCAATGCTTACAACGAAGGCAACAAGCGTCAGTGGGTAAAAAGTTTATTGATGTAGGTTTACAAAAAATGAGATTTTTGAAATAAATAAACCCCAGACTAACTGTTTTTAAATTCATATATATCTTAGTATTATACTTTGATAATATTCATCTTAATACTTATTTCTATTAATCTTCTTAACTAATTACTTTAATTAATGAAAAAATTACCAAAATTAAATAGATTATATTCAAAAGTTTTATTTGCTTTTGCAGTTATTTTAATTTATTTCATCTGCCGAATCTTTATCTATTTTTTTATACTAGGATTTATTGTCGTGCTGCTGACTAATAAAAAATTTAACGTCACAGAAATAATCTTATATTCAACTGTTGTTTCAATTAGTTTGCTTATAACACTATTTGGATTTACTAAGTTTTTGCGTCTGGATATGTTTTTATTTACAGATTTTTTTGTAGTCATAATTTTATTTGTTTTTTTTGTTAAGGCAAATCTTTCTACAATCTATTTAAAATACGACGATGTTTTCGGATTAATTTGTTTTTTTCTTCTTAGTTATTTTTTCTTACCAATTTACCTACATCAATTGGCTCCATCGGGCGCTGATATGGCAACCCACACCTATACTGCTACATCAATAATTATCAACCATAAATTCCCTCAATCTTATTACCCGATTGTACCCATAGACTCTTTTGGCTATATGCCATATGGCATGTCTGTCGTTATTGCATATCTGACATTTTTTTCTTCTTTACCAATATACAAAGCTGCGCTGTTGGCAACTTTTATGATATATCCTTTAATCGGCTTAGCTTTATTTGTTTTTCTTAAAACTTACTTCTCGGCAATTATCAGTTTAATTACAGTTTTATTGGTTCTGTTGGTAGAAAAAAATTGGATATCATACATTCGTTGGGGAGGTAATCCGACAATATTTTCTATACTACTTTTATTAAGCGGAGTCGCATTTTTTATCAAAACTTACAAGTTAAAGAAAGATTTTTTAGTAATTTTAGTAACTTCAGTATTTTTTGCAGCTTCCTTTCAAACTCATCAAACGCCATTAAGTACTATTTTGTATTCCTTAATTCCAGTCTTCTTTTATTTTTTTATTAAGAGAAAATACCAAAAATTAGTTTATATAATTTTGTTATTAATTGTTGTCGGTTTCTTAGCTCTACCTATGCTTTCTTCAATTAAACCGCTTCATCAAGAATCTCTCGAACATATTAACGAGTTTATACATGCTTCATACTATGGCTTGTCTCCAAATTTCCCAAAAATATTTCTGTCAATATTTAGTTTAATATTTAATAAATTCGGAGAAAAATTTTTTGTAGTATCTTTAATAGGAATAGTTATTTATTTTTATAAGAAACTGTCTTCCGGTATTTATTATTTATGGCTTTTGGCTCTTTTAATATTACTTATCATTGATTCTGTGTATTTGGTATCTCCTCTTTCAAAGCTATTTTTCCCGGATAGAGTAATTTCAACGTTATTGTTTGCTGCGGTTTTTTTTACCGCCGTTGCCATTGAAAACCTTTGGCAATTTTTTAAGAAATCATTTTGCAAAGCAAATTTATTTGTTAGATTAGTATTAATTTTTATATTTTCATTAATTTTATTATCTTTTGTTCAGCAAATTTATTATTCATATAGTATTGAAATACCCTATTCTTCATCAGTTGATGTTTCAATAACTAATAGTGATTTGAAAATGTTCAGATGGATTGAAAAAAATATTCCCAAAACCGCTGTTGTTGACAATAATTATGGAGATGGCGGAATTTGGATACCGGCAATAGCCAACCGCATGATTTCTTATAACGATGTGTCCCCTCAGTATCTTGGCAAAGTTAGAGAAGCTCAAAAAAAATTAAAGTCGGATTATATTTTTGTGGGAAACAAACCTGTCTATAACTGGGCAATTCCTTTTAAGTCTGAAAATTTAGATAAAAACCCTCAACTTAAACTCCTTATTCAGTTTGAAAATGCTCGTCTATACAAAAAAATAAATTATGAATAAAAAAATTTGCGTTATTATCCCAACTTATAATGAAGCATTAAATATTAGACATGTAATTACTGAAATAAAAAAATGTATTAAAAGCGAAATCGTGGTTATTGATGATGGCTCAAAAGACAATACCGCAAAAATTGCAAAACTTGAAAATGTAGTTGTTATTACTTGTAAAAAAAATAAAGGCTCGGGGAAAGCAATTCAGAAAGGCCTAAGATATGTTTTGGCTAAAAACTTTCAAATTGCAATCCAGCTTGATGGAGACGGACAACACAATCCTTGTGATATCGCAAAATTATTAAAAAAAATGATTAAGAAAAATGCTGATGTTGTTATTGGCAGCAGATTCATTAAAAAAACCAATTATAAAGCTCCTATCGAAAGATTTATAAGTATCAAGATCCTTTCCTGGATTCTTCGTATCACTTTTGGCATCCGTATAACCGACCCAACTTCCGGTTTCAGAGCAATCAATAAAACGACAATGCGCTTCCTGCTTGATCATTACAGTCTTCCATATCCGGAGGCTTTATCTATTGCTGCCTTAACCAGTTATAACTTTAAAGTTGAAGAAGCAAGCGTTACAATGCGTCCGCGATTTAACGGAAAATCATCCTTAAATACTTTTAAAGGCTTTAAATGTTTATTGTTTAATATTATCGAAATTATTAATTATCGATTTAAGACTATTTTTGTACCAAAAAATCACCTATAGCCATTGCGTCTATTCCACAGCTAGAAAAACAACGCAAAGCATCATTTGGCGAACAAACAATCGGCTCTCCTTTTACATTGAAAGAGGTATTTAAAACTACCGGATTATCAGTATATTCACCAACTTTTTTAATCAAACTATAATATTTGGGGTCAACTTCTTTTTCTACGCTTTGCGGCCTGGTAGTTCCATCAACGTGAACAACTGATGAAATTTTATTTATTTTTGCTTTCTTAACTTCATAAATAATTGTCATAAATCTATCCTCTAATTTATTTTCAAGATACAAATTGACTGAATCTTTAATTATTGAAGGACAAAAAGGACGCCATGGATCCCTGTGTTTAACTTTATTATTAATTTTATTATTCATGCCTTTTATGCAAGGGTTTGCGAGAATTGATCTTCCCCCTAATGCCCGCGGACCAACTTCCATCCTGCCTTCAAAACGAGCGACTATTTTTCCTTTGGCAATCAATTCAGCAACTTTCCCTTCTATATTTCTAATTTTTTTATAAGAAAACATTGCTCCATCCAGTGATTTTTTTATCTGTTCTGCTGAATATTCTGGGCCCCAACGGCAATGATCCATAGAAAATCTTGGATCAAAATTATTTTCAATACTTGCTAGCATCGCCGCTCCCAAGGCAGTCCCTGCATCATTACTTGCCGGTTGGACAAAAATATCATCAATCAACCCAGATTTAATAATTTCGCCGTTCATCTTGCAATTTAGAGCTACTCCTCCAGCAAGACAAAGATTCCTTTTTTCTAAACTATTAATATTCCCCTGCACAATTGATAAAACTGTTTCTTCTAAATTTTTCTGCACCGCAAAGGCAATATTTTTAAATCTAGTATTCATTGGTTCTGTTGACAATCGATGTTTTCCTAAAAGTTCAGTAAATTTATCAGAAAAATATTGGCTATAAGAATGTTTTCCCAACAAAGTATATTGCGGATTTACCGAATATTTTCCACTTGAATAGGAAATAATTTTTTTTAGCTTTTTTTTAATTAACCTATTTTCCTTACCATAGGGAGCAAGCCCCATAACAAAACCATCATCTTCATAGGGTTTAAAACCTAAATATGCAGTAGTGGTTGCATAAAGCCAACCAAGTGAATCCGGGATTGTGAAATAATTTAATTCTTTGATATCCAATCCATTTCCTGAATATATCGTTGTCGCCCGCTCTTCTCCACTCCCATCTAAAACTACTATCAAGGCGTCTGAATAACCAGAAGCGTAAAAACTACTAGCTGCATGAGCCTTGTGATGAGAAATATATTGAATTTTTGGTAATTTTTTTAAATAACCTAATGTTTGCAAGTTAAAATATATTTGTCTTTCTATCTCTCTTGGTCTCAATGTAATCATATCCGCTATCACTCTAGAATCGGAGTCATTACCTTTAAATAATCCATATTTTAACCACTGCTTAAAATAAAAAATGGGCATTTTTAACTGATATTTATTAAAATCCCACCCAACAGAAATTAAATTAATATCATTAACGGAAATTTTAGCGGCAGACAAGCAATATTTTAATGATTGCAAGGGGAATCTCCCAAACGCACTTTTGATTCTTATAAAACGTTCTTCCTCTGCAAATGCCATCAATTTACCATTTTGCAGTAAACAAGCCGCAGGATTTTGACCAAATGCTGATATTCCAACAATATTCATTTTCAGGTTGTATTCAGAAAAGTATTTAAGTCAACGAATTTGTAATTATTATCTCTTAAGAATTTTAATGTCTTTTCTAAATACTTAATCCCCTTCGATCTATTTCTCATATAAACTATTTTCCAAAATAAGGGAAGTTTTTTAGTGCACGAAAGCATATACAAATCATGAAGGTGAAAATTAAATAATACATTATTGGGCAATCGATATTTAGTAATTAAAAAATGATAAATACGCCAGCCGAAAAGTTTTACCCAGCTTAATGAAAAAATCATTCGTAATTTCCCTATTGTAGTTATTGGGATTTCCGTAAATTTTTCTATTGGCGAATAAATATTACGAGGGTAAAAAAAATACCGTAAATTTGGAAAAAATGACGGAAAAACACTAGAGTCAAACAAAAAACCATTTTGTTTTAAAGCAATTATCCCTTCCCTGGAAATTCTTCCTTCTGGAGCCCTATATCCAACCGGTCTTTTTTTGAAAAATTTATGAAATTCCTTAATTCCCTTTCTTATTTCTATTTTAGAATCCGGATCTGATAAATTATGACTAAATGAATGTAAGTAAAATTTCACTTTTTTATTAAAAATAAATTTAATAATTCTTCGATTTTTTTCTAAAGTATTTCCAACCACAAAAATATTCAAAACAACCTGATATTTCTCTAGCAACTTGAACAAACGAGAGATTTTACTTATTTCCCATCCTTCAAAACTTTCTGGTATTCTTCCAGCATGATCTGATTCAAGATCTAGGGATATTGCCGCAAATTTTTTATTATCGCTACTCATTGAGTTACAAAATATTATAATATATCCACATGTGCGGTATTTTCGGCATTATAGCCTCAAAAAATAATTTTACTACAGCTAGCAACATTCAAGTAATTACTAATAATCTTTTCCGGCTTTCTGAATCACGAGGAAAGGAAGCAGCGGGAATTTTAATTACTAAAAACGGCTTAATTAACTCGTACAAGGAACCAATCAGGGCAAATAGTTTTGTTAAAAAAAAGATTTATAAAGGTTTGTTTGTAGATGTGGCTTGTAAATCGCCTGAGCCTTTAGTAATCATTGGCCACGCTCGATTAACCACCAACGGATTGCAAACAGATAATAAAAATAATCAACCAATCATTACCAACAATACCCTAGGAGTTCACAATGGAATCATAGTTAATGAAACAAATATTTGGCAAAAAATACTAAATAAAAAACCATCTCTTGAAGTAGATACCGAAGTAATCTTTGAATTAATCAATTTTTTCAACAACAAGGGTTTTTCTTTAGTTGGATCTATACAAAAAACATATCAAGCTATAGAAGGATCCGCGAACTTAGCCATTATGTCTAGATATTCCCCAAACGTCTATTTAACAACCAACACTGGATCTTTGTATACATTATTTATCAAAAACCCAAAAATATTTGTTTTTGCCTCCGAAAAGTATATTTTAGAAGCGTGGTTAAAAAATACCAAAAAAATAATTAATCTCCAATCAATAGGAAAAATTAATCATTTACCGGCACAAAAAGGCATAATGATAAGTCCTGGATTGCTATCTTTTCATTATTTTTCATTGAAAAATAATGAACGGGTCGTAAAAAATTCTAGTAAAATTTGTGTTTATAAGTTAAGGGATTATTCAAAAACTGACGCAAAAGCCGATAAAAAGACATTGACGCTTTACCAAAATTTAAATAGTTTAAAAAAACTAAAACAACATAACTTTAATTATCGAAAGATTTATAAATTAAGACGGTGTACTAAATGTATCCTCCCCGAGACTACGCCATTCATCAAATTTAATACAGAGGGCGTCTGTAATTATTGCCGGGATCATCAAAAAATTTCTTATAAAGGAAGTGCGGCTTTGAGAAAATTTGTTCAACCTTTTAGAAGTAAGAATGGTGATCCGGATTGCATCCTGGCTTTTTCAGGTGGCAGAGATAGCTCTTATGGATTACATTATTTAAAAAATGAATTGGGCTTGAATCCTATTGCCTATACATATGATTGGGGAATGGTAAAAGATATTGCTCGCCGCAACCAGGCAAGGCTTGTTGGAAAATTAGGAGTTGAACACATCATTGTTTCTGCCGACATAACTATGAAACGAAATCATATCCGCAACCATATTCTTGCTTGGCTCAAAAAACCAAATCTGGGCATGGTACCTCTTTTTATGGAAGGCGATAAACAATGCGAATACTATGCCGATCAACTGGCAAAAAAAAATAATATTAGACTCATTTTTTTTTGCAGAGGCAACGAATTTGAGAAAGAAGAATTTAAAACAGGTCATTGTGGGATCAAAAATGCCGATCCAAAAGGCATTATCCATAATCTATCTCTTGAAGGGAAAATCCGCCTTGCTATATATTACGGTTGGCAATATTTAACCAATCCTCATTACATTAATTCCTCCTTCTTTGATACCTTATTTGCATATTTTTCTACATATATTCAAAAACACAATTATGTTTTTCTTTGGCATTATATTCCCTGGAATGAACAAAAAATCGTATCAACTATAAAACAAAAATATAACTGGGAGTCAGATGGAGAAACTGTTCAAACATGGAGAACAGATGACGGCACCTCATCCTTTTATAATTACATTTATTACGCTATGCAAGGATTTACTGAAAACGACTCTTTTAGATCAAGACAGGTACGGGAGGGAAAAATAACTCGAGCTCAGGCCTTGAGCATGGTTCATCAGGAAAACAAACCTCGCCATGAAGCTTTAAAATGGTATTTTGATCAATTAGGCTTAGACGGAGATAAAGTTCTTAGCGTCATCGACAATGCAAAACGCCTATATTGAATTATTATTGACGAACTTTCTCTAAATATATTTTTTCAATAATTCCCCGGAATGACCAAAAGACTAACATTAAAGACAGATTGCTATGAAGATTGGTGGAAAAATTTCCAATAATATAAAGCCAACATATAAGTGAAATAGAACTAAAGGTAGTTAATTCATCTCCTTTAAGTTTCTTATAAAGAGCAATATCTTCTTTGAAAAAAATGTAAATAATGATTGTTAATAACCCCAAGCCTATTATCCCATTTTCCGCTAATACTGATAAAAACCAATTATGTGGATGAGTGTAAGTTGAAATTACGATTTTATTGAACGGGTCAAACGCCCTTCCCTTAAAATTATAGTTTAGCGAAACATCATAACGATAATTTCCAATTCCCACGCCTTTAATAGGATTCCCTAAAAAAACTTCAAAAGCTTTCTGTGCCATTGTTAATCTGGTTTCTAAAGTGCCATAATCCTCAACTCGATCATTTAATAAAAATCGGCCAATGATATTCACTTTCAAAACAAAAGCGGCCACAAACATATATATTGCAAAAGATATAACTAAAAGAGATATTATCCATGATCTTATTTCGCGAATTTTCTTTTTGTTATTAAATATAAAAAAGCCAATTACGGCCAGAATATAAATAAGAAACCGGTACCGGGTATTGGATAAAAATACTGCAATCGAGGTAAAAATAAAACTTAATAATGATAAATATTTATATTTACCGGTAAAGGCAGTATAGCTCAAAAAAATTAAAGGTAAATAAAATTCAACGTCTGCCAATGGAGTAATTCTTCCTCTTCTGGAATCATTAAGAAAAATCAAATTATTGTAAACAGGATATAGCATTGCCATAAACCGCTGAGCAAAATTTTTGCTTATTAGTGCGATTAAAGAAAATGATGAAGTTACCAAACAGCAAATTGAAATTACTTTGGCAAGAAATTTTCCGGAAGAAACAAAAGTTTTTTTGTTAAAAAAATAAAAAGATATATAAAAACCCAAAAACCCAGTTAGATTTAGAAATAAATCATTCAATGCCCCATCAATATTCTGTGCCCAATATACTGATGACAACATCCACAAAAAATATAAACTCATCGGAATAAATAAGTAGGAATTAAATAATTCAAATTTCTTTTTTAAGATTCCGTGCACGAAACTGAAAAACAATAATGCAAACATAATTAATTTAGTCACGCCCAGAGTGGTTTTTGTTCCTAATCCCGGAAGGTAGATGTTTAAAGGACCTAAAATACTTAATACAAATATAAAAACAAGAAGATACTGGATTATCTTCATATCCAAAGTCATTCTTTTTGAGATAAAATTAAAAATTGCAAATGCAAAAAAAAATATAAAAACCGTTAACGCCAACAATGAATTAGTTGTCTGAGGAAAATAACCCAATTGAAACAAGTTTGCTATGAATCCTTTATCGTACTTTGATTCAACATTTAAAACATTTATTAAAAAATTTTGATCATATTGAAGCTCCATTGGTATTTGATTACTGGTTTGAGGAATTTGCTGGCTGACGCTATAAAAATAAGAATTATCCCAGGATGAAGGCATTTCGCCGGAATTATCCATGGCTTAATCCTCTATTGAGACAACATAGGCTTCGGCAAGATTGTAATGAGGTAGTATTATCCAAATTGCATTACCCACTTTTACGCTTTGCTCTTCTCTAAAGAATAAATCATTCCCTCTATTTTCCAACAAAAGTTTGAGCTTAACATATATATCGCGTTTAAGGGGGCTGTAATTCTTGTATATGGTGCCGTCATAGCCATAGGTTTCTTTTTCTGCCGGCATATCCCATTTATCCAATGGTTCTGCAATTGTTATCCCGGACCCGTCAGTCATTTTATCAGCCAAATCAATTGCTTTATATTCATAACTGAATTTATCTTCTAATCTAACGGTAACTATTTTAGAAACCATTAATTCTTTTGTATCTTTGCCGGGAGTATAAATCTTTGTTATTATTCCGGCAAACAAAGCATCTCCGACTTCTAAAGCAATTGGCGCTCCCACTTCAACCGGCTCACCTTTATACCGATATTTTTTCGTCCTTGAATTGAAATTAACTTTGAGCTTAGCTTTAATAAAAATATCTTTTGCCGGCCCCCCTGCTTCATAAACATTCACTTTTTTAACATCGGCAATTATTCTTCCGGCGGCATCATATTCTTTATCTCCCTCTTTTATTGCAGATGTTAACCAATCTGGTGGTCTAGGCGTTACCCACCACCAGTTTCCGGGACTGCCTTTTATTTTAACTTCAATGTAAACAGGTTTATAAGAAAAAATATAATAAATAATTCCGCTGATTATTAATAACGCAAAGGGGATAATCAATAATGAAGCATTAAACTTCCCAAAGATTTTATTTTTTCTGTCTATGAATTTCATTACAAGCTAATCTATATCAATTACTTTCTAAAATCAATACTATTTTTTAGCTTGATAATATTTTTCATAAAGAAAAGCAATTCTTTGTGGAGAAAAATATTTTTTCGAATAAGAGGTTGATTCCCTGGAAACTTCACTTCTGATTTTTTTATTTAGCAAAACTTCCAGAATAGCTTTTGCCAAATCTGCGTCCGAGTCGGGCCGGACTAAAAAACCAGTATGTCTATTATTTATAAGTTCCGGGGTTCCCCCATGATTGGTTCCTATAACCACTGCCCCGCAAGACATTCCTTCAATAATAACTCTTCCACATGGTTCCGGCCATAATGACGGTGCCGCAACAATTTTTGCTCTTTTAAAAAAATCCTTCGTCTTGCTGTAATTTACTTCACCTAAAAAAGTAATATTTATCCTTGTAGAAATTTTTTTTACTAAATTTTTGAAGAAGCTCTGATTTCCTGATCCGATAATCACCACTTTCAAACCGCATTTGTATTTTTTTACAACGATATTAAGTGAACGCAACAAAACTTCCAGGCCTTTGTATTTACTCAGTCTTCCGATATACAAAATATCAATATCTTTATTTAATTTAATCCCGTCATCTTTAAGCCAATCGCTTGACAAACAATTACCGATTACCTTGAATTGTCTCCCTTTTTTCTTAGGAATTTTATCAGCTAAATATTTGCTAACGCAAATAACTCTATCTAAGGAGTCCAGTTTTTTAAATCTGGATTTAAGCCTAAAGGCAAATGCTTGTTTTAAATATTCCGATTTAATTAATTTTTTTTTGGCAATTATTGGGCAACAATCATTTTCCAAAAAATATTTACATTTACCTTGACAAAAAAAACGACCATCAGGACAAATCAAACCATAATCTTGAATTGTTGCAAATAATTTATGCTTTATTTCCGACCATCCCGACAACGCTATAATTGAATCTAAATCCATTAGATTAATAACATCGGAGTTTTTAAAATC
>Ga0265297_10011438_pt1 | contig 10868 bp, 13 predicted proteins | sample Munlanlwell13791_FD_192502 | JGI IMG/M metagenome (GOLD analysis project Ga0265297, IMG submission 192502) | Leachate microbial communities from a municipal landfill in Southern Ontario, Canada - Leachate well 137-91 | ecosystem: Engineered > Solid waste > Landfill > Unclassified | place...
TTACTGCACACTATGGCCTGACCGCTGGCGTATCTGGATCGGCGGCAAGTGGCTGGAGTACGATATTTCTGGTTGTTGCCGGATGCACGATGAACGATACGCAGACGCAAGCTGGTTGAGGAAGGCGGCAGATATTGAACTCTATTTGTGAATCTATCAGGTCATTACCGCCGGGTCGGTGGTTTCAAGAGCACATAAGGCTGTACAGAACGCATTTGCGGCGGGGCTGGCATGGGTGACGTTCATAGGGGTTCGGATATTCGGGGGACTGTTCAGGAGGACGCACTGAAAGCGGCTCTGATTGAGCATATCAAAAAACGGAAAGGGAGAAGGATTATGAATCCAGTCAAAGCAACAGATGGGAAAAAATTCAATACCGGGAATATCATTGCATGGATCAGTGCGGTGGCCGTGCTGATGAACCTGTCACCAGATCAGGTTGACATGCTCAAGGAGATCGTCAACGATACCGGCTACGTTTACGGGCTGGTCCTCGGCGCGGTGATCGCGGCCGTCGGCCTGGCGCACAAGATTATCAAGGTGGCTGGCCCGGTGATTGAGTGGTTTCACAACTGGTCTATTCGCCGGGCAACGAAATAGGAGAGGACATGTCTGCTGTTGAGCTCAAAGACTGGCTGTATATCGCGTCCATCCTGGCCGGGTTTCTGGTGATGATCTTTCGTCAGGGGTCTTTTTTCGGGAAGATGTTGGAACATCAAAAAAAACAGGACGAAAAGATTGGCGAAGTCACCCAGGAGATAAAATGTGTCAAGGCGGTGATTGCTCCAGATGAAACGAAGAAGAAGCTCATCACCCTTGAATGGTGTGACCGTCAGCAGGTAGCGTGTTCAAATCGGAGAGACATGCGAATACACGCACTGCAAGCTGATATCGCTGAGATAAAAGATATCGTCAGGGTCGTAAACGGCTCGATGAAAATATTTGGCGAGACTTTGGCGAGGCTCGATGAGAGGACAGGAAGGTGACCTACCTGCTCATGGCCGGCCCGCGTTGCACTCAGTGCTGTGACTGTGAAGAATGGCTGAATGGCTTTGTCAGTCAATATGGCGGGCGGCAAGTGGTCAGCGCAACCTGGATGGAGAATGCGAACGTGCTGGAGAGTATCCGGCTGGCGCGGGAGGTCTGCCCTGTTGAATGTATCGCGATCAAAGAGATAAAAAAGGGTTGATGGATTTTTTCGCCGCATACTTCTGGATCGCGATCCGCAGTTTCCGTGGACAATGTGGTTTTATCGCGGAAAATTTATTCAGGAGCTGCATAAGCCTATGAAGAAAAGGAGTAGCGACGTATGGTAAATGCTCAATGGATCGAGTGGCTATTTTGGCTTACCATCAACCTTTATTTTGAAGCCCGCGGGGAAAGTCGGGAAGGACAGGTTGCTATTTGCCACGTAGTATTGAACCGGGCAACGCGTCGAGGGCAGTCGGTTGATACAGTTATCAGAGCCAGTAAGCAGTTTTCATGGTACAATGAAGGGATCGTCCCAATGATCACTGAGCCAACTGAGTTGATAAAATGTGCCGCCTCTGTGATGGCCGCATTTGGGGAACGGATGCAGGGCAAAACATTGTGGGGATCAGACCACTACTTCAACCCGAATGTCGTCCGGCCTCCCTGGGCGGCGAAGATGGCCAGAACGTGCTTAATTGGAAACCATGAGTTCTATCGGAGCTGAGAAAATGGACGACGCAGACTACGCACAGGAACGCATGGACAAGGAGCATTCCGCATTATTGGCCGCAGTCCCTCGGCCGGTAGGAAGATCGGCGCATTTCTGCATGGATTGTGATGAGCGGATTCCTGAGCGGCGCCGTCAAGCATACCCCGGGACTCAGCGGTGTGTTTCGTGCCAGGAAGATGCGGAGAGGGGGAGATGATGAACCGAGGGGGAGTTTACCAAATTGTCAACACCGAGAATGGAAAGCGGTACGTTGGGAGTGCGAAGTGTTTTCGGACTCGGTGGAGAGTACATAAACAGCATCTGAGAAACGGAGTTCATCACTCAAAGCACCTACAAAGATCGTGGGATACTTACAAGAAAAGTGCCTTTGCATTTGAGATTATAATGGTGTGTGCTCCTGTAGACTTATTGTTCTATGAACAGAGGGCAATAGATGTGTTTGACTCTTTTAAGGCCGGGTATAACTGTGCGCCTACGGCAGGAAGTCAACTCGGTTTTCGCCATTCGGAGAAGTCTCGGAGGCAGATGGGGGACAAACGTCGGGGAGCGAAGCAATCTCCTGAGCAATGCGCCGCTCAAAGTAAGGCGCAGCGCAGTAGGACGGATGTAAAAACATATGAGTTCCGCGGGAAGCGACAGACCATGTTGCAGTGGGCGGAAGAGCTAGGATGGCAGAAAGACGTACTTGCGCGGCGAGTCAAAGAGTTGGGCTTAGAACGAGCCTTTACTGCACCACATCGGCTCAAAGATAAAAATTACAGGACATCGGTGCAATATGCTGGCAAGGAGTGGTTAGTAACTGACTTGGCAGCGGAGCACGGTGTTTCGTATACACGGCTCCAGCGGCGTATAAGACTTGGGTGGCCTGTCGAGGAGGCGTTGAAATTACCGAAAAGAGCATCGTATGATAATCGCAGGAGCAAGACCTCCGCGCGCAAAAAAGCGGCTAGAAAATACAGCTACGCAGGACTAACCATGTCCATTACTGAGTGGGCAAAGCATTTAGGCATTAGCCGAGACACATTAGCTTACCGAATAGGCTGGATGAAATGGGATATTGGCCGAGCGTTATCTACGCCTGCTGAGAATCGAGGGCGTCACGCATGACACACGAAATTAAATATGTAGCTCCGCCAACCGTATCAAAGTTTATGCGATCTGATGCGTTTATGCGTGTCATATCCGGCCCTCTGGGTAGCGGCAAGACTACAGGATGTGTAATCGAGATAATGCGCAGGTGCGCACAAATGCCGCCAGGTAAGGACGGGATCCGCAGAAGTCGCTGGGCAGTTATCAGGAATACCCGAGCCCAGCTCAAAGATACTGTGTTAAAAAGCGCACTTGAATGGTGGACTCCAGGAATACTTGGCCGATGGAAAGAATCAGAGATGATCTTTCATATGGAGTTTAACGACGTTCGCGCAGAGATATTGTTTCGCGCCTTGGACTCACCAGAGGATGTTCAGCGAGTTCTGAGTCTTGAAATTTCTGGGTGCTTCGTGGAGGAGGCCCGTGAAATTAACCTTGATATCATACTAGCACTGCAAGGTCGTATTGGCAGGTATCCGCGGCGAGAGGATGTTCCGGCGTACTGGTCAGGAATGATTTGTTCGACCAACCCTCCTGAGGTTGACTCCACTTGGTTTTCTATTATAGAACATCTCCCGCTCGAAGAAAACAATCCAGACTCCGTGATGATCTGTGAGTCTTGGAAGCAGCCTTCAGGGCTGTCTCCTGAAGCAGAGAATGTAGAATATTTGCGGCCGAATTATTATTCAGACCTGGCTAAAGGTAAGACTAAAGCCTGGGTGGATACGTATGTGCACGGACTGTACTCTCCTACGCAGTCAGGTAAACCGGTGTACCATCAAGTATTTCGACAAGACCGGCATGTATCTTTGACGCCTCTTAAAATTGACCCTATCTTGCCGGTAGTTATTGGGTTTGACACAGGGCTTACTCCTGCTGCAGTGTTTAAGCAGATGGGGCTTGACGGTAGAATACGGGTATTACGAGAAGCGCATGTTTTTGATATGGGTATGAAGCGGTTTGCACAACTCTATATACGGCCGATCATCAAGAATTTCTTTCCAGGAAATCCGCTCATTTTCATTGGTGATCCAGCCGGTAAGCGCCGTGCAGATTCTGACGAGTCCAGTGCTTTTAAGGTTCTGAAGGAGGCCTTTGAAGCAGACGATGCTATTGTAAAAGCAGCTTCGACCAACGACCCAAGAGTGCGTATTCAGGCCACTGAGCAGATGCTTAGCCAGTACCCGGACGGAGAGCCGCTCATGGTAATCGATCCATCGTGCAAGTGGTATATCGAGGCGCTACGGAGTAAGTATCGTTTTCCAAAAATAAAATCTACAGGGGACTATTCAGAGAATCCTGAAAAAGGGCCGCACTCCCACAGTGCAGAAGCTGGGCAGTACTGCGATCTTTATCTGCTCTCCGGCAAGTACGACCCGGACGATCACGTTCGTCCGATAGGACATAACCCGCTATCTAATAATCAACCCTACAGGCCGGCTCAACGCGAAGGTTATTGAAGAGGTATTAAATGATCACGACAACCGAAGAACTCGCCAAGCTCGGGGGGCATCTCAAAAGCCTGCTCGGACAGTTCATCACCGACCGCGCCCTGCTCGAACTTCAGTGGCTGAAAAATCTGCGCCAGTACATGGGTCAGTACGACCCTGAAGTGGCCGCCAATATCCCGGCTGAGCGGTCGCATGTCTACCCACGGGACACCCGAGTCAAGGTCAAAGGCGGCGTCGCCAAGATGATGGAGATGATGTTCCCGGCGGTCGAGAAGAACTGGGAACTGGCCACGACCACCAATCCGTCCATCCCGAAAGACGCCCTGCAGACGATCATCGACACCCTGCAGCAGCGCACCGACGAGCAGGGGCAGCCGGTACCGGTGACCAGTGAGGACATCGAGCGCGAGGTTCGTACTTTCGCCGAGGCGCGGATGGCGAAGATGCAGGATGCGATCGCCGACCAGATGGAGGACCCGGGTCTCGACCATCCCCAACTCTGCAAGCGAGTCGTGCGCAGCGGCTACATTTACGGGTTCGGCGTGGCTCAGTCGCCTATTGTCCGGACGCAGACCGAGCGGGTCTGGGAGTTCGACCCGATGCTTGGCACCTACGTTGCTAAGAGCAAGACACTGAAACGGCCATACGCTGAGTATTTCCGCATCTGGGATGCTTATCCTGACCTGTCGGCGTCAAGCTGGGATGATCAGGAAATGTTCTTCCGACGGTATGTGCTGACGCGGCATGCGTTTCGCAAGCTCGCTGACCGGCCGGATTTTAAGAGCGCGGTTATTAAGGAGTACCTGCGCGAGAATCCTTCCGGCAACTACTCTGCAAAGTCCTATGAATCTGAACTGCAACTGCTCGCCAAGACCTCGAACCTCGCCGACCGGACAGCGCGACGGTATGAGGTGTACCGCGGCCTGGGGTTCATCTCGGCGCACACTATGCGCGAGGCAGGCGTTGAAGTCAAGGACTCCGAGCTCGATCAAGACATCCTCGCTGACCTGTGGTTTATCGACGATGTTGTCATCAAAGCGGACAAGGCGGCGTTCGGCGAGAAGCCGTCTGATCAGTACCATGCGTTCATCTACGCCGAGGACGAGGACTCAGGCTTGACCGGCATCGGCCTGCCGGAGGAGATCAGGGATTCTCAGATGTCGCTCTGCGTGGACGCCCGGGCGCTGAAAGACAACCAGGCCGCGGTGGCTGGGCCGATCTTCGAGGTTAATACTTCGCTGTTGCCGAAGGGGCGTAAGAGCATCGGCGCCATCCATGCGTTCATGACCATCGAGCGGGAAGGTGACGGCGCTGAGGCGAACTACCCGGCCGTGCGCCAGCTGACTACGAACTCCCATATTGCCGAGCTTCTGCAAGTCATCCAGATGGACCGGCAGCAACTTGACGTGGAGAGCAACCTGCCGGCGTACACCATGGGCGCCATGCAGAACCAGCCGCTCGGCGAGGCGTTCCGGACCACCAACAATATGTCGATGATGATGGGCTCGGCCAACATGGTCACCAAGGACACCGTCCGTGCCTTCGACAAGTTCAACTCCAGCCTGGTCGGATCCATCCTCAAGTGGAACATGGAGTTCAACCCGAACGAGGAACTGAAGGGCGACTATCAGGTTCGCGCCCTGGGCAACATCTCGCTGGTCGCCAAGGAAGTGCGCGGGGCGGCGCTTGATCAGTTCGTCACCACTCTTACTGAAGAGGAACGGGCCATTCTCGATACCTACGGACTGCTGATCGATAGGCTCAAGGCCCGGGACCTGCCGGTCAACAGGGTCCTGCCGAAGAAAGAAGCCGATGCCATTATCCAAGGCATGCGAGAGGCAGCTTCGCAGGCATCGCAGATCGAGCAGGGGCTGACCCAGGCCAAGACCGCGGATGCAACGGCGAGCGCCGACAAGAAAAAGCTCGATGCTGAGATGCTGCAGGCCTCGGCCGATGCAACTATCCAAGAGATCATGTCCCGAGTCGAGGCCAACCTGGCCAACGCCAAGTCGGCAGAGGACCGGACACAGCTTGAAAATCTGAAGACACTGCTGGCTTCAGCAGTAGAGAGGAAAGCAGATGGACAAGGATCCAAGAAAAGCTAAGACACTCGGAGAGGCGTGCGCAAATGAGAACGGCACGTACAATGGGTTCAAGATGCTATCATGGTTATCTGAGGCGCTGCATCCTGGGAAGGGGCTGAGTCTGGATGAAGTACGTAAAATATGGGACGAGGTGAAAAATGAGCCGAGAGCGCGAAGCTGAGATAGAAAAAACCCTCGTAAGTCTGAAGGAAACAGACGTTGTCAAGCTGTTTGTCGAGCTGTTCGCACTGCGCCGGGAAGGCTACCGAGACAAGCTGGAGAAGCGAATGGGCGACGAATTTAGTGGCCGAGCACTTGAATGTAGAGATTTGTTACAAATATTTGATTGACATTCGCTGTAACTTTTTGATACAGTGAGGTATCTGGTAGAAATATCATAATACAGGGGGAGACTGTAGATTATGGCAAAAGAAGACGAAACCACCACTGACGGACTTGAGCCCGACGCTTTCGACCTCGCATTCGAGGCCGCGGCCGGCGGTGCGGATGTTCCTGCGGACGCGCTTGATGCCAAGCCGGACGAGGGCGCCAAGCCCGCTGAAGGTGAGGAGAAACCTGTCGAAGGCGAGGGTAAGCCGGCCGAAGGAGCTAAGCCTGCTGAAGGCGAGGGCAAGCCGGACGAAGGTGCAAAGCCAGCAGAGCCCACTCCGACGGAAGTAGCCGCAGCAGCCGCCAAGACTGCTAAAGAAGTCGCGGACCAGAAGGCTGCGGATGACGCGGCCGAGGCTGCCAGGAAAGAAACCGCCCGCCTTGCTGCTGAGCAGCGGGCCGCTCAGGAGCAACTCACGCCGGAAGAACAGGCGGCCATCGAGCTGGCTGACAAGGAACTGCCGGAGGCCGGCAAGGCCTATGCCGCTCGGGAACGAGTTCTGGTCGCCCGCCTCACCAATGCGTTTGAGGAGAAACTGGCGGCCATCGAAGCAAAGCTCACTGGGCAGATCGCCCCGGTAGCGCACACACTCGCCACCAACGCTTTTGAGTCCGCAGTCCTCAAAGCTCACCCCGACGCATTCGACGTGCTGGACAAGGTCGATGCGTGGAAAGCCACCAAGCCGGCGTTCATGCAGAAGCAGATCGATGATATTCTCGATCATGCTGTCGGCGGAGCGCAGGCGACTATCGACGTACTTACTCTTTTCAAAACCGAGACCGGTAGCGCACAATCTGCAGGTCCGACTGAGGAAGAGAAAGCAGCGGCCGCAGCCACGGCGGCCGATAAAACCAAGAAATTGCAGTCGCAGGAGGGTGTGCAGTCGCGCAGTACCCAGAAATCGGCCGCAGTGGACCCCGAAGATTTCGACGGGGCATACGAAAAGTTCGCCGCTACATCGGCGTAATTAACCCAGCCAGAGGAGGCAACTATGGCAAGCACGACTTATGGGGACATCTCCCCGGCGGTAGCAGCGAGTTCCGCGGTGGAAATGCAGAAGCGCGGACAGCCCCACCTGATCATCCAGCAGTTCGGCCAGTCCAAACCGCTCGGAAAGAATCAGACGGACACTCAGAAATTCCGCCGGTACGAGCGGCTGGCCGCGGCCACCGTCGCCCTGTCCGAGGGCGTTACGCCCACCGGCAGCTCTCCGACCACGACCGACTACACGGCCAAGTTGGCCCAGTACGGCGACTACTTGGAGCTGACTGATGTCATTCAGGACCTGCATACCGACCCGGTACTGCAGGAGTTCTCCGGAATGCTCGGTGAGCAAGCTGCCCTGACCGTCGAGACCGTCTGTTTCGGCGTCATCAAGGCCGGCACCACCCTGTACCGCGCCAACGGCTCGGCCAGGACCGACATCAACACCCCGCTTACCCGCGACCTGCAGCGCAAGGCCATCCGTGGTCTGAAGCGCCAGCTGGCCCGCCCGTTCTCCAAGAAGATCGCCAGCACTCCGAAATTCGGTGCTGAGTCGGTACGGCCGTCGTTCATCGGCCTGATCCATCCCGACTTGCAGCCGACCGTCGAGGACATGGAAGGCTTCAAGGATATGTCGGACTATGAGGGTCCGTACTACGAGGGTGAGTTCGGCGCCGTCGGTGACGTGCGATACTGCATGTCCACCATCTTCGAGTCCTGGGCAGACGGTGGTGGCGACTACGCCGGCTCCGGCACGGCGATGATCTCTACCACCGGCGTCAAAGCCGATGTGTACCCGGTCATCTACCTGTCCCCGGATGCCTTCGGTGTCGTGCCCCTCAAGGGCAAGAACGCCATCACCCCGACCGTGCTCAATCCCAACGTCGTGCGCGGCGGCGACCCCCTGGGCCAGCGTGGCTCCGTGGGGTGGAAGACCTATTTCACGGCGGTCATCCTCAATCAGTCCTGGATGGCCAGGGTTGAGTGTGCGGTACCCGAGCTGTAATTAATCTTGCGAGGGGCTGAGTCCCCTCGCAGTTCAAACTCTTGAACGGAGGACGACCATGAGTATTGTGAATCAGACCAGTGCAGTCGGGACCAAGACCATTGTGGCCGCGGCGGCGCTGAATATCCCTCTCGGCTGGCAGCCCCGATATATCCGGGCGTACAACGTCAACAACCTGGTGTCCTATGAGTATTTCTACGGCATGGACGCCGGCACTTCGCTGGACAACGGTAATCACGACGCCACGCAGAACTCGGTCAACGCCGCTGATAGTATTTCGCTGTTCGCCGGGCGTACTCCCGGGGCGGCTGTCTCCGGCACCGTAGCGGTAACCGCGGCCTCTGCCACTGTCGCCGGGACCAACACGAACTTCCTGGGCGAATTGGCAGTCGGTGGCACCGTTACCATCAACGGCGAGACCAGGACCATCGCCGCCATCGCGTCGAAGACCTCGCTGACCGTGGACAGTGCCATTGTCACTTCCGCATCTGGTGTGGAGCTGTTCGACCTGGAAGGCCAGGAAGCAGGGTTCACTCTGGGTACCGACATCTGCGACACCACTTCCGACGTGGTTCGCTGGCTGGCTATTCGCTAACCCTTATCCGGGCGGAGCAGAGGCTCCTGCCGAAAGGAGGAAAACATGAGAGTACGTGATTTGAAATGCAGGCATCTGCGAGTTGAGCAGATTCTTACCCACGCCGGTGGCACGCCGACGCTCGGTGACCTTGGGGTTACTGAGTCGGAAGTGCTCAATGGCGTAACGGCTGGGGACGTCACCGCGTCGAAAGCAGTTGTTGTCGATACCAATAAGGATATCGGCGATTTTCGTAACGTCGATGTAGTAAACCTCGACGCCGGAGCGTCCGGTACTGCAGGTACAGTGGATGTCTTTCCGACGACAGCTACCAGTGGCAAGTTGGTTATTGCCTGCGCTGATCAGGACGCGGATACCGCTGTGACGATAACCGCGCTTGGGATGGGGCAGGCAACTGCTGTAAATATCCCGGATCCGGGGGCATCTACTGCCAATTTCTTGCTGACCAGTGCGGCCAATGACCAGTCGCTGGTAACCGCGACCGCGGCCAAAATCAACGCTACGGATATCACTACTCCCGGCGTGGTCGAGGCAAGCAAGGCTGTCGTTGTCAGTGCAGATAAGGACGCTGGAGATTTTCGCAATCTTGGTTGTGTGAATCTTGACGCCGGCGCGTCCGGGGCGGCCGGCTCCGTGGATGTCTTCCCGACGACAGCTACCAGCGGCAAGTTGGTTATTGCCTGCGCTGATCAAGATGCAGATACCGCCGTAACAGTGACCGCGCTTGGAATGGGGCAGGCGACTGCTGTCAACATCCCTGATCCTGGCGCAGCTACCGGATATGTTGTGCTTTCTTCGCAGGCCAATGACCAGTCCATCGTCACAGCTACCAATGCCCAGCTCAGTTCACTCCGGCGGAATCCTGGCACCATGGCCATGGCGTTCATTGATTTTAATACTGGTGCCGGCGAAGCCGGAATGGCTGTTACCATTAACGGAGTCGTGTATCAGGAAGCGGATGCCGAGGATTTCCCGAACGGCGTGTGGACTAACGGCGCCAGCCAGGCTGACTCCGCTACTTCCCTCATTGCAGCGATTAACGGCGACACTAGGGCGGCGGTACCGTTTACCGCGGTAGCTGATACCTCCGGTGACGGCGTTATGTTGTTCTGGGACTCTGTGGGAACAGCCGGCAACGTGACCATCTCCACGACTTCGGCGGGCAACTGCACGGTGCAGAACTCCACCGGCGGCGCGGCAGCGGCCATCAAGCAGACCTGCACCATTGTCCACACGGTCAATACGCAGGAGTTACTGTCCGGTGCGGTTGAGATCCCGGTGCCGTTCACGCCTACCCATGTGCAGCTCACTGCATATACTTCGGCAGGTGTGCCGATTGCGCTTACCAACCAGATGACGATTGGTACCGCTCCGGCGCGGATCATACTCACCACGGCTGGCGTGACAGCCCTCGCCAATACCGATGTGGTGCATCTGACCGTAACTGAGTAACACGCTGCACGTTTCGACCATAGGGGAGGGGCGATCCCCCTCCCTTTTATCGAGCCGAGCAACTCAACAGGGAGAGAAAAATGTACATGAAGCGCATGCTTGAAATTGGGTCCG
>Ga0265297_10011442_pt1 | contig 10866 bp, 11 predicted proteins | sample Munlanlwell13791_FD_192502 | JGI IMG/M metagenome (GOLD analysis project Ga0265297, IMG submission 192502) | Leachate microbial communities from a municipal landfill in Southern Ontario, Canada - Leachate well 137-91 | ecosystem: Engineered > Solid waste > Landfill > Unclassified | place...
AAAAATCGCCGATGCCCTTATTAATGGTAAAGCGATAGAAATCATCAAAGATTAATTTCCCACAGATAGTTTAAAAAAACACCTCATCAAAGCGACGAGATGTTTTTGTGGGGTGGCTACTGGGAGTTGAACCCAGGCTAGCGGGACCACAACCCGCTGTTCTACCGTTAAACTATAGCCACCATCATGCGCCCGCTAGGAATCGAACCTAGATATTCAGCTTAGAAGGCTGATGTTCTATCCATTGAACTACGGGCGCGTAAAAAATAAATTATTTTTAAGTTTAACAAAAAATTTTGCCGTTGTCAAGAATCTTTATTTGCCGCGCCGACGGCCATGAAAACTTTTGTGGACGTCGCGGAGTTGTTGATTGGTAATATGAGTATAAATTTGCGTAGTAGTAATAGAAGAATGGCCAAGCATGGCTTGGACAGAACGGATGTCAGCGCCGTTCATTAATAAATCTGTGGCGTAAGAATGGCGCATAGTGTGCGGCGTAACTTTTTTGGTAATGCCGGCGATTTTGGAATATTTTTTTACCAGCCGTTCCACGCTTCGGGGAGTGAGAGCGCCTTCACTTTCGTGCGCCCGGTCGTGGGAAACGAATAAAAACGGCGAAACGTCTTGCCGCGCTTCCAAATATTGTTTGACCCAAAATTTTGCCTGGTTTGATAAAAAAACAACACGCGGTTTGTCGCCTTTGCCGCGCACCGTAAATTCTTCTTTTTTTAAATTAACTTGTTCTTTTTTTAAATTTGCTAATTCAGAAACACGAAGACCGGTGGAAAAAAGCATTTCCAAAATGGCCTTATCTCTTTTTTTAATAATTTCCGGCGCTTCGGCTAGAGTTGGCGCTTCAAGAATTCTTTCCAGATCACTTCCTTCCAAAAAATCTACCACGCGTTCGGGCATTTTTCCTAATTCTATTTTTTCTGCGGACAAAGTTTTGATATCGCGTTTTGCCAGATATTTCAAAAAAGCGCGGAGAGCGATCAAATGATAGTTTTGGGTATTCTTTTTTAATTCTCTGCCGGTTTCATCTTTAAAGCGATTTAGCCAAAGGCGGTATTGGCGAATTTTTTCTTGGGTGATGCCAGACGGGGAAGTATCACCAACCCATTCATTAAATCTTTTTAAATAAAAAGCATAATTCCGCACAGTTTTGGACGAACGGTTTTTTTCTATTTCCAGATATTCAAGAAATTGAGTGATGAGATTATTTAAGTCGGCCATAAAATACTATATACAAGATACTAAACATAATCTTGTGTCGTACAATTTTATTTTATCTTAAAATCAAGGGGTTGACAAATACTTTAAAATATGATATTATAGAATATTGAATAATCGTTCTTTTTAAGCGAAATTTTGGCTAATTTCCCAGTTTTCTTTCAGTTTTAGTTATCGCCTGAGCGAGCGTAGCGAGTCGAAGGCCTGCCCTTCGACAAGCTCAGGGCATAAGACTTTGATTGAAAGAAGGCTGGGAATGGGCTCAGTCGTAGACGGCAAGCCGTAGGCCAACCCGGAGCGGGTTTGACAAGCGGCAGGCCAAGGAGAAGAGAAGATGGCGAAGAAGAGCAGCGAGTTCCTGAAGGCCCTCGGGCGGTACTTCGAGATTTCCAAGGCCGTGCTGAACGCGGTTCTCGATCAGGGCGGTACGGACGACGACCTCGCGCGGATTCTTTCCGATGCGGAACTGCGTCGCGAGATCGCCCGGCTCATCGTGGCGAAGTCCGCCAAGCTGGCGTTCCCCTCGCTCACCCTCGCCGCTGACCTCATCCCGAGCGGCTACACGGTGGTTGAGGACGTCGCCCCGACCTTGAAGTCGATCGGCGACCTCGATCTTGCCTCGTTCCTCGAGCCCGGCGAGTCCTACGTGAACGGCGAGACGATGCGCCAGCGAGCCGTCGTCCTGAAGGCGAACCTGGGCCTCGCCGACCTCAAGGTCGCCTTGGCCGACCAGGCCAAGATCTCCGAGGAGGCGAAGCCGTTCTACATCGTTTTCCCGGGTACGGTTTTGCGGGACCCGGACGGCCGCCTCTGCGTCGCGTACCTCAGCTGGGGCGGCGACCTCTGCGTCGCGTACCTCGGCTGGGACGACGACCGCTGGGTCGTGGACTTCGACAGGGTCGCGAGCGACTGGGACGACGACGATCGGCTCGCGCGTTGCAAGTAGGAATCTTGGTCACTCGGTAACTCGGCCCTTCCGGCCGCGTTTCCGGTCCTCGGTTCCTTTGACCCTTGTGCACTTCGGTGTATGAGGGTCATTTTTTATTTTAAATTTTTTTTGATATAATCTATTTAGATTTTACGGTTACGGCGTCGGCCAAGGCCTGCCTCGCCGGCAGGCGGGCTTACGCGCGTAAAATCTCGCCATTTTATTTTTCAGAATGCGATCGGCTACGGTTTATCGCAGAGTAAAAATGAAGTGACTAAAATGAAGATACTTGGTGTGGTCTGTTAGGGAGATAACGTCTCCGAATTCGATTCAACCCCGAGAGAACTCAAAGGGTGGTGGCACGGACGACAGGCCGCATAATTTTGCGGAACCCGAACGGCAACCTCTGCGTCGCGTACCTCAACTGGAACGACGACCGCTGGGTCGTGAACTTCAACAGGGTCGCGAACGACTGGAACGACAACGATCGGCTCGCGCGTTGCCAGTCTCTTCATGCTGTAACTCCCGCCAAAGTGCGGGAGTTTACTTTTGAAAGGATTGTAAATTTTTTATCCAACCGCCAAGCATTATGCCGGCGGAAGAAAGTTTCCGCGAGAGTTCGGCATATTTGCCTTCGTTTATTCCCTTTGCTTCCCAGAGAACCATCACAAAAAATTTCAGGTTGTCCAGTTTGCGGTTTAATTGCAATAAAAAATTTAATTTATCTTCGCGTTTTGTGTATTGCGCGGTCAAAGCAAGTTCCAAAATATTTACGAATAATTCGTCTATTTTTCTGCCGAGCGTGTAGCGCGTGAGGCGCGGCAGATGAGTTAAGAAACTATGCCACAACAAATAGGTCTCTTTGAAAGTGGAGATGATGGGAATTTCGGTAAAATTCCGTTGGGGGGGGGGATTTAGAGGAAGAGTTTTGGGGAAAATTAAATTGGCTCATACTTTTGAAGAAATTATTTCTTTAGAAAATTTGTTTTTGGCCTGGCGGGAGTTTTTGGTCGGTAAAAAGAAGAAAAAAGACGTGCAAGAATTTTCCCGTAACCTGGCTGATAATATTTTAGCGCTTCACGAAGATTTAGCCAACAAAACTTATCGCCACGGCGGATATAAAAGTTTTTATGTTAATGATCCAAAGCGACGGCATATCCACAAAGCCGCGGTGTGTGACCGATTATTACATCATGCCGTTCACAGAATTCTTTATCCATTTTTTGATGAAACTTTTATTGCTGATTCTTTTTCTTGTCGATTGGGAAAAGGGACACATCGGGCGTTGAATCGTTTTCGGGCAATGGCGCGGAAAGTTGGCAAAAATCACACCCAGACAGTTTGGGTTTTAAAGTGCGACATTAAAAAGTTTTTCGCGAACATTGACCACGAAGTTTTATTAAATATTTTGAAAGAATATATTCCAGACGAAAATATTCTGTGGCTTTTAGAAAATGTGATTGAAAGTTTTTCTTCGTCATTGCTAGGAGCGAATGAAATGAGCGACGCGGCAATCCCGTCAACGAGATTGCTTCGCTTCGCTCGCAATGACAAAAATGGAGTTGGCTTACCGCTGGGCAATTTGACCTCGCAGCTTTTCGCCAATGTTTACATGAATATTTTTGACCAATGGGTAAAACATAAACTGAAATCCAAAAATTATTTGCGCTACGCCGATGATTTTGTTTTTTTCTCTCACGACAGAAAATGGCCTTTGAGAATTATTCCGATTGTAAAAAGATTTTTGGCAGAAGAGTTAAAATTGACACTTCACCCAGATAAAATATTTTTTAAAACCGTTGCTTCGGGTGTTGATTTTTTGGGGTGGGCGCATTTTTCGGGCTATCGGGTTTTGCGGCGAACCACCGAGCGGCGGATGTTGACACGGATTTCAGAAAATTCCAAACTGGAAACGTTGCAATCTTATTTAGGCTTGCTTCGGCCCGGCAATACCTTTGGAGCACGTCGGCGGGCATTTGCTAATTATTGGCTTGGGCAATAATGCTTAATCCTTGCCAAATAAAAAAGGCCATGATAATATGATTAAGTAAATTATTAATGACGGTTCGCTGGGCCAAGGATGGGTGGACTCGGCAACCCGTGACAAAAATGTTAGACAAAAAAGCAAAAGACAAAATTATTGAAAAATTTCGGATTCACGAAACTGACACAGGTTCCCCACAAGTGCAAGTCGCCATTTTGACGGCGGAAATAAAAGAATTGGTAGAGCACTTGAAGGAGCACAAAAAAGATTTTTCTTCACGACGCGGCTTGCTAAAAAAAGTTGGTGAACGGCGCAGACTGTTGAAATATTTAGAGAGAGAAGATAAAAAAGGACATGCTGAGTTGATGGAAAAATTAAAATTATAAAATTTTAAAGCCCCTCCTTCGCGAGGGGTTTTTGGCTTAAAAATAAGGAGGAAAATTATGATTACTTATAAAGAACAGCGCGTCGGGGTTTTTATTGACGTGCAAAACATGTATTATTCCGCGAAAAATCTTTACAACGCGAAAGTTAATTTTGGGAATATTTTAGAAACGGCGGTGGGAAACAGAAAATTAATCCGGGCTATTGCTTACGTTGTAAAAACGAAAAGCGGCGAGGAAAAAATATTTTTTGAAGCGTTAGAAAAATTAGGCTTGGAAACTCGCGAAAAAGAATTGATGGTTTATGATGGCGCGAAAAAAGCCGACTGGGACGTTGGAATTTGTATTGATTCCATTGCCTTGGCCGACAGGTTGGACGTGATTGTACTTGTTTCGGGCGACGGAGATTTCATTCCGCTTGTGCAGTATTTAAAAATGAATAAAGGATGTCGGGTGGAAGCAATGGCTTTCCGCGAAACTACTTCCAGCAAACTTGTGGAAACGGTTGACAATTTCGTTGATTTGAGCCATGATAGAAGGCGCTACTTAATTAGCGGGCGGACAAAAAGGACAATAATTTAATTAACAAAATAATAATTAAAAATTAATTTTTTGATCGCCAGACAAGTAGGCTTCTTCTGGGTAACCAGAAGTCTAAAGTTTGGCGGTCAAAACAGAAAATTATGGTAAAAAAGTTTGAGTTAGATTGGGGAGGAAAGAATCTAATTATTGAAACCGGAAAATTCGCCGGACAAGCAAATGGCAGCTGCACCGTACGTTACGGCGACACGTTGGTTTTGGCTACGGCAGTGATGTCGGGGAATCAAAGAGAGGGGATTGATTATTTTCCCTTGATGGTTGAGTACGAAGAAAAACTTTATGCAGCTGGAAAAATTAAGGGCTCACGTTTTATAAAGCGCGAAGGCCGCCCGACCGACGAAGCTATTTTAACATCGCGGCTGGTTGATCGTGCGATCAGGCCGTTTTTTGATGATCGGATGAGAAATGATATCCAGGTCGTAGCCTCAACTTTGTCTTGGGATCAGGAAAACGATTCAGATATTCCGGCGTTAATCGGCGCCTCGGTCGCCCTTTCTATTTCCGACATCCCTTGGAACGGGCCCATTGCCGCAGTTCGCGTCGGTCAAGTTAACGGCGAGTGGGTTTTGAACCCAACTTACGAAGCGAGGAATAAAAGCACGATGGATATTGTGGTGGCTGGTACAGAGGAAAAAGTTTGTATGCTTGAGGCCGGAGCCAACGAAGTTTTAGAAACAGATGTTTTGGAAGGAATAAAATTTGGTCAGAAACATTTGAAAAAAATTATTGAATTGATTGAAAATATCCGCGAAGAAATTGGCAAAACAAAAATGTCTATCGTAGAAGAAGATCCGGAAGCTGCTTCGGAAAAAGAAGGATTAAAAAATAAAGTTAAAGAATTTTTGAAAGAGAAATTAGAAAGTTGTCTTTTTGACAGCAAGAAGGAAAGCAAGGCTTCGCGCCAAGAAGTTTTGGGCAGGCTAGAAAAAGATCTCGAAGAATATTTGAAGAATGAGGGCATTGGCAAGGATCGTCGGAAAGACGCGATGGGATTTTTCTATGGCATTGTAGAAGAGGAAATTAGCCGAGTAATTCTGGAAAAAGAATTAAGAGTTGATTGCCGGTCGTTGTTGGACATCCGACCGCTCGGAGCGGAAGTAGCGCTTTTGCCGCGCACTCATGGTTCGGGATATTTTACGCGAGGTGATACACATGTCTTGTCCGCGGTGACTTTGGGTTCGCCGGCCGACGAGCAAACCTTAGATGGAATGGAAGTTTCCGGCAAAAAAAGATTTATGCATCATTATAATTTTCCACCATTTTCAGTTGGCGAGGCTTCGCCTATGCGCGGGCCTGGCCGGCGGGAAATCGGCCACGGCGCATTGGCCGAAAGGGCTCTTCTGCCGGTTTTGCCGAAAACAGAAGTTTTTCCTTACACTATTCGCGTCGTTTCCGAAGTTTTAAGTTCAAATGGTTCTTCCTCCATGGCCTCAACCTGCGCTTCAACTTTGGCTTTAATGGACGCGGGCGTACCGATAAAATCCCCAGTGGCGGGCATTGCTATGGGCTTGGCTTCAGATGAAAGGGGGAATTACAAAGTTTTGACCGATCTCCAGGATTTGGAAGATAGTAAAGGTGGCATGGATTTCAAAATTGCCGGAACAAGAACTGGCGTGACCGCCATTCAAATGGATACAAAAACCTTGGGTTTAACTATGGAAATGGTAGAAAAAACCTTGACTCAGGGGCGGGAAGCAAGAATGAAAATTCTAGATGTGATGGAGAGCGCGATCGCCGCGCCTCGTCCGGAACTTTCTCCTTACGCACCGAGAATTATTTCTTTTAAGATTAATCCGGACAGAATTCGCGATGTTATTGGTCCAGGTGGAAAAATTATTAATGAAATTATTGACGCGACTGGTGTGTCGATTGATATTGCTAATGACGGAACAGTAGTTATCTGTTCGGCTCAGCCGTCGGCGCTTGATAAGGCCGTGGCTTGGATTAAGAGTTTGACGCAGGAAGCTGAGGTTGGCGAAATTTATCAAGGTCCGGTGACGCGCATTTTGGATTTCGGAGCGTTCGTGGAGATTTTTCCGCACAAAGAAGGATTAGTGCATATTTCAGAACTTGCGCCGCATCGCGTGGATAAGGTAACCGACATTGTAAAAATTGGTGACGTTGTTCGCGTAAAAGTAATTAAGATTGATGAACAGGGAAGAGTCGATCTCTCCATTAAACGTTTGCAGGAAAACGGAGAGAGGGGAGGGGGATTTGATAGAGATAGCGGACGGTCCCGCCACGATCGGCCGAGAAGATAGAGCAAGCCCCTTTCCGTTTTGTTTGGGTTTACAAAATAGTATTTGTTTTACCCTTCGTTAGTTAGAAATAAACCTGAAATAATGTTTTTTGAATTATTCAAAAAATTGAAAACAAAAACCTTGCTGATCGGAGCAGGGTTTTTGGTTCTTGCAGGATTAGTTGGTTTTGCGACTTGGTTTTATTTTAATTTTTTGAAAAGCAGTGATGAGTCTTTTTTGGAGATTGTTCCGGCAGAAGCAGCAGTATATTGGCAGAGCGACTTTAGCAAGGGGGCTGATGACGCTTGGCTTTGGGCAATGGGGAGGGCAGTGCTATCTGAGGAAGCAGCGGAACAAACCATTTTTTTAGAAGACTTTGTGGCACCTGAAGCTGACAAGATTGGTTTTGCCGTTTTATCAGATTTCGCAGATTTTATTTTTCTTAGCCGCATTGATGATTCAGAATTTGACTCACTTAGAAATAAATTGGAAGAGTTAAATTATCATTACATTGTTGAAAGCGGCGGGAGGGCGATAATTTCCAATTCAAGATTTGGCCTTGAGGAAGCGATGTCTGTATTAAACCAGGAAAAAAGTTCTTTAGCGAGCAATAGAATGAGGCTGATTTCTTTTAGCAGGGCAAAAAGGCATTATCCGGCGCGAATTTATTTCGGAGAAAATTTTAAAGTTGATGATTTTCGCGCCTTGCCATGGTTTTCTGATTTTTGGTCAGATAATAAACTAGTAGTTTCGCTCAAAAGTGGAACAAAAACGCCCCGAAATTTAGCTGACTTCGATTTTTTAGCTGTTTTCGATAACGAATATTTGAAAAAAAATATAGAAGAAGTTCTAAAAGATGACTTAGCCGTTCTTTTGCCGGAAATACAGGAGAAGGTCTTACCTGATGGGACAAAAGTTAAAGAACTTTTAGCCAACCCCGACGCCTTTGTATTTGAAGATAGGAAAATAGGCGGTTCCACGTTTCGCTATCTTTTAGTTTCCGGTTTAGGCCAGGAATTTTTAATCAGTAGAGAGTGTCAGAAGACAATTTTTAGCAATTCAGGAAAAATGATGGAAGTTTTTTGGGAAAATTCATCTTGTCAGCCGGATTATTATGGTAAAAACTTAATAGAATTGTTTTCAGATTGGCTAAAATGGTTAACGGCAGATTTTAGAGGAGCGATTTTTGGAATAAATGTGGATAACTTGTGAACAAGGTGATTATTCTTTTGGGGATAAGTAGGGAATTATTTTATGGAGAAAAATAATTTTTGTTTGAAATAAGCCAAAGTTTGAGGATTGACAAGAGGCCCAATTTCGTGGTATAATATTTATAGAACATTGAAATCAGAGACGTTTGGCAGAAAGATCGGCCAAATTTCTCTCTTCTCTACTTTTCGTCATAGGTCTTCTGCTGGCAAGGCCTGACCCTAAAACAAAAACAAAAATTACATTTTTGGTGAGTTCCCCTCTGGAGTTCACCACAAGAACGGTAGAGGAGCTTCTCGCTTTGAAGTCAGCAAAAAGCGTTCCTTCCCCCAAGACCGGAATCTCTTTTCCCGCCATCGGCGGATAAAGGGTGTGTCAAGGGGGTACAAGGGCGCAACGGCCATTTATTAATTATATTATTAAGGGCGCAGTTGCGCCCTTTTAAAGTTAAGTTTGACAACCCTCCAGTAACCCTTGAAAGAAATATTATTTCATATATACTTAATTTAAAGAGGTTATTATTAAAAAATTAGCGGCATTAACCTTTAATTTTATGGCAGTACAAAACAATCTTGATAAAAATTCTTTAAAGAAAATTGAAGAACAGCTTTTAGCGGAAAAGGCTCGTCTAGAAAAGGAGCTGTCTCAGTTTACAAAAAAAAATCCACGCAATACATCCGACTATGATGCCAACTTTCCAACTATTGGCGACGCGGAAGATGAAAACGCCGCCGAAGTTGCTGTTTACAGCGATAATTTAACATTGGAAAGAACATTGGAGTCGGCTTTACGCGACGTAAATGGCGCCTTAAAGAGGATTAAAGAAGGAACTTACGGAGTTTGCCGTTATTGCGGGAAGCCGATTGATCCAAAACGTCTGGAAGCCCGACCGGCCTCCTCCGCTTGCATGGAATGCAAAACTAAATTTAGCAAATAGATCCCGTGCTAAAAAGTAATAGCAATGAAATCAAATTTTTTTAATAAAATAATACTTATCAATTTTTTGATAAGTATTTTGTTTTTAGTTGATCGGTTGACGAAGTGGTGTATTTTTAGGATTTCTACGGAGGGAATTTTTTTATTTTCAGAAAAATTTGTTGGACTGTGTTTATACAAAAATTTTAATTTAATTTTTAATATCGCTCTGCCAGAATGGTTAATGTACGGTCTAATCAGCATAATTTTAGCGGTTCTTTTTGGGCTTTTGTTTAAAAATTATGCGCGGCAAAATATTTTTTTAATTTTTTCTTTGAGCTTGATTCTTGCTGGCGCAGTAAGTAATTTATTTGATCGGATAATTTTTGGTTACGTTGTTGATTTTTTAAGTTTTTTCAATTATTCAATTTTTAATTTATCAGATGTTTATATTGTTAGCGGTGTTGGTTTAATTTTGTTATCGGAATTTTTAAGAAAGAAATCGGAACTAGTCCAGAATTAAAAAATTTTTAAAAAATGTCTTCAAAAATTTTTTCCGCGGCGATTGTAGGGCTGGATGCCGAACTTGTGGAAGTTGAAGCCGATATTTCTTCGGGGCTTAGCCATTTTACGATTGTCGGTTTGCCAGATGTGGCGGTTCAGGAATCGCGCGAGCGGGTGCGTGCGGCTATTAAAAATAGTGATCTGCCATTTCCTCGGACACGCGTCACGGTCAATCTGGCGCCTGCCGATTTAAAAAAAGAAGGGCCGTCTTATGATCTGCCCATTGCAGTTGCTGTTCTTTTAGCTTCAAAATTTTTAGTATTACCAAGAAAAGAGGATGAGGAAACGGTAAAAAATTTAGAAATTTTACCGGAAAGAAAAATTACAGCAAATCTTTTTTGTCCTGACGCTCTTTTTGTCGGGGAGCTGGCGCTTGATGGAATTTTGCGGCCAGTAAACGGAATTTTAGCGATTGCCTCTGCCGCTAGGGCACGCGGAATAAAAACTTTGTATATTCCCGAAGCTAACGCTCGGGAGGCAAGTTTAATTGAGAATTTGGAAATTATTCCCGTAAAAAATATTTTTCAGCTGGTGGAACATTTGGCTGGAAAAAATTTAATAACTCCGCTTTCCCGTGAAGAACATCTTGATTTTAAAAACGCCGCCACAAGTGATGAGGAAAATTTTGACATGGCATATGTCCGCGGGCAAGAATATGCAAAACGCGCTTTAGAAATTGTTGCCGCTGGTGGCCACAACCTTCTAATGTCCGGACCTCCTGGGTCGGGGAAAACACTACTTTCAAAAACACTACCTTCAATTTTACCGGGGCTTACTATTGACGAAGCGCTTGAGGTGACTAGAGTTTATTCT
>Ga0265297_10011443_pt1 | contig 10866 bp, 9 predicted proteins | sample Munlanlwell13791_FD_192502 | JGI IMG/M metagenome (GOLD analysis project Ga0265297, IMG submission 192502) | Leachate microbial communities from a municipal landfill in Southern Ontario, Canada - Leachate well 137-91 | ecosystem: Engineered > Solid waste > Landfill > Unclassified | place...
GGTTTTTGGCAGTCATATGAAAAAAAATGGGCATGGCAGGATTATAAACTTTGCTTCCACCGCTTCATATTTTTATGTAACCGGTTCCCCCAAAGCAAGTTATTGCACCTCCAAGGCTGGGATTGTGATGCTCACCAAATCACTGGCCTATGAATGGGCCCCATATAACATTAATGTTAACGCTATTGCGCCTGGCTTTATTGACCATAGGGAGAACAAATTTGCCAAAGACAAAAATAGTCCGTATTCGTCAGCTGAACTTGATAGAATTGAGAAAGTTCCATTAAAAAGGTTTGCCGGGATAAAGGACTTATTAGGGCCTATAGTGCTGCTCGGATCCATTGCATCAGATTATATCACTGGAGAAGTAATCATGGTGGATGGCGGTTGTTCAATATTAATTTAATATGGAAAGGTTATTAATGTATAAGGATCTTAAAGGAAAAACAGCAATCATTACCGGGGCATCAAGAGGCATGGGGTTATCCATTGCCGAAGAACTGGTCAAAGAGGGCTGCAGGATTGCGCTGGTAGATATTGACAGGGGCAAGCTACAAGAAGAAGTTAGAAGGCTCTCCGGCCTGTATGGGGATTCAAAAGTTTTGGATGTTTACTGTAATATTGGTGATCAAGAATCAGTAAATAAAGGCATACAAAAGGTTCAAGATAAATGGAAAACTATAAATATACTTGTAAATAATGCCGGTATACTTAAAAGATCCTTTCTGGAGGAAATGGATAATGATGACTGGGAGCAGATACTCAAGGTAAATCTTACCGGTGTTTTTTTATGCATCAAGGCAGTTGTGCCTTATATGAAAAAAGGGGGCGGAGGAAGCGTAGTCAATGTTAGCTCCAATGTGGCCGCCTTGCCCAGCATTAGCATGGGGGCTTATTGTGTAACCAAGACAGGAATTGAGACCATGACTAAAGTTTTTGCCTCTGAGCTTGCCCCTTATAATATAAGGGTAAATGCTTATGCTCCCGGGGTAATAGAAACTGAGATGACCAGGGATATACTTGAAAGCAGGGCCGAGGAAAAGCTGGAGACTATACCTCTTAATAGATTTGGCACTACTAAAGATATTTCTTCTCTTGTATTGTTTTTATGTTCGGATTCATCCTCATACATTGATGGAGCGGTTATTCCCATAAATGGTGGTATGTTAACCACCCAGAATCCATGGAAGGCAAGGAAGGGTCAAAGGAGTTAAGCGTAATGTATATATTATCTTATGACCTAGGCACCACCGGGCTGAAGAGCTGTTTGTTCAATCAAGATCTCAAACTGGTAGGAAGTCTCTATACCGGGTATCCGATCTAAACCCCAAAATTTAGACACATTGGTATCTTAACTTAATAATAGTTTTTACAGGAATTTTTAATATCATTCATCAAGTTATTCTCGAATTCTTAAGAAGGTGCCCCAGAAAACCAGAGCAGTTCGAAACTTAGTTTCTTGGCCTATAAAATAGATAAAAGAAAGGAAGGAAAATGCCAGGAAAACGCTACACACAAGAACTGTTTTTTTCAATCGAAAAGTACTCCACATTATGATATTTATTCTGATGAAACCGTAATAAAGATACCTTTGAATACTGAATTTAAAATATCAATTAGCTGTTTGCCTGTAAATTTTTGCACTTTCCTATTAGCTAAAGCAACTTTTAAAAATACCTTTCTTTCTTTTCTATCTATTACTACAACTACCGGGGTTTTCTTTGTTCCTCGACCTCTTTTAAGCCCTGCGCCCTTATTATCATCATCCTTTTTATTGTCTTTTCTTGGTTTTCCGCCGATTATGGTTTCATCGATTTCGATTATGGTTCCATAGAATTTGTCATTATTCTTATCTTCCATAGCTTTTCTAATTTGTCTTAAAATTCTCCAGGCGGTCTTATAAGTAACTCCTATTTCATGCTGTAGTTGTTTTGCCTATATTCCCTTTTTAGCATTTAGGAACAGATGAATTGCAAAAAACCATTTCCGTAAATCTGTTGAAGTATGCTCAAATATTGTGTCTTTAAATACCGAAAACTGTAATTGCATATTCTACAATGGTAGAATTTGGGATTATCTTTTCTTACCTTAACTTCTCCTTTTTTACATATTGGACACTTAAGTCCTTCTGGATATCTTACCCCTATAAAATAATAGATAACTGCTTTATCATCTGGAAATTTTTTTAAAAAACTCTTTATAATTCATATCATACTCCTAAAACAATTTTTATCTTAGGAATATAAGATCATAGTTAATTTAAGTATGTCAATAAGATTGTAGGTCAAGGGATAATTCCGAATCTAAATAGTGTCTTATACTTTCCTGCACCAGTCAGAGTATTTACTGATCTCATTTTTTACTACACGGAAGTAAAGTTGCTGTAGTTTTTTTGTCAACGGACCCATTTCACCATTTCCGATAGTGCGTTTATCTACATTGCCTATCGGAGAGATCTGGGCACCGGTTCCGCAAAAAAATAATTCATCAGCTATATAAAGCTCTGTTCTATCTATGGATCTTTCTATGACATCGATATTTTCGCTGTCTTTGGCAAGTTTTATAATCGTGTCCCTGGTGATTCCTTCCAGTATATCATCAGTAACAGGAGGAGTTATCAAATTACCGTTTTTGACCATAAAAACATTCATAGCACTCCCTTCACTGACGTGTTTGCCGTTGGCTGTCAGGACCAGTGCTTCATCATAGCCATTCAACAGTGCTTCTGTTTTTTGAAATGCCGCATTTACATATGATCCCGATATCTTTGCACGAGGGGGTATGGAATTATCCGGTATACGGTCCCATGAAGAGATACAGACATTTATTGCCTTGCTTATATCCAGATATTCTCCGAGCGGTATGGTATATATGAAAAGATCCTGTTTGTTTCCTACTAATTTGGGTCCTATATTTAAGCCGCTGTTGTATGCAAAAGGCCTTACATAGCTATCTTCTTTATATCCTTCTTTTCTTAATAGTTCCACAGTTATGTCACAGAGTTCTTCTATGGAATATTTTATATCCAGCATCATTATTCTGGAATTTAGAATAAATCTTCTATAATGGTCTTCTATTCTGAAAACATAATTTGTTTTATTTTTTTCATTCCAGTAGCATCTGATTCCTTCAAAAATCCCGGTACCATACTGCAGTGCATTTGTCCTTATATCTACTCTGGCCTGTTCTATCGGAATTATTTTTCCTTCGAAAAAAGCAAATCCGGGATGGTTCATAAATCCTTCTTTTATAAATTTTAATTTTTAATATTTTACTTATTTTAATACTTTTTTGCAATTTATAGTTGAAAATAATAATGATTTATCTAATAAAAGTATTCTTCTTGCCATGTAGAAGGATTTCAATTACTAAGATTACTTATTTGGAAGAAAGTTTACGCTTAAAACGCTCGATTAATTCTAAAATTGAATTCGGGCAAAAAAGAAACCCCAAGTTACCTTTTACCTTAGCTTTCGCCTTAGGCTACTCAACATCTTGGGGTCACTGCCTTAAAACTTTTCTCAGGTTCTTTTTAGAAAGTTACTTACTTTTTACATTCTTTCGGCTGTAAATTTCAGTTACTTCTGAAAGTTACCTCCTGCTTTAAGGGTGAATTTAATATAACAAATGGTTCCATATATGTCAATAGGCATTTTGATATTTTTAGAGAACTTTTTTAAATCTTGAAATTAAAATCAGGTATTTTATAATTCTATAAGAGGATTTGGAATTATTAGTGATAGAATTATATTGGAAAGGAATGATATATGAGCGAAAAGAAACACTTTACTTCTGAAGAAGCGATGAACATTGGTAAGGAACTGGGAATCGATTGGTCCAAATTCGATGTAGAGCAATTCAGGGCAGGAATGGATGTCGAATTGGAGCACGGAAAAATTGACCCTCATACCAATGTTTCTGATGATGATCCACTTACAACGGGAAAAATTGCCCTTGCCCATTTGAATGAATTTCCGGATTATTATGACAGGCTCACAAAGATGGAGAAGGAAGCAGAAGAGTACTGGGGGATAGAAGAATAGGGTCATAAGGATTTCATAATTACCCCTCCTCCTATCAGGATATCATCGATGTAAAAAACTGCCGATTGCCCGGGAGTGATTGCTTTTTGTGGAGAATCGAATACGACAGTGGCTGTTTTTTTATTTTCGATTTTTATTTCAGCAGGGATTTCTTTAAAATTGTATCTTATTTTGACCATTGATTTGAAATTTTTTCCGGGGGGACTGCCGGCAATAAAATTGAGATCCTTAACTTTTAAAGATCTCTGTAAAATGTCTTTTTCTTCACCTGCTATAATGATATTTTTTTCCGGTATTATTTCCTTTACGTATAGCGGTTTAGAATAGCTTATGCCCAGGCCCTTTCTCTGGCCCACAGTAAAAAAAGGATATCCTTTATGTGTCCCGATAATTTCTCCTCCGGTATTTAAAATTGTCCCTTGTTTTATTTTCCGTAGTTTTGATGCCAGAAATGAATGATAATTATTCTCCGGTATAAAACATATATCCTGACTCTCGCTTTTATTTTTTAAAAAAGGATAAATCTTCCCGGTTTCTTTTTTTATGTAGTCTTTAGTAAAGATTCCCATCGGAGTCTTTATCATCGATAGTTGATCCTGACTTAGTTTCCATAACACATAACTCTGCTCTTTACCTTTATCGAGTCCTTTTCTGATTTCGAATAATCCGCTGGAAGGTGATTTTTCGATCCTGCAGTAGTGGCCGGTAGCCAGATAACTTGCACCGAGGGTTTTTATTTTTTTCAAAAGTGCACCAAATTTAATGTATTTATTACATTCTACGCAGGGATTGGGGGTACGACCCTTTTGATATTCCAAACAAAACGGATCTATTATATTTTTCTCAAATGGACTCACGAAGTTTATTACAATGTGGGGGATATCGAGTTTGAGAGATACCTTTCTTGCTGTTTTTATATTATTGAGGGAACAACATATCTTTGCATTGTTCTTCCGGTAAAAATCATCCGGAAGCAATTTCATTGTGACACCGATCACTTCCCATCCATCGTTTTTTAAAAATCCGGCGGTCATCGAGCTATCGATTCCACCGCTCATGGCAACTGCAATTCTCCTGGGATTTTTTTTATAGATATTTCCAGTGTAAGGTTTTGAAATATAATCGCTGATCAGGTTGTTAAGAGCATTTATAGCTATATCAAGCACATATTTTTTAGCTGCAGGAAATTTTCCAAGATATTTTTCCAATTCTTTTCCGGTTATAAGGGTAGATTTGAGAATATCCCCGTTTTTAATCAGAGTGGTAAGATAACTTGCTGCGGCAATGGTATAGTTACAGCCAGCTGCTTTAAATTTAATATCACTGATTATATTTTTGTTTATTCTTGCCGTTAATTTTATGTACCCGGGGCAACTGGTCCCCCCGCTGCTGCCCGAAGCATCAGGATTAGATATTTCTCCTATATTAAACGGTTTTTTAAAAAGTAATATTAAATTTGAGTTCAAGTCCTTTATAGTAACTATTTATTGCCTGGATAATTATACGATAATATGTAAAATATTATACAGGTTAGTTTTTTATTTAATAAGGTTTTACATTAAATGATGGAATCAAGAGAAATAAAAACCGGGAAGTTTTACTATAATAATCTGTTTCTGGATTATATTTTTGATTACAAAAATATCAGTAAATTCTATGAATACGATTACAGGGATATAAAAAGTTATAAAAAAAGAGTTTTTGATATAAAAGCGGACTATGATGGAGAAAAAAGAACGGAAATTTGCAGCATATTAGAAAATTACAATAAAAAGATTGGCTGCGGCCAAAAAACTTTAGAAAATATAGAAAAACTTAAAAACAGTAAATCAGTAGTAATAATAGGCGGACAGCAACCCGGCTTACTGACAGGTCCTCTGTTTATGATATTTAAGATACTCACCATATTGAAGTTAAGTAATTTTTTTCACAGGGAATTGGAGATACCGGTGATTCCGTGTTTTTGGAACGCATCTGACGATGACAGTGCGGACCAGATCAATAATCTTAATATAATTAATGGTGAGATTTCAAATATAAAACTCGATCTTTCAGGTTTTAACAAAAAGACAAGATATTCGGATATCGATCTTCCGGAAGACAGATTAAAAGGTCTGATCGAAAGACTGGAGGACCTTCTGCGCCCAACTGGTTTTAAATCCGGGATTATCGATTTTTTAAAAAATAGTCTCTCGGATATCAATAAGAATTATTCTGAAAGAAACAGGGTAAATATTACTACTTTTTTTTCTGGTGTTATTACCAGGATGTTTTCGGATCGTGGTCTCGTTATTATAGATCCCGCTGATAACTATTTAAAGAAATCAAGCCAGAACCTGCTGAAATTTGATGTGGATAATCATAACAGGATAAGCGGTCTGATAAATTCAACCGGTGAAGAATTAAATAGCAGCGGTTATCACAATCAGTTAAACTCAGTAACGGAAATACTTGATTTTTTCTATTGTGAGAGCGGCATAAGAAAAAGAATATACCCGGATGGCGAGGATTCATTTAAGATCGAAGATAAGGTGTATGATAAAAAGGAATTCTGGGATTTAATTGTAAGTAGTCCGGAGAGTATCAGCCTGAATGTAGTATTAAGGCCTTTATTTCAGGATAGCCTGCTGCCGGTTTTATGTTCGATTTGCGGGCCGGGGGAAATAAGTTACTTTTCTCAGTTCAGAGCTGTTTATGATCTTTATGGTTTAAAAATGCCGGTAATATATCCAAGGTTTTCCGCAACTATAATCGAAAGGAAAATAAAGAAGTTTTTTAAAAAGTTTAAAATTACGGATGAAATGTTGGCCTCGGACGAAGAAGAGATGACAAAACAAATAATAAGGAAGAGAATGGAAATCGATACGGAAGGGTTAATACTGGATCTGGGAAAAGATATCGGCGCAAGACTGGAGAAACTGGAAAGAGTTTTTTTAGATATTGAAATGAATATTTCGGATTCTTTTGATAGAATTAAAAGAAATTTGAAAAAGGAAATAAAGGTTCTAAACAAGAAAGTGTATTCCGGATTAAAAAAACAGGATGAATTGGTTGTAGATACAGTGAAGAAAATTTATACGAATATATTCCCGAACGGAAATTTACAGGAGCGAGAGATTAATATATTCAGTTATCTGAATAAATATGGATTTGAGTTTTTAAATGATATAGATTCTGCAATCAAACCAATGGATTTTTCACATAAATTTTTGGAAATTCTTTAGGAAGATAATGGGAAAAGAAAATAGAATAGATGCGATTGCTTTCAGCCCTCACCCGGATGACGCAGAAATGGGCTGCGGAGGGCTTCTCTTAAAATTAAAAGATAAGGGTTACAAAACAGGGATAATAGATCTTACAAGAGCTGAGCTTTCCACTAACGGTGATCCTGAAACCAGAGAAAAAGAAACAAAAGAAGCAACCAGGATCCTGGGACTGGATATCAGAGAAAATCTGGGACTTGAAGATGGAAATATCAATAACGATCCTGAAAGCAGATTGAAAGTGATAAATTCTATAAGAAAGTACAGACCTGATCTCGTACTCATGCCTTTCTGGAAAGACAGACATCCCGATCATGAAAATTCCTATAAGCTTCTGAAAGATGCTATTTTTATCTCCGGACTCAGAAAATTCAAAACCGGCTCCGGTAACCACAGGCCCTATGTAGTGTTAAGTTATATGCTTCATTACGAGTTCGAACCAAGTTTTATAATAGATATAAGCCAGTATTATAAACAGAAATCAAATGCGGTCGCTGCATATGCATCCCAGTTCTACAGCGATGTCCCGAAAGAAGAAGTTACTCATATAGCTTCCAGATATTTCTTCAATATAGTAAACAGCAGACATCAATGCTCGGGATTAAAAGTAAAGGCAGAATACGGAGAACCATATTATATGGAATCCGGCATAAGGATCGATGATCCTCTTGAATTTTTTAAATATTTGAAGTAAAAATTATGAAAATGGATCCGGTTTATCTTTAGACTATATACGGTTTATTTTTAAATCCGTAATTCTCTGAGTTGATAGCGAGAAGAATATATGAATATAGGAATGACCTGTTATCCGACTTACGGAGGCAGTGGAGCAGTAGCTGCCGAACTGGGTATCGAGCTCGCAAAAAGAGGGCACAACATACATTTTATAAGCTATCGCCTTCCATTCAGATTGAGCAGATTTTACAGGAATATTTTTTTCCATGAAGTCGAAACCATGGAATACTCCCTTTTCAAGTATCCTCCTTACAGCCTTTCATTGAGTGCAAAAATGGCTGAAATCATAGAATCGGAAAAATTGGATCTTCTTCATGTGCATTACGCTATGCCCCATGCGACTTCAGCTTATCTGGCAAAGAAAATAATAGGGGACAGGATAAGGTTTATAACAACTTTACACGGAACTGATATCACGCTTGTGGGGAACCATCAGTCTTTTTACAGGATCACCAGGTTCAGTATAGAACAGAGCGATGGTGTCACCTGTGTTTCAAATTATCTTAAAGAAACGACTCAAAAGATTTTCAAGACAAATAAAGAGATAGAAGTGATTTATAATTTTGTGGATACTGAAAAATATAAAAGGACCTCAAAAAACAGAGAAAATATGGAATTTGTTGATTCGGATGACAAAGTAATTATACATATTTCCAATTTCAGACCGGTTAAAAAAATAGAAAATATCGTTAAAGTATTCCAGAAAGTCAGTAAAGAGGTAAAAAGTAAATTGCTTCTTGTAGGTGATGGGCCCGATATATGCAAAATCAGGAATCTGGTGTCTAAATTCGATCTGAGTAGCAGTGTTTTTTTCCTTGGTGTCCAGGAAAATATAATCCCGCTTCTTAATATCAGCGATGTCTATATGCTGCCTTCAAAGAGTGAAGGTTTCGGACTTTCTGCATTAGAAGCGTTAAGCTGCGAAGTCCCTGTTATCGGAACAAATGTAGGAGGATTGAAAGAAGTAATTGAAAACGGTAAATCAGGTTATTTATTCGATCCCGGAGATATTGATTCTATGAGCGAAGCGGTCGTGAAAATACTTAAAAGCAAGGAAATCAGATCAGAAATGGGTTTAGAAGCCAGAGAAAGAGCTAAATTTTTTGATAGTAAATCGATAGTGCCGCGATACCTTGAATATTATAAAAAAATTTTAAATAACTAATAAAATTATTACTTAAAAATATTTTTTTTATATTTATTTATAAAAATTATTTATAATAAGTATTATCAAAAATATAATAATAATTTAATATATTTATTGACTAACCTGAGAAAAGAAAATATAATCAAATATTATATATATTAATAAAAATATTTTAGATTTTAATAATAAGGATGGGGTGAAAATGGGTAAAAAATTTAAATGGCTGTTATTATGTCTGATTCTGGTTTTTGTTGTCAGTGCTACGGGTATTGGCTGTGAAGAGAAGGGTGTTACATATAACCTTACTTCTCAGGATCAGGTAATCTTAACTCAACCTTCGGTTTGTTTCATAACTTCTTATTATTGGGGTTATGTTCTTGATCCCTGGGATAATGTATGGAGCGATGCTTATTATGAAGCTTTTGTAGGTACGGGTTTTTGCGTAAATCCAGATACGGGCCATATAATCACCGCAGGTCATATGGTTGAGATTAGCGAAGCGGATTTCAAATATGATCTGATATACACTTATTTAACCGAAACTTATGGCAGCCAGCTGGATGACTGGTCAGATACCGAATGGAACTGGGCATATGAGAATATAAGGGTCGAGGGATTCGAAGGCGGTTCCTTTGACAGAGAGGTTTATGTACAGTTCAACGCTGCTAGTTCGGGAATACCCGATAATCCTGCAGATAATGAGACTTTTATCAGGGCTGAAGTAATAGATTTCAGCGGTTGGGATCAGAGAGATATTGCCCTTATAAGAATACAGCCTCAGACCGGAAAGGCTCTTTCAGGGGCAATGGTCGGAGACTCTTCAACGATGGAAGTTCAGGACAATCTTACGATAATAGGATATCCATGGACTTCCGATATAGGTCAGGAGAACGTATTGAATCCTACCATAACGAACGGCAATATAAGCGGAAGACTGATGCTGAGCGGTACGGAGGTTCTTCAGGTCCAGGGGGATGCCAGACCGGGAAACAGTGGGGGCCCTGTTCTTAATTCTAACGGCCAGGTTGTAGGAATACTAACCATGCTTACAGATGAGACCAATAATTACTTAAGACCCAGTAACGATATAAAAGAGATGTTGAGCAGAAATGGTGTTACAAATAAGCAAGGTATGGTAGATGAAGAATTCAAGCAGGGGCTCGTTATGTACAGATTAAAATATTATACGGAAGCCATAAAGCATTTTAATAGCGTACTGAACCTGAATCAAAAACATATACAGGCCCAGGAGTACAGGTCGAAAGCACAGGAAGCCATAAACAGAGGTGAAGATGTTAAGTTCAAAGAAGGAACGGAGGTTGAAATTATAGAACCTGGAGTTTCTTCTGAATAAAAATTATAATAAAATACTGATAAATGTTTGAATTTACAGGGTTCGGCCGGCAAGGTGCGGACCCTGTAAATTTTTAATTGTTTTAGTAATGTTTCTATGCTATCATATTTTTTCAAATAAATTTTCGATGACTATTATGAATACAAATAAGTATATGTTTGCTGAAAAACTTAAAAATAGCTCCATAGACGCCCATTTTAGCTGCAATAAAGTAAATATTATTTTTCTTTTTGTTTGTATTCCTTTAATTCTAATCAGTCTGCTGGTTTTGGTGGGTATTCTATCCTGATTACAGGATATTATAATTTACCTTAACCTTATAAT
>Ga0265297_10011444_pt1 | contig 10866 bp, 5 predicted proteins | sample Munlanlwell13791_FD_192502 | JGI IMG/M metagenome (GOLD analysis project Ga0265297, IMG submission 192502) | Leachate microbial communities from a municipal landfill in Southern Ontario, Canada - Leachate well 137-91 | ecosystem: Engineered > Solid waste > Landfill > Unclassified | place...
CATCGCAATCATCATCTAGGTTGTTGCAAGTCTCTGAAGATGGTAAGCCCGGAACAGCAGAGCAAATGGTTGGACCGCTTGGATCTGAACCATTGCAAATATATAATCCTGTATCAGTGCAAATTCCTAATCCCAAAGTGCATGTTTGCCCTTTGTTACTCCATAAGAGTCCTTCGTCTGTAAACCCATCGCAGTCATCATCCGTGTTATTGCAGGTTTCTGTAGCGCCAGGATGAATATTAGCATTAGAATCATCGCAATCCACTGCGCCGCATGCATCCCCTTCAACAGCATATCCGTCATTATCGGCATCAGTACATGTTGGTTCTATCTGGCATGTTGAAGAGCAACCATCACCATCAATATTATTGTGATCATCGCATTGCTCACCGGAATTAAGATTGCCATCCCCACAATAAGGGACAGGGATGAATGGAATATCGGAGCTGGCTGAATCTGACCAATCTACGTTGCCACCATAAGATTGTTGTGAAATATTATTAGTGTTACTTTCTGTAGTCCACCATACAGATTTAACCAGGGAACCCAGATCAGATAATCTTATCTTTGTATAAACACTATTTCCTTCTAGTTTAAAATCAGCAATATCAGTATCAGCGATAACGCTACAATTTGAAACCTTATTATCCGCAGGATCGCAGAAATATATTGCATTATTATAAACAATTATCAGTTTTTCGTAACCGATAATGCTGGCTCCATGAATATATGCGTTTCCTTGAAAGTCCAAAAACCATTTATACAAGGAACTTGTTTCCGGAGAAGACACGGTATTCATCTTAAGATATAGATATTCCGTGCTTGGAGAGTAGTAGGTGGTGATAACATCTCTAGCATCAACACTACAGTCTTCCAAATCAGCATTAAGGGTTGCCCAAGAAGTTGGCCACACTGTAACTGCTTTTGCTATCAATAAATTAATTGTAAAAATTGATACTACTAAAATTAAACTAGTTAATACTAGTTTTAAAAAAATGTTTCTTTCCTTGAAAAAGAAGTTTTTTACAGACATATTTTTTTCTCTAATGTTAGGGTTAATTATATTTATATATAATGCAACTAATTCAAAAAGACAATATCCTTCCAGGGAATTACTTTATTATTAACCTATTTGCTGATCAGGTTTCTTTTTCTTAGAGACAAAGAAGTAGTAGCCGGCAATAATCAGGGCTACTCCCCCTAATACTCCTATAGTAATCCATCTGTTAGTAAGATCTCCACTTTCTGTTGTTGTTCCCAGAGTTTCATCTCCAGTAGTGGTTGATATTTCCTCCGTAGTAGTTGATATTTCTTCAGTTGTTGTGGCAGTAGTAGTTCCTTCTCCTAACACCTCTCCGCTAATGCTTGGCGATTCTTGAGATGTTGAATAATAGTCTTCTTCAAAACTTGGCATAGGAATATCCAATGTCGGGCATTTGATAAGATTAATCCATCTTTTAGTTGTTTTGTAAACATATCCGGTAGGAATATCTATGCTGGGCCAAAGGCCGGCTTTTACCCATGGCTCCAATACTTCTATTTTGTATTTAAGCTGGAATTGTTCCAGAATTTTTCTTGTTTGCTGGCCATAAAATCCTGTTATGGGCAAATTGCTTCCCATATTTTCATTTAAAAATGTCTGCAGTTTCTTTACTTCCTCTGGATTGTTATTTGCCCCTGTTTTAATGTATTCAAACAGGTATAGTCCGCAGGTAGTTGTTTCTCCTAAAACTTCCCCATTTTCTTCTGTAGAAGTAGCTTCTCCAGCCACTTCTCCTGTGCTGCTGAATTCAGCCCCAACATTTTTATTTGAATTCATTGTTATCTGGCAGGTTGACTCTGTTCCTGAGCAATCTCCTGTCCAGCCATTAAAGTTTGAATCAGATAATGGGTTAGCTGTCAAAGTAACTTCTGCATTATCTCCATAGCTTTCTGTGCAATCATCTCCGCAATCAATTCCGCTTCCTGTTATCGCTCCTGTGCCAGTTCCTGATTTGTCTACTGTTAATTGCCAGCTTAAAGATCCTGTGCCTCCCCCTATAGTTGAGAATGGCATGACTATTTCATTTTCTGTTTCATCTTCAGGGCTTGCGCACTGAGGGTCATTAGGATAATCAATAAATCCGTCTAAATCATTATCTATCCCATCGCTGCATTGAGGAGGAATACTGCAGCTGCTGTCTTCCCTGTCTTCTGCAGGTTTTTGGGCGCAGTATTCATAGTTATATGTAAAAGTATAGTTCCTGTGCATAGAATCTGTGCATTGGCCAGGAACTTCTGTTTCTATGCAGGTGCATGATATGTCAGCAACTTGCTGATCATATGAATCTCCGCAAGGCTGTTCATCCCAAACATATGTTACTGTGGCATATCCGTCAGATGTGCATATTCTTGAAGATTCAGAAGCAGTGCAGGCATTTCCTGAGCAAGGATCATTTAATGTTCCCGGGGTTCCTTTATCTCCTGCTCCGTAAGAAGTGACAGAATCGCACCAATTAGCCCCTATACTATTATCCAATGAAGGATTGGCCAAAACTATTGAGGATCCCTGGGTATTTGGGAATGTTGAATCATATATTACTCTGTCTATTTCTGTGCTATTGCAGGTTAAAACTATTTCATCACTTGTATTTTCCAAAAGGAAATTGGAATAGACATAGTCAACATTTGCTCCCCCATTCATTGAAAGATTGTTATTCCCTCCCAGCACCCTGTATCCATTAGCTGGCAGAGTTAAAGAAGTAATCACATGATAATTGGGAAATGAAGTATCCAGATCTTCTATTGTGCATCCTGACAGATCAAGATCTGTCCCAGTTGTATTTAATATCTCAAACCATCTGTTATTAGCCGGGAATCTCAAGGGATTGTGCATTATCTCATTAATGACAATATCTCCTGGCCCAATAACTATTGGCGGAGCTGTGCTACAGCTTGCATCTTCCCTGTCTTCTGCAGGTTTTTGAGTGCAGTATTGGTAATTGTATGTAAAAGTATAGTTTCTGTGATTGGAGTCTGTGCATTGTCCAGGCACTTCTGTTTCTACGCAGTTGCATGAGGAATCCAAAACTTGCTGATCGTAAGGACTGCCGCATGACGGATTATTCCAAGTATATGTTACTGTAGCATATCCGTCAGATGTGCATATTCTTGAAGATTCAGAAGCAAGACAGCCATAGCCCTGGCACAAAGGATCTGATTCTTCCTGAGTATAGTCCTGTCCGCAATATGGATAATTGTAATGATATGTTACATTGGCAAGATTATTCTCAATGCATTGCCTTGATAATTCTGATGCCAAACAATCGCAAGAAGAATCTTCATTTTCTCTTTCTAAATCATTGCAGTAGCAAAAAATTGTTTCCTTAGTTCTTGTCTGATGCCTGTATCCCTCAGAGCTGCATTCTCCGTCTTGCCAGCTGGAGTATACGCAATCGCAATTTGAATCTGGCTCAGATGTTACATATGATTGTCCGCAATATGGATAATTCCAATCATATGTGACATTAGCTGTTCCTTCGCTTACGCAAGCTCTTGAAGCTTCTGATGCCGTGCAAGAGCAAGAAGCATCAGCAGTATCCCTTTGTTCTGTATATGAATTAGTATATTGATCTGTGCAAATTCTTGTCTGGTGTATTGTTCCATCTCCTACACAATCTCCATCCTGCCAATCTTGGCATTGATAATCAGAAGAACAAGACATATCCTGTTCTTCTTGGGAATAGTCCTGTCCACAGAATGAATAATTGTATTTGTAATTTACTTGGGCCATTCCGTCGTCAATGCATGTTCTAGAGTCCTCATACACAGAACAATCGCATGACTGGTCTGTCACAGGACTGGTATAGTCCTGTCCGCAGAATAGGTAGTTGTATGTATAATCATGGTTTCTCATTCCATCACTTACGCATTCTGCTGGAGTATCTGTAAGCTGGCAAGAGCAGGTCTGGTCAGCAACATCATTTTCTGAATCTTGTCCGCAGAATGAATAATTGTATGTATATGCATGGTGCCTGAATCCGTCAGAAGTACAATCTCCCGGAGTATCTGTTAATTGGCACAAAGAATTATCTACATTGGCAAAATGAATATCTATCCTATCCTCTGCTTCTCCTAAGGCAATAGAATGTGAATTGCCTAAAGGATATGTTTGTAAAAATGGCTGTTTAGAAAGATTTGCTCCTTCAGAAACAGTATAGTTTCCTTCTAAAAGTCCGGCAAAGGTATAGCAGCCGTCAGCATCTGTCAATTGGGTTGAAGAAGCATCTCCTGACAGCACTATTTCCCAGCCAGAAAGCTTGCTTTCTCCTTCAAGAACTCCGTCTGCATTGGAATCCTGGTATTTGCAGCCAGAAATAGAGCTGTATTGGCAGATTTCATATGCAATATCCTGATAGATCTGGGATAATCCATTTCCATTAGGAGAATGGTAGTATGTAGCTCCTGTAGATGCAGCTATTTCCTGCAACATTGTCTGATTAATATCTCCATCGCTACCTAATCCTACAGTAAATACCTTGTACCCTGCAGCTGCAGCTTCCAGGGCTTTATCCTTTGCGTATTGGACATCTGCTGAGTTTTCGCCATCGCTTGTTCCATATGGCCTATTTGCTTTTCCATCAGTTAGCAAAACAATAACTTTGTTTGCTTTTGGATTAGATCTTGCAGAATCTAATTCCAGTTTTCCTTTTTCTATTGCTCCTCCAATATTTGTTAATCCACCAGTAGTCAATCCATCAACTGCAGTTTTAGTAGCTACATGATCATTGGATAATGTTTTAACTAACGTTGCCGAACTACTAAAAGATACTAAGGCAGACTGGTCTTCTGTTTTAAAATTATCTAAAAAGTTTTTAGCAGCAGTTTTTGCATCTGTAATTTTTGCATTTGTTGCTGGGGTGTATTTTAAGGGAATATTCTGATAAACCGGCTCGTCCTCATCAAATGAATTTCTTACATTGTTACACCAATCTTCAGTTACGTTATACTTAGTATTTAAATACCAAGTATATCCTCCCCCATCAGGCTTTATTTCCGACCATTCACACTTACTGGGAGATTCTCCCGTTTCCATACTTCCCGAGACATCCATTATTACAACCACATCTACGGCAACCGAACACATGTTGTCCGCTAAAGCTATTCCCGGATTCAAGAAAATAATTGGCGCTATTGTTTGAAGAACTAAGGCTAACACGGTTGTTATAGCACTGGTTGTTAGCGCTTTCTTCTCTATTTTCCTAAATAATCTAAATGATTTGAATGATTTTCTCTTTCTTTTGTTTTTATTAAAAGAAATTTGCAAATATTCTTCTCTTTCTTGAAAACTTATAGATTCTGGCTTGGCTACAAGAATTTGGAAAGCAGTTTTAATTAATCTGAATCTATCAATAATTTTCTTATTAATAGAGGAAACTATTTTTGTCGTAAAGGTTAATCCTATTGTTATATTATCACTCTCTTTTTCTGCAATTATTTTAATCATAGATTTGATTAATTAAAATATACTTTTTATTTTATCTACTCCCATTTTTAATAATTGTGGTTTTTTGGCAAAAATTATTACTATCGCCACAATTAATAAAACGGTTATTAATATTATCAACCCTAATTTATTCCCACCAATTCCAATAAGAGATGCCAATAACTTAGTCATATCTACACCTATCGTAAAAACGAATTTATCTTGTGAAATTTCTTCTAATCCCAACATTATTGATATTTCTGCCCTATATTTACCATTTTGCTGTCCATTCGTTTGCCACTCTATAATTCCTTCGATGGTCTTTCTTTCTAGTGGTTTTACTGGAGGCTCGTCTTCTGGGTATGGATAAATAGCATTATGGACCAGAGCATTATCGCTTAATCTATATATTTTTAATTGAAGACTAGGCTCAATTATCGTATTTCCCTGATTATTATATATGGCTCTTATGATTAAAGGTTTTGATGAACCTATTCCATAAGAATTTGGGAATATAGAAGATGTAAATTTGATAATCTCTTTATCCGTAACTGTTATTGTAACGTCTCTCCCAATAACAGAACCAACATTTACATAAACACCCTCCTCTGTGTTGCTTTCCGGTCTTTCCATAATAATCGTTTGGCCAGTATATGTGCCATTAGGAGTATCTTTCGGAACCTCAAATCTAGCAATAATTTGTATTATAGACTTAGGACCTATTTCTATTCTATCAATTGGGCTCTTTAAATCTTTATCGTCAATCTTGAAAAAACTAACCCATTTTTCTATTTTACCAGAAGCAGATAATTCATATATCGCAGATGAGTCTGCAGAGTTAGCCAAATCAAGAATTTTAGTAAATATTTGACCTCTTAAAACGTCTTTAACAACTATTGGATTAGTAACTTGTCCTATTCCGAGAACTGTTCTTGGTATCACACCAATGATTAAAGCAAAAAATAGAACAATTATTAATGAATAGGAAATATTTTTATATGACATAGTTTTTTTATTAGTCTATTTTTTCTACTACTTTTATAATTTTTGTCAATCTCCCAAGAGATCTGGCATTAAATAAATCACTTCATGCTAGGTCTCTTAGGAGATGAAATTCTTTCATCTCCTTAAGAGGTGGCGGATTAATCGACGCAATCTCTAAATGGTGCAAATTGAGCACCAAGCCACATAGATCCACTATAAGATGTGTTTGTATTTGGCCATTTTTTGACCAAAATGGAGAAGTCCATTTCGTCTGCTTCAGACAAATTCAAAACATCTTCTAACTGTGTATAGTTTGTATCCCATGTTGGAGTATTTCCTGTGTAGTTGAAAGGACTGTACACTTTCCAATCAGCTTCATGGTTACCAACTCTACCATCAAACTCAACATTCCAAATTCCGCTAGATTGGCCTAATCCCATATCGTCTTGGGCTACCCACATAGATAATCTGGTATTACCAGTGTTTCTAATGGTTGGCTTAAGGTCTTCCAGAGAGAAGGTTAAGTCTCCGGATACGCTTTTATGGGTATTAAGCATAACGGTTCCATATGACACTCCAGTGAAGTCTTTTTCAAAGCTAGTCATCTGTAGATAATCGAAATGATTTACTCCTAATATTGAGCTATTCCCTGATTTATCTTGAGCCATAACTTCTACTTTATATGCTCCAGCTGGGTCTTCCCAGATAAGGTGTTTATTGTCGCAATATACCTTAGCTGTTTCTTTCATAAGAACACCGTCGGGATCGCAAATTAAGTTATAATTATAACTTCCAAGAATAGTTGGTAAGTTGTCATTTGTATTCTCGATTGTTTCGCAGAATAAACGATATCCGTTGGTTTTGCTTAAGGCGTATAAGGTATTTTGCTCCTTGAATTCACCACATCCATCAAGACCAATATCAGCTGATCCTGATTGAGAAGTCCAAGCAGCTGAATCTGGATGAACGTCTGGATAGCTAGGATTTTCATGGAATGCAATATCTACTGGCCAATAAATATCGGCATATACTCCTTGTATATCGCTTATACCATCAGGATCGGTCACTATAGAACAAACAGTATAATTCATATCTCCTACTGGTGTTCCCCATATTCCGCTTGGCATAAATTGGGCACCTGGAGTAACTTGGTCATAATCATTTCCTTCGGTTGTAGCATTGCAAACATAGTTAACTAAAGGGTCAGACATGTTTGCAGCATTCATGCAATGACCGCTCATTTCCCATTTGGCTATAACTTCTGGTATGGTTCCACCGCCGGTTCCTCTTATTAGTCCAGTTTCAATAACAGCAGCACCATTAGTATCGGCTCCTGCAAATACTGGAGCGAATGTCATTAACATAACTGCACTTAACAAACATGTTGCAATTATTTTTCTCATTTTTTTTGTTTTTTGTTTTTAATTTTTAATTACTATTCCACAGAATTGTTTTCCGTGGCCCGGATCGACCGCTCTTTGTAATCCAACACTCTGCTGTGCGCGGAAAATATCCCGAATCAAACGGGAAAAATACCGCGCCGAACACGGTATTGGATTAGATAAAAGAGCCCAAGCCGAATTTTCCTTGTTTGTCTTTAGGTCTTGGGAAAACAAAACCTGCGAGACATCCAAAGAGAATTTGGCATGAGCTCTAGAAAACTCCTTCTCTATTTGGTCAATAGAATTATACATCTTTTCCTAACTCTTTTAATTGGCCGGCCAGCCAACTTATGTATCCATATTACTTATTTCAAAAACATAGTCAATACCAGCATGGCCAATAGTATTGTCAATCTTAAGCAATGCAAGAATCATTGTCAATATGTGTATAACTATGCCAATTTATGTCCATTTTATCAGGGTTTTGTCAATGCAAGAGAAAATAGATTATAAAATTAACAATGAAAAAGTACAAAAAACTGTCCACCTGTTATTAACTACTTATTCAGATTGACAAATACTGCCTGATTATGGTCAAGAATAAAAATGGAAATTTTTAAATTTTTGAATTAAAAAAATAAAATAATAATTAAATAAAGAGCGGACATTCATAACTTATACAAAACAGACAGAATATTTAGTGCATTATTATATCAAATATCCTATTGTCCATTGTCCGAACTATGTCCAAATATATTCCAGCCATTATTTTTTATGACCGGAATTAAAAACTACCTAAAAAATTGTATTTTAAAGCGCAGGAGGGATTGCCAAAAGGCAATCCCCCTTCCTATCGCGCCATGCTTAGGCCTTCTTTGATCTCAAGTACTCAATGATTCCCCTCACGTTGATCTCGTCAAAGCTGGCAACATAGAGGGTTATCTTTCCGTCTTCCTTGATAACCGCGTACTCTATGCCAGCTTGGTCCAGGCGCTCATATAGAATCTGAAGAATTGAATCCTCCGGAATAGCAATGTCGGAGACTTTCCCCTTCAGAGCGCTCCTCTCAATAGCAGCCATAAGGCCTCCTTTGGTTGCGCGCGAATTGAATGTTCCGATTTGAGTTTAATATTTTACTTTTAAAAGTCAATGCGGCTGGCCCCCTTGGGAACCAGCCGCAGTATGCGCCGTTGGTTATTGATCGAGAAGCTCTGTCAGGAAGCACGGGATATATGTATACACCGTGCCGCCGAACCCTCCTCCTATCGGATTCACCGTGAATCTGATGGTTACCCAATCGCGATGCTGGATGCACCTAATCGGGACGCCGTCTTGTATGATGGTATCCATGAAATCAGGCTCAGGGTCCCGATTATACTTCGGGAACCAGAACGCCATGTACTCATGGAAAGCCCTCATCGCATCCGCAGGCATCTGTGGCAGAGGAAATCCGAATTCCTTCTCCTCTCCTGGCTGCAGTACGATGTTCTTCAGGACTGTTCTGGCCCAGATGGTTGACCAATCCGGGGATCCCCAAGAAGGATCAACCACGAAACCCAGTTCGATCTCGGCATCGCCGAGCCCAATTGCCGCATCTCCGATGTTAGCCAGCACCATGGTAAAGATGCCTCCGGAGATTTCCTGGCTCACAAGCTTCAGAATCCCCCTTGGAAGATGATCCTTAGGATTGCTGTCTTGCCCATTGACCAGGAATCGGCCATCAAGGGTCAGGATCATCCTCAGGCAGCCAGCAATCATGCTGGTGAGGACGTCTTCTGACAGCATTCCTGATCCGAGAAACCCCAGGATGATATCCGTGCCTCCTGGAGCTTGAGTGACGGCGGTGGCAAAGCCGTTCGCGATCAAGGCATCTCTGCTCAGGCACAGCACTCCGTCTATCACAGTCAATGACTGTGCCAGAGAGAGATACTGCGCTTGCAAAGTGAGCGTGTCTTGAAACAGCAGTTGCTCACCGTCTTCGCCGCCGAACGCCTGCGCCAAGATGTTGACCATCCCGCTTCCGGTGATCGAGAGGTCAATGAAGAGGTTTCCATCAGCGTCCTCGTACACCGTGAAGTCGTGAACTTCTTGGCCGTTCACCCAGAACCGCCAGTCGCTTGCGTCTGCCAGCAGGCAAAACGCAAAGACTGCAACCAGTCCAACTACCAGTGCTCGCCGCATCTCCTCCTCCTTATACCTTACTAGTTCTCAACGAACCAACGAAAACGCAGAAACGACTGATTTATAGTTTATAACAAGAATTAGATTATGTCAAATACATTAAAAAGAAAACCACCTTAAGTAAGGTGGAAAAGGTGCAAACTGATGTGCACCCGTGGCGGAGGCGGCACTACGGCTCTCGCAAGGATCGTGCCGCCTCCCCCCTCAACGGGTGCTTGTAAGTATTATTATACATCATATTATTAAATATTAAAAATAAAAAACCTCTATTAAAGGATGTTGAAAAGAAAAGGCGGGAGGAGATTTCTCCCCTCCCGCACAAGCGTAGTGCGCGTGATGTAGGTCTAGTTCCCAGCCGTCCACCAGTCCTTGATGGTCGCCGACCCGTATTCCTGGGTCACCTGGACCAGGTAGCTGGTGGCTCCGGTCGAAGATCCGTTCTCCCAGGTCATCGCATGCTCGGCAAACGCCTGGACGAGGAAGATAGTGCTCGCACCAGACATCGTCGCCGAGTCGTTCTTGTAGCAGCCGGTCCATCCCTCGAGCGTGTACCCCGTTCCGTTCGCGCCGGAGTTCATGCACGTGATGGTACCGGATCCGTTGCCCGAGATCTGCACGAGTCCCCAATCGGTTCCGTTCGTGATCTGGCGCAGGACGTAGAACGTCGTTCCCGACGCCTGCAACTGACCGTTCGCCTGGAATCCGTACTGGGAATCGATCATGCTTGCGTAGTTCATCGAGGTTCGTGCCGCAAGAGAAGCTGTGCCGTCGGAGCTGAAGACCTCCCAGAGCGAGATCTGCCCAGCGGGTCCGTACATTGGGACATAGCTTCCCAGTCGGTTGAGCTGCAGGGAG
>Ga0265297_10011445_pt1 | contig 10865 bp, 11 predicted proteins | sample Munlanlwell13791_FD_192502 | JGI IMG/M metagenome (GOLD analysis project Ga0265297, IMG submission 192502) | Leachate microbial communities from a municipal landfill in Southern Ontario, Canada - Leachate well 137-91 | ecosystem: Engineered > Solid waste > Landfill > Unclassified | place...
TCCATCTGCTGACGGTAGAAGTTGTAGGCTTCGGCGCCCACGGCTTCTTCAACCGACGCTTCTTTGACTTCGGCAGCGGTCTTCACGACGGCCACTCCGGCGTCTTCCGGGAAGAGCTGGCCGTAGATGTCGTCGAGGCCCAGGCTGGCTTCTTTCTTCTCGCCCTTTTCTTCCTTCTCTTCTTTCTTCTCGCCGTCCATCGGCTTGCCGTCGCCTTCGCCTTCTTTGTGCTCGACGGGCTCTGCGGTCTTGGTGATTTCACCAAAGAGACCGAGTTCCATCGCGAGCTTGTCCATGCCGTCAGCCGGCTGAACTGCGCTGGCCGTCTTGTCCATGCCGAGATCGCTTTCGAGCATTTCTTGCAGAGTCTTAGCCATTTTGTAATCCTCCTAAGGATGTTTGGCTAGGTTAACGAACCACTTCCCTGAACTGCGCCTTCCTTCTTGCGTTTGCCGAGGATATTACCCCCCAACTCCAAGGCTGACTGATCAATCAGTCCTCCCAGGACCCGTCCCGGCAGATTCCGGCCTCCCACTGCAATATTCCAAATCAGGGAGTCCTTCACCGCATCCGAGACAGACGCTGACTTCACCAATGGATCTGAAACTCCGATCTCTTCGAGCGCCGCGGCCGCCTTCTGAAAAGGCGATAGCTTACCTAGGTGCTTGGAGAGAGCTGCGGTTCCTCGTCCCTGTGTAGCCAGCATTGCATCCGCAACAAGAGCACCGCTAATGAGATCTGGATACTTTCGGACGAACTTCCGAATGGATCCTTCCTCATGATAGGGGTTAACCTCTTTTTGCTTCTGCAAGACTCCTGAAGCCATATAGGCAGCAGGGATACCTAGAAATAGCCGCTTTGCTGCAGGTCCCATCTTGAAGGCGACCTTGTAGAACGGCTTTTGTCTTTGCTCGTTGATACGAGCGAATACATCGTTTGCATCCGGGTTTTCCGGAGGAGCGCTCATCTGCCCTCGCTCTTTCGGGCCACTCACTGCGTTGAACATGGCGATACTGCCAAGTCCAAGTGCCGCTGCAAGACCAGGGTGCTCTGCGATCACCTTGTCGAGGCCGATCAGGGTCTCTTTGGGGGCTTTTCGAGCAAGCGCCCAGTAGAGAGCTGCGGCCGTCATGAGGACCGGCAATGCACCAATAGGCTTGCGTTCGTCACTGCTGGTATCTTCACCCACTTTAAAGAAAATGGGAAGCGGTTCATAGTTTGCGCGCTTGACTAGAATCGTCAATCGCTTCAGAAGATGCGGAGCTGCGTAGCTACGGCGCTCCATGAACGGCTCGAGCATCCTCATGATGTCGGAGTTGAAGTTCTCAGCACCCAGACCAAGAGCGCGTTCATGCGCCTCTGTCGGCTCGATGTCGTTGTTTGGATCAAAACACTCATTTTTCGACCACAGCTCGTCAGCCAGCGGCTTGTGGCCAAGCTGGATCAAGACGATGCGCTGGAACTCTTGTGGCTTGGGCAGGATCCCCATCATGCTCATGGTTGACATGGACTGCCCGAAGGGGCGCTTGGCGATCTCGTCGAGCAGCATCTTGGGCAACTCGGGCTCGTAAGCCTTCACTTCAGGTATGGACCTGACGAGGGTGTCCAAAGACTCAGTACTCGCCGGCGGATTCGCGCGGTCCGCGGGGACTTCCTTCTCGATCTCGGCTTCCTTGTCGGAGGCGGCCATCTTCTCGGCCAGGAGGGCTGAGCTTGGCACGAGCAGGCCGGACTTGGTCGTCCCATACGAGGCAACCTTCCTGAGCGTCTTAGCGATCCGATCGGCACCAATCAGCACAACGCTGATGTCAAAGAACTTAGGCATCGTATTGATGACGTAGATCTTCTTGCCAGTCTCAGGATGGATCTTGCCCAACATGTAGCGAGCGTGCTCACAGTACTGCTTTCTGGTCGGAGCTTTGTTTCCGCAAATGGAACAAATGTCGAAGGGAACTCTCGTGCCCATGCTCCAGTCAGGATACTCCCCAATCTCAATGCCGGCCACGATGTCTGGAGCTCTGGCGTTGTCGACGATGACGATCAGCTCAACCCGATGGAACGTCGGATTATAGACCGCAAGGGCAACTTTTCCGTATGCTGCCAGCGGATCTTTATTGATGTGGTGCTTGAATATGTTGGCGTACATCTCAAAGGTCTTGTAGCCATAGTCAGGACCTTCGTGCGCTAGACCGGTCTCGGTGAAAAAGTCCGAGTTCGCATTGTCTCCCCACCATTCGCCGGCACCAAGAGCTGTTATTAGGAGCTGGGTCTTGCCCTTGATCGTCTTGGCTTGATTGATGTAGGCAGCGATGGTGGGGTGATACTCTCCTGCCGTTTTTTCCAAGTAATTCCGCTCGGCATCAATCACGTAGGTGAAGATGCCTCGATCAGTTTTACCTGGGAAAATAAGCAGTTTATCCACGATCAGCCCTCACTAGCCGGAGATGCGACGTGGTCGTTGAACGCCTTGCTGTGGTAGTCCAGCCCCATTGCTTCAGACACGTCATGGGTGATCTGATGGTGGGCGGGGGCTAGGGCACTGCCTACCGCGCCCTCCATTGCCTTATCGAGACCGAACGCCTTGGCCCCAGCAGCCATGCCACTAAAGAACGGAGATACACCCTTTCCTGCCATGTTGCGCTCGATCTCAGAGAGATCCTTAACAGAGGACAGATCGACGCCTTGATTGTAACTGACCAAGCGATTCATGAATGCCCGTGCAGCTTGCGGGTCCGCGGCGACGTGTGGTGCGAAGTGGACCAGTGTTTTGAACGCCTGACGTGCGCGCTCCTTATTCTCATGGAGAGGCTCGCGCTCCGAGTCACTCATGCGCAACGCTTCCTCGAAGGCCTCAGCTTGACGCTGGGCAAGCACCTTGCTGTCCTTCATAGCCAACAGGTGGCGCACACCACCCGTGCCGGCAGCCAGTGCAGCCATTGGGGTGGCAAGCAAAAACCCACGACCGATATTCTTGGCAATTGCGGCGCCAACCTCAGTGGTAGCTCCAGCTTCTTTCGTCAAGATAACCATATCGGCGACCAACTCACCACGGCGGGCAGCTGTCTTCTCCTGCATCTTCTTCTGCATGCTGATGCGCGGAGTGTAGGTTGCCTGAATGGAAGAAAGAGTCTGCACGTCATGATCGGTAAGTCCGCTGTGAAGCCTGTCTTTGATCAGACGCAGCATGAAGGGCTTGTTGCGTGCCACGCTGGGAGCGAGCTGGGTGATCTCGTCAAAGCGAGCAGACGCTATGTCTCGGCTCTCTTGATACTCCGGCATCGCAATGATCTCGGCTTTGTTCTTGGCGATATCGTCGATGGTTTTCTTGATTTCTGAGGCGTCTTTCATCTTCGGCCACAAGAGCCAACCAGCGCCTGCCAGAATAGCAGATGCTGCTGTGGCAAAGGGCTTAGCCTGTTCCATGAACTTGAGGTAATCGGGGTGGGTGACATCGAGGGCAACCTTCAACAGAGTATCGCACTCGGCCATCATCTCGTCGCGCGCCGCGGCGCTCACGCTTCCCTGCTTCACCATCTCTTCGAGCCACGGAAACTTCATCGTATTCCCCTTAGAACGTTGGTCCCGCGCGGAACCCGCCCGATATTGCGTTTCGTGACGCACTCTCAGCAGCTCGTTGCGCACCCTTGGCGCCTGCTGATCCAACATCCATCGCCGTAAGCCCCACACCGAGAGAGGCGAGAGGGCGCTTTACCATGAACTTCCCAGTACCCAAGGCTGCTCGGCCGATGCCTGCAACGATAGCCGGAAGGAACGCCTCCTTCACGATGGCGTCGTGCATCTCGGACAAGCTGTTGAAGCCCTGGAGATCCATCACAGTGCGCGTACCTTCTGGTGCATCATTCGGATTCTGTCGTCAACCAGGGTGTGCCGCTCGGAGTGAAGATCTCGCGCCGCGCAGGCATTCTGGAACGTCTTGAGTGTGATATAGAGTGGGTGCTGGCCGTTGACGACCCTGGAGTCAAGCCATTCGCTGATAAAAGCATCTGGAGCTTTCTGGTCAGCTTCCTTGGTGAAGTACTCGAACGCCTGCTCTGCGTGGACAGGCATCAGTAGGCCTTCTTGTTTCAACACGTAGGCAAGCTTGGCAAGCGGCCTTGCTGCAATTGCCTTCAGGCCAGCCTGTTTCACGAAATGATCTACGTGCCCCAAATGCTTCATGCGATCAGCCGACGTGTCGCCAGCGAGCACCATCTGTCGGGCCAACTTGATGAAGGCAGTCTCGGCGCTCTCGGCTGCATATTTGGCGAGGATGGTCTTGTCAGCTTCTGACGAGAGTACCGACTCAGCCTTCTGCGCAGCAACTTTCAGATGAGTCTTCACAGACGCCGTCTTGTCTTGGGTTTCAGGCTTGATACCGAACGCCTGATACGGATCGTAGCCATCGTCGTACTGCGGAGCAGCATCGGCGACTGCGACCTTGAGAACACCGCCGTCCGCCTGGAGTCGCGAGATTGCCTGCTGCGCGTCTGCGAGCGGGAAGTCTGCGGCCAGGTACTTGTCGTCGGCCTTGGCGTACTTGTACTGGTGGATCGTCTTGTTGGCTTCGCCAGCAAGCACGAAAACCTGATGCGGCGTGAGTTCTTCGCTCTGCGCGATCTTGACGAGAGAGTCTGTGGGGGTGATACCCGTGGCGAGATAGGAGTTCGCGATAGCGCCTGCCCACTCACGGAAATGCTCCATCGAGAGCGACGGGGCCGAACAATCCTTGTGGTCAAAGAACATAGGCAACCACCTCGTGGTTTGTGGCTTTAGGCCAAGACGGATAGGCACCCTAAGAGTATAGCGCCACATTGGGGAAGAATCCAATGTCTTTTCACCACCAACTGCCTGCTTTGAAAAAGAGAAAAGCCCCGACCCCAACAAAGGGGAGGGGGCGTGGAACGGAGCGGACAACTACCCAACGATCTTCTTGCCGAGTGCTTCGCCGGCGCGGCTGGCCAGCTTCACAAACACGGCTCGGAAGAATCTCATGATTTCGGTGCAGAGAACTTGCTCAAGTCGATCTACGGTGGCCATGTCACCGCCGAGGGTATCGGGATTCCCCCCGGATAGGCTGGCTGCGAGATTTTGTCGAACTTGCTTGGAGAAGAGGGCGTACTCGGGCTTGAGGTAGGTAACGTTTTCGTCTGACATTGTGTGTCTCCTTTACGCGTCGTAGTTGTCCGGGCCTTCCATTTGTGGACAATACTTTTTGCGATATAGCGTTGTCAATACTATTTTGTTATAAGTGTTTTGCGCATAGCTACATCCGTGTTTTGTTGGAGATAAAGGAGACTACGATGTTTGAAGTTGGATCAGAACTGGTTGGAAAAAGCCTACTCGTCGACTCAGTTGAGATCTCGGAAACCAAAAAGCAGACAAAGTACCTGAAGCTTGTGTTGCGTGACAAAGCGCACACTATCTCCGGGAATCTTTGGGACTACGACGAGATCACGTTCGGCTACATCAAGACCGGCGTGGTCGTCAAGATCTACGGGTGCGTCGAGACCTACAAGGACAAGCCTCAGCTGAAGATCAGCAAGGTCGAGCCGTCTAGCGAACCCATGGAGAACTTCGCGCGGTCGACCACACTTGACGTGGAAATGATGTGGAACGCCCTTGTAGAGGTTGTGGGGGGATTCAAGGAACCCCTCCCCAAGTACATTGCCGAAGAGCTGTTGCTCAAGGCGTTTGCTGAAGGGTTCAAGAGAGCGCCGGCGGCGCGTGGGGTGCACAACGCGTGGTACGGCGGTCTACTAGAGCATACCTGGACCATGATTCAGCTCGCAAAGCCGATCGTGAATCACTATCTGGCCTACTACCCAAACGTCAATATCAGCATGGATAAGGTTCTGTTCGGAATTCTTGTCCACGACCTTGGCAAGATCATCGAATACGACTACAAGACCCCGGCTTTTGCCTCAACCCCAATTGGGATTCTCACCAACCACCTCGTCATGGGACCAACCTGGGTCTATGAGATTGCCAATCGGTGGAAAGTTACACCTGATGGTCAAGCACTCGACACCGAGGCCTTCAAGATGGAACGCGCGGTATTGATGCATCTTGTAGCTAGTCACCACGGTACCAAAGAATGGGGTAGCCCAGTGGTTCCGTCCACCCTCGAGGCCATCATCATCCACAAGCTTGACACTCTCGATGCCGACGTCATGCACGCGCTTGACTTCATCCAAAACAAGCCTGGCACGGTACCTGGGTTTACCGAGAAGAGCTACACGGCCGGCACTTCATTCCTGCGCTAGCGCGTGGTAAACTGAAAGTGCATCAAGACACCATCTTTCTTTTCCCGAAGATAGCCCTGGTACTGACCGGGGCTATCGTTTATTATGGGCCAAGGATATACGTTTAAGGAGATTCGCATGACCAAAGTTTCCGTCCCCGATCTTGGGGAAATCGACTATCGACACCTCGACTCCACACCGCCGGAAGGTGTCAAAACCCCCACGCACGTTCTCACCCAAGAAGTGATTGTTGACAACAAGCCGCAGCCTCTGCGCGTCCTTCGCCCATACAAAGCCGCCTGCCTCCAAGTTCCGGTATCGGTCGGCCAAGAAGCCACCATCACTCTGCATGCGCTGTTCTCTTGCTTTGAGAAAGCAAAAGAAGTCAGCGAAGGCTTGGCCGGTGATGTACTGTGGGGCTTTCAGCAGATCGGCATCTCGCCCGCCCTGACCTACAAGGGTTTGGATGAGCTTGCCAAGCTCGGATACATCAAGTTCCAGGCCAAGGACGGGGCTTACGTGGAGCTGTCATCGACGGCTGCTGAGGGTGCGTTCGTGCGGTACCAGCCCAAGCTTTTGAGGATGGTCTACGATGGCGAAGCTTAGAGTGCTGCACCTGAGCGACACAACGCTCTCGGGTTCGCCCATCCGAATTGTAGACCTCATCAACAAGCACTCGGAGAAGTTCGAGGCGCGCCATCTTGTGTGGAATCCAACAACTGGGTTCCGCACGTTTCAGACGGATCTGATCGGCACGGACATGGACGCCAGTCAGCTCCATCATTGGGTGCATGCGTACCCCGACATCATTCACTTTCATAATCGATGGCAGCGGCAAGAAGTGTTCAAAGTTGTGCGCATGCCAGAAAGGCCATCGGTTATACAAATTCACAGCCCACGCTTCGGCCAAGAGCGGTTCGAGGCCGAGGCCAATTCCGGTGTCCCGATCGCGATCATCGCACAACAGCATCCGGCCCAGTGGCCAGAAGCTAGCTATGTTGTACCCAACGTTGTCGACATTACGAGCCCAGAATACCTTCGGGCGACTCCGCCACTACGCACAATCCCGGTCGTGTCATACGCGCCAAGCAATGTTGTTTGCAAGGGCATGGACAACAAGGGGTACAACCTTGTCATGCCAACACTGAAACGGCTGAAGTTCGCCAATAAAATCTACCTGCAACTCATTACACAAAAACCCCATAACCAGGTCATGGAACTGAAACGCGGGGCCGATATTGGCATCGACGAAATCGTAACTGGGGGATTCCACCTCTCAAGCCTTGAGTATCTTGCGCTTGGTGTTCCCTGCTTCGCCAATCTCGACAAAGCAACCACCGACGTCGTCAAGAAGGTCACCGGCTGCGTAGGTAAATTGCCGTGGCTCAAAGCGACTCCGGAAAGTTTCGAACGAGAGCTTTGCAAGATTATCGCGGCCAAAAGCTGGCAAGAGCTTGGACGCAAGAGTCGCGAGTGGATGAGCAAATACTGGTCCCCACAAGCGCTTTTGCCCCATTACGAAAGCATGTATGCTGATCTTTTGGAGAAGCAAGCATGATTCTACGAACTGAAGAGTTTGTGGCTAATTCCGTAGGGCACTACCTAGACGGCACTCCGTATCTAGCGGTTGACGTGCCCCCGGGGATGATCTCAGTTGCTCCTGATCGACGCCTCGCTCTACAAATCAGGAACACAGAAGCTGACCTGCAAGCACGCCTCGATCTTTACTACGCCTCCAAACCGTACGGGTGCAAGTACAAGGTCGTCTCGGGCAAGTACGCCGGGTGGGTAGCATACGCAGAATTTGAACCGGAGGTGCTGTGAAAGTCCTATACTTCATCCCGTTCCCGGTCATCGGCGGAGCCGAACTTCAGATCGCCTACCTCATCAAGAACGGACCAGGCATCTCCCACATCGTCGCTTACCAGTACCCTGAAGTTGAGAAGTTCGTACAGAGTCTGGGAGTTCCTTGCCACCGCGTCTATTCCCCCGCGAGCCTCGCGCGCACGATCGATGGCGTCAATCCCCAGATCATTCATTTTTATCATTCACACGTGATGTACCAGGCGTTGAGGCGTCTGCCGCACCGGCCCAAGACTTACGAGCTCGTCCACAATCGACTGGGCTTTGAGGGCGACTCGACATGCTACCCCAAGATCTGCACTGACTACATGGTCTGTGTGTCCGATGACGCGGCAGAATACTGCACCTCTAAGCTTCCAGCCATGCCCACCATCGTAATTCCGAACGGAGTCGATACCAATGTCTTTAAACCCTTCTCAAAAGCAAAGCGAGACGTACTCGTTGGCGGCTTCTCAGGTCGATTGGAGCCAGGAGATGGAAAAGGAATTCCGCAGCTCATCGATGCTATCAAAGATCTTCCGTGCAAGTTCGAACTTGTCGGAAAAGATTACGGTGCCTACGAGAAAAACATCAAAGAGCGTGGGATTACCAACATCTCGGTCCTACCCCATACGGCGAACATTGCTGATGCTTATCGGAGATGGGACTTCTTTGTCTCTAGAAGCCCCGCCGAAGGATTTGGTCTCTCAATTGGAGAAGCTCTGGCTTGCGGACTTCCTTCGGTTGTGTACAACTGCGGCGGAATTTGCCGATACCTCAAGCACGGTGTTCACGCGCTCATCGCTAACAACGATGATGAGTTCCGGTCCTACCTCTCACAGATGATTAGCGGAGAAGTGCGGCTGAGCCCGACGTCCGCGGACTTCAGCGCTGCTACCATGGCCAAGCGCTATCACGAGTTCTACGATAGACTCTTAGGACGATCGCAGCAGGGTGTGATTCTCAAGCCAACACGGTTGGCGGCATCGAGAGTGGCACCGGCAGGCAGGACGATTGACCGCCTGGCCGTCACCGCGGAAGACTGGCACGGGGTCAGACGCGCTCTGGCGCCCGTTACGGATCGCTATTCTAGCCCTGCACAGGCCGTTTCAGACATCAGGTCCCTGCGACCCAAGGTTGTGGTTTTTGGCTGCTACATGCCCAGTTGGGAGAAGGTTCTTCTCGAAGCAAGGAAGCAAGGCTGCAAAACGGTCTTGACCTGGCACGCTTCTTACATCCTGAACGAGTTCGACCACATCAACCGGGAATGGCTCTGGCATGCCCACTCAGCCTGTAAAAAGAAGCTATTCGATTTCGTGTCCACTCCGCACAAAGGACTGGCCGAGACTTGGACGCATTTTGGTATTCAGACCGACTACCAGCCCAACGTACTCGACGTCGATCTGAAGCCGCGCGCACCCTTGCCTGGAATCAACATCGGCATCCTCGGATCTGGGCAGCCTTGGAAGAACATGGATTGCCAGATTGTAGCTGCCAACATGGTTCCTGGTGCAACGGTGCATATCCAAAAGCTGGTTCATGCTCAGGCCGTAGACATCCTCGGGTGTAAGTATGTCCGCCATGCTCACATCAACAGCGATGACGCGTATTACGATCTGGTCGGCGGCATGACCGTCAACATGGTAGTATCCCTCTCCGAGGTCTACAGCTACCTTGCTGCTGAGAGTTTGATGATGGGGGTGCCAGTCCTTACCACCTCCATTACACCGATCCTGAGGGGGGATTCCCGACTCACGGAGGCAATGTGTTGTGACAGGTTCGAGGACCCGGAAGAACTAGCTCACTGGCTCAAGTGCATCATTAGGCGTAAAGAAGAGCTGGCCCCGATCTGCATGAAGCACATCGCGGACACAAACAAGGACAACAAGAGGCTTTCCTCTGAAGTGGTCGAAAGGTGGATGTGTGCCAACAAGTGATCCGAGGTTTCTAAGCGTGGTGTCGAGCGAGATCATCCGCTTGAGCCCCAAAACCGTCCTCGACATCGGGATCGGGATGGGCAAGTGGGGCATGCTGGCACGCGAGTATACAGACGCCTGGTGCGGGCGCCGCTATCTGCGCAAGGACTGGCAGACCAAGATCTATGGCATCGAGATTTACCCAGAGTACCGCAACCCGGTCTGGGAGATTTACGATAGCCTTTACATCGGAGACGTCTGCGAGGTCCTGCCGGAGGTCGCACACGACTGCGGTCCGTTTGATCTCACCATCATGATGGATGTTATCGAGCACCTGCCGCGCGTGCAGGGGGAAAAGCTAGTCCAGGATGTCGTTGCTTGCAGTAAGAACGTAATCTTAAGCTTCGCCAATATGGAGCAGGCAGGGATCTGCGCAAACATACACGAAGACCACGTCTCTAAGTGGTGTGTTGCTGACTTTAAGGGCGCATTCGACATGACTCTGCTTGACGTAGTGCACGGAGAAGTGCAGGCATTGATGCTTCTCAAATCCAAGTAGGGCAAAGCTTCCAAGGTAAAAATTGGTATAAGAATGGTGAGGAAGAACTTATCGCACGCGGATAGGGCATCCTTCGGCCGTTCCGTACCAATTTTTAACCTCAGGGGGACTTTAGCAATGCCGCTTTACGACGTTACACACGAGGATACGCTTGTCGATCCCAAGATCGCCGAAGAGTATGAGCACATCCAGGCGCTCAGACGAAAGCTCCACCCAGCGACTTACGACAGGGTGTGGAAGACAGTGCGCGAGGCTGTCGATTCTGTCAGGCCGTCTAGTCTGTCAAAGCTGGTCTGGACCAAGATG
>Ga0265297_10011446_pt1 | contig 10865 bp, 5 predicted proteins | sample Munlanlwell13791_FD_192502 | JGI IMG/M metagenome (GOLD analysis project Ga0265297, IMG submission 192502) | Leachate microbial communities from a municipal landfill in Southern Ontario, Canada - Leachate well 137-91 | ecosystem: Engineered > Solid waste > Landfill > Unclassified | place...
TTCCGGCATATCTAATGCGCTTCTTCCCGTGCAAGATGGAATGGGTTCAAATACCCCTATTTGGATTTCAGCGGGGACGATGGATATTAGTGGAAATTTTCTAGTGAGTGGCCGCGAAGTTGGCACGGGATATGCGGGCGGGCAAGTAACTCAGGCTGGAAAACTCGCGGAATTTAACACCTACGGACAATTAGATTATTCCGCGATTCCTCTTCCCGACCTAAACCGCGATATTGATAAACGAATTTGGGGATTAACCGCAACGACTGGCAATAAACAGATTTACTCTTCTGTTAATCATACAACCGCAACTTATATCCGCAATACTGGCTGTTGGGCGTATGGAATTGATTTAACTCCAATTAGTGTTTGGAATAGTCAGGGTGCAAACCAACGAGGCGGCATTCTTATCTCCCCTCGTCACGTTCTTATGGCGAATCATTATCCTGTCGCGGGGATAATGAGATGGGTTGATCTTAACAATAACGTAGTAAGTGGAGGACTTTCGGGGGATATTAATATCGCGGGGACGGATTTAAGAATTGGCGTATTAAGCGGGGATATTACCGGTGCGATTTCCTTTGCTAAGGTTTTTTCTAGTGGCTTTACAGGCTATTTTAATACTAGCGGAATGCCGATGTTGTTTACCGATCAGGAAGAGAAGGCATTAGTGGGGCAAACAAATATTACGCTAGGTCAAAATATCGATATTGAACAAAGTAGTGAATTATATCGTTCGGGATTTTATGAATTGCCAATTGGCGGGGATAGCGGTGATCCTGTTTGCGGTGTTATTGGGAATGAATTAGTGGTTTTAACGACTTTTTATAGTGCAATGAGCGGACCTAATATTTCTTATTATTATGATTTAGTAAATTCTGGAATCAATGCTTTGGGAAACTCAAATGGTTATCAACTTACGCCAGTAGCACAGACATATTTTCCTATTAATTGGAATAGTTTAAAGAATATTCCTACGGGGTTGGGCGCGAGCATTACCAATGTTACTAATAATATAAATTATACAACAGTTACTGGTTCTGGATTTTTTAGTATTTCATATCAGAGTGGAATTGTAAGCGGTGTAGATGTGCAAATGTTTTCTTTTACATCTGGTTTTGCTTCCCCTCCAAATGTTACTTTATCAATTCAACCTCCTTCTACCGGCCAATATTTATATGATGCCTCTCCCAGCGGAATTACAACGAGCGGTTTTTATGCCTGTTATTCTAGTCCAATTGAACAAAATGGATATTTAATTAATGTAATTGCCATATTATGATAACTAGATTTAAAAAAATAGTAGTAGGGACAAACTGTTCTGCTGCCGGAACTTCTTCAACTTGTAGTGGCGGACGTAATAATGCTGCAAGCGGTTCCATCTCTACTGTCGGTGGCGGACGTAATAATACTGCAAGCGGTTACTTCTCTACTGTCGGTGGCGGATATAATAATACTGCAAGCGGTTCCAACTCTACTGTCGGTGGCGGATATAATAATACTGCAAGCGGTTACTTCTCTACTGTCGGTGGCGGATATAATAATGCTGCAAGCGATTACGGCTCTACCGTCAGTGGCGGATATAATAATACTGCAAGCGGTGACACCTCTACTGTCGGTGGCGGACGTAATAATGCTGCAAGCGGTTCCATCTCTACTGTCGGTGGCGGATATAATAATACTGCAAGCGGTTCCATCTCTACTGTCGGTGGCGGAAAGGATGGCGTTGCGTCTCAATTTGGACAACGCACTTATTCGTCTGGTAAATTTTCGACACAAGGGGATGCTCAAGCGTCCAGCTTTGTATTAAGAGGAGCTACAACAAATGCAACTCCAACTAATCTTTATTTAGATGGACTGTCAATCAAGTTAGCTGTTGAATCTAGTAAAATGTTAAGTTTTGTGGTAAACATCAGTGGAATTCAAAGTGATGGATCTAACGCCGCGCAATTCTTTCGCCGTGGCGTTGTCAAAAATGTCGGCGGCACGACAAGTTTAGTTGATTCTATTCAAACTGTTGGCACGGATATTAAATCGGCGGGCGCATCAGCGTGGGACGTGACTTTGACCGCAAATGATACCGATGATACTTTAGATATTCAAGTAACTGGCGCATCGGCAACAAACATTCGTTGGGTCGCATCCCTTGATGCGGTGGACATGGCATACGCATGACGATTTGGTTAGTTAGTGAGAGAAAAATCAAGTAAAGTAAAGTAAAGTAAAGAAAAACTTGAAAAACATCAAAATTAGTAGTATAATAGTATATGCAACCTAAATTTATATTCTTTAATAGTTCAATGCCGCGCAGTTGTTCGACCCTTTTGCAAAACATACTATCTCAAAATAATTCTATTTACGCAACGCCGACCGATCCTTCGCTAGAATATCTCTATGCCGCGCGGCGCAATTATACCGAAATCCCCGAAGTCAAGGCACAAAACCCCGATATAGCCCTAAAAGCATGGCGCGGGTTCTGTTGGGGCGGATTAACCGGATATTGCGATGCGCTCACTGAAAAGCCGAATGTCTGCATCAAAAGTAGGGGAATCGGCGTGCATTATGATTGGTATAGCGCGTTCATGCCAAATCCGCCAAAGATAGTGTGTATGGTTCGCAACATAAAGGGCATTTTCGCGAGCATGGAGAAGATTTATCGCGCGAATCAAGAGAGGCATCAAAATGTGCAAAATCATGGCGAAATGCGGGGCACAACGACCGCAAAACGGGTGGATGAATGGCTCGCCTCACCGCCAATCGGATTAGCTCTTGAACGATTTCAACAGATGATATTAGAAGGTATCGATAAAAAAGTATTGTTTGTCCGCGCGGAAGATTTAACTAGCACGCCGAAAACTGAAATGAAAAAAATTTATGAATATCTTAATTTGCCGGGGTTCACTCACGACTTCGCAAACATAGCACAGACTACTATTGAGGACGATGCGATTTATGGGCTGACGCCGGACCTTCATAAGATTGGGTCGGTTGTTGAGCCTTTGGTTGACAATAGTGCTAGAATCTTAGGTAAAGATACTTGTCGGTGGTTAGACGCTAATATTGAATTTTATCAAAGTTATTTTGGATATTAATTAGTAGTTAGGATTTCCGTGGTTTTGTGAGTTTCCTTGTTCCAAATTTCTAAGATTTCAGGGAGATTGGTGATATTGTAACATTCGTATTGGCCACCGAAAGGGCGTTGCGGTGCGTATTTGTAGGGTTTACAGATGCGGTGCAAGAGGTGTTCGAGATCCCAAACATATGCTGCCGATCCGACAACTGTGTGGAGTTCCTTGAATTCATAGGGCAATGCAGATTTAGAGGGGAAGCGGTCTTTTGTTGAATTTTGAGTTACTCCAATTTTAACGAACGATTCGCAGGTATTAAAAATGTGAATTAGATATAAGATGGGGCTTACTCCCTTTTTGACACAATTAGCGATAAAACGATCACGTTGAAAACCATGCAGTTTCTCCTTGCCGCATTTTGGGCAACCCTGCCCAGTTAAATGACCATGTGGGCGTTGTGAAAAATTACCGTGGATAGGGCACCCAATAATAATAGATTTATGTCCGCCTCTATAGTCCACGAGCGAGTAGTCATATTTATTCCCATGAACCTCCGCAAATTCTTTTAGTAAAATATCTGGCGGTTTTAGGTCCCATGCGGATGGTGTAATTTTAATGTTATTTTCACGTAAAATATCTAAAATTAATACATTGCTACAATGTGCCAAAATTGCTATTTCCTGACTTGTTTTACCGTTTTGATATAATTGAATAATTTCTTGCGTTGTTAATTGCAATTGTTCTCTGCGTGGAAGCTCCCTCCAATCTAATACGCATTTTGGACAACTATGCACACTTTTTAAATGATGGTCGGGCATTTGAGTAAATTTTCCATGTATTTTACATTTAATACATATTGGAATTTTCATGTTTTTATACTCCGTATCGGAATAATCGAACCTGTCTCCAAATTTTTGTTTTGCACGCGTTAAGAATTCTTCTGCTGGTAAAAGTGTCGATAAACCAAAAAGTTTAGATGGCGCACTCTTCAACCCTTGTCTTTTTAATTGTCTATAAACATATTGGTGTTGCCGACCTATGATTTTGGCTATTTCTGCGGTCGAATACCCTTCGGAGCAAAGTTTAGCAACAGTTTGGTCGTAGAGTTTTGGCTTTTTAGCAATAGGGATATTTGCCCCAACCAATACTTCCCTAATTACTTGATTATACGCAGAAAAAATTTTACAAATTTCTTGGACGGTGGTTCCCTCATTATATAATTTAATGATTTTTAATTTTTCTTCTTCTGAAAACTGCATCTTTCGTTTCATATTACTTTCCAACTTTTGCCTCCCAATACATTTCAACCGCGCGGCGGAATACGTCTGATGCCGAAATTCCTAGTTTTTTCATTAGCTCGTCCATTTGTTTAACTGTGACTTCGCTGTAGCAATAATTTTTTCGCGTTACTTTCATAGAATACTGATTACACACCGATTTAGCATTTTTCTCTTTTTATTTTTAGATTTTTTCATTATTTTCGTGTAATTTTGATTGGTTAAAGGAAATTTAAAGGAATATGGCTTGCGACAAACTTAGTATTGATCCAGACTCGATTATTGGAAGTCCTAGAAATGGGGGCCATATATTTAGCGTAGATGTCCAATTCGGGGGTTTCGAAGCACCCTCAACATTAACCGTTCAAATTATCAATAAGACGGGCAATTATTCTCTTCCTATGTTGCCTCAAGGAGATAAGTTTTATAAAAAGCTCGCGAAGGAAAGGTTGAATATCGGCGGGGGATATTATTTTAATGGTTACTTAGTGTCCTATACGTTAACGAAGAAGGCTGAACAAAAAATACTTTCTCTGAAATTCCGCGACGGTAGCGTGGCTTTAGACCAGTTGGCCGTGGGAATGAATGCCCTCTGGGGGGATAAAAATAAAAACAAAGCAGATGATTTACTGATAATTGGCAGAAATTTCAACCCTTGCGATAAAAACGGAGATTCATTAATTTCGTTCGATGAAGCAAATTCGGAAGGATCGCCCGATAATTGCTCGCCCTGTTTGGGTTGCCAAAATGATCAAAGTTACGCAGACCGGTGCAAAGTAAGTGAGTATATGATCCTCCCAGTAAAATATGGATTCCACGAATTAATTCAATCGCTTTCTTCTCATAATATTAATGTAGTTAATGCAAAATCCTTCAATAAGTTAAATTCTAATGCTAATAGCTTCACGGGTTCTCTCCGTAGCGTATTAAGTTCATGGTGTCAAGAATACGGTCTAACCTTCTATTGGGATTATAATACAGATAGTCTTGTTTTTGTTGATCTTGGCGTTGATGTTAAAATTGATTTTGATAAATACATTAACTTAGATAATATAGATGAATATACTCAAACGGAAAGCATAGAAGAGACTTATTCCCAAGGGGTAATTTCATATTACGAAAGAGCGGGTGAGCTGAAAGATTATCAATGTACGGATAATGCAATAATTAATTTAAGGCCATTAACTTATGCAGATTTACTTGATAAAGATTTAAGTTCTGACTATATTAATTTGCGCGAAATTAGTTTGGCGCTTAGTTATTATTCAAGCACGTTACGCGAAATTTATTGGTGGTTTTATTGTTACGGCATTAAGGGGCCGCAACAGGCCGAAACTTATCTGTATGACCAAAATGCCGCGCAAAAATCTTCATCTGCTGACGCACAAGACGCAAAAGTTCTTCACGAACTTGCGGGAATGAAAATATTACAAGTCGCATCACAATCTAACGAAAATCAGGGGGACTTTGAAACTTTCGCCAACATTCTCTCGGACGAAAAGAAAGAAACTCTCCGTAGCCTTAACGAAATTTATAGCAAAAGTCACGGCGCAGGCTCTCTTGCTTATTATTTTATTATCGCCGAATTTGACGACCAACTACTAGCAAAACAATATAGTGAAGAAGCTAATTTGGCACAAAATTACTTGGGTAAATATTGGATTAGACAATACAATCCTAATTTATGTTGCGGCGCATCTCGCTATTCGGACGTTAATGTCAAAGCCCCTGACGGGACTGCTAATTTTTATCAAAGTTTTTCTAATATCAATGGGTTAGGATTTACATCTTTTGGTTATAATGATAATTCATATGTTGCATCTGTAGTGGCCAATGCAACCGAATCGGAAGATCAACAACCTGAAACAAACGAAAAATTTGGCAAAACTTATCGCGTCAATGGTTCGTTTATTGAAGCGGAGAGAAGTCCAAAATGGTATCCTAATTCCGCGCAACTTTCCGATTACGCCGCATTATTTGACTATTATCAAAACAATTTGAATTTCGCTTTGGTTGGTGATGGTGGTCGCCCCCCTGACCTATTAACGGTTTACCCCGCCGCAAAGCAAAATCCCAATATTAGACTATTATTATGTAATATCGGGCAATTTGATGGTGAGCGTTTGCCCATTTCAGTTAGTAATATCAATAATTTTTTAGAGGTCCGTAACCAAACACAAGTTTTTACTACTCAATTTAATAAAACTAATGTCGGAGATCCTCAAGAGGAGATTGAGGTTGCCAAAATGGGATTAACTTCGCGCGAATGTATGTGGATAACTCTAGACGGGTTTCAATTTATGACTCCCGTTGGGGGCGTAATATTTGCCGAATCAAATTTCCAAACTTCAAGTGCCTATAGGGTGTTAGTTACCCAAAACACAACTCAACAAGTAGAAATTCCTAAAATTCAAAATAGTTATATAACATCAGTAGTTAATCGAGGATTCAAAAACGAATATCTCTACAAACCCATTGATTCTAATTCAATTAATATTTTTAATGAAGGGTCTTGCACGCCAAGCGAAGAAACTCTACGACAAATTCACAATGATGTAACGAAATACTTGGGGACAGAAAAGGTTTGGCCCGCAAAATCTGTTGAGTTTTCGATGGCGGGCGTCATTCCTTATACAGTAACTATTGAAGACGGATTAGAAAATTTCACAATATCTATCGGTGATAATGGAGTTTTTACACGTTATCGTATATCCAGCCGCTACGCACAACCAATTACTGATTCAATATACCAAAACATCATTAAGAATATTTATCAGAAACTATTAACGAATCCTACAGTACCGCCCTACAAAATTAAGCCACAAACAACCTATCCAATAATTTAAGATGCAAGTATCAGGATTTAAACAACGTAACATATATACGCAGAATGATATTTTCCAATATCAGTTTAGTTGTTCATTATCCAATACTAGTGGATCTTGTGAATTTGGCTTTTCGGGACAATCTGGCGTCATTAATTGGGACCTAGAAAGTGGCCGTATTTATGATTACAATTCCAATTATCTTTATTCTTATCAATCCAACATAGAAACATTAATTTCCGGCAGTTTATCTGCAGCAAGTAATGATATTTGGATCAATAACAATCCTATCTATCTTGGTCAAGCAAAATCAGGCACTAACTATAACTATTTTTATATTAACCCCGAATCTTGTGTTGTGGACTTCAATCTTTTTATTAATGGAAACGTCCCCGACTATAGCTATAGCATTTTTGATACATATTATTCCGGCGAACAACTAACGCTCAATTTCGTTAATCAAAGCAACTATCCTATTACTATTTTTTCTGGTGATACTTCTAACCCTAATTTTTCCTTAATAAATGCGACGGGGTTGGTGGTTAATGGTAATTCTACCGGCGTTATTTATTTGGAATCAAGTGGATTTTCCCCATTTTTGCAGGACATTCCCCTATCTTTTTATACTAATTTCGGCGATTTTACATTCGTCTTTAATGGTTCTGGCGTTCCTATCACAAGTCAAGATTTCTATATTTTAATGGGGCCGGACAATGCTATAGTTAATGATGGAATTACCGCAACTTATACAGTCAACTATCAAAATACTAGCGGTTCAAACTTAAATGTTTCTTTAACTTATATTTCCGGGGATACTGGTAATTATTATGTTGACGTTTCTACTACCAATACTTTATCGGGCCAAACAGTCAGCGGCGCAATCGTAAGTTCTGGCTACCTGACTAGTTTCGTTACGGGATTAGTATCTGGTTTTAATCCCATCTTATCGGGCTGCGAATACGGAACGGGAAGTGGCAACGCTTATGAATTTTTCTACGCCACGGGGCTTTTGAATAGTGGTTATGTCACACAAATCGGCGCGTATGGCAGCGGAGATATTTTAGCCAATATCACGGGGACGGGTTGGGGTAATTTCAATTTTCAAGGTTATGTAAGCGCATTAAGTAATGTATTATTTGCCTCTGCTACTGGAATCGCAACGGGTTCTTCCAATGGAACTACTTATGTCGGTCCGGTAACTAATGGAATCGCTACTTATTTTGCGAATATCGCGCCACAAACTACTCTGACCGGCCATTTCCCTTCGGGCGATTACGAAAATATAAATTTTAGTGGCAATTATTTTATTACAGGAACTTTTTCTAATGAATACAACCTATTTGCTTTAGCTTACGCGACGGGCGGCAGGCAAAGCGGGGTATTTTGGGGCGACGTTGGGTTTAATTGGGAACCGGGTCTTTATACCTTCACTAAATTATTTAGTAAACTTGGCACAGGATATGCAACTTATTTTACGGGCTTTGACCCTGTTACCGTTACATCCATTTTAACTAGCGGAACGGGGATTATTACAGGATATACTATAACGGGAGTTACGGTTGATGGTTGTGATATGCCCGACATCTCTATGCCTGCAACCGGCATCCCGTTCGGCGCGTTTGATGCAAGCGGCGTTTCTTGGCGGCCTGTTATTATTGATTTAGTAATTCCATTAAATACCGGCGAATTTGTTTATGAAAATTCTAATGCTCTATTAAGTGGTTATACGGGTGCGCGGACAAACATTTCAAGGTTGGGGAATACAATTTCTGGTTCTGGTGAATTTAACAATATTTTCCAAGTTCCGTTTTTTACCGGAAATCCTGTTTATGCCCCTACGGGTTGGGGATGGAGCGAATCATTAACAGGCTATACCATTACAGGTCAAAATAACTATCCGCCGCCAGTTATTAATCAATTTATTTCTACCCCTTATTTATATGGCAGCGGTTCGGGCATTGATTCGGGCATCATGCAATTTTGTTTAACAGGAAATTATACGGGGTTAAAGAATATTATATTAAAAAGCACCCCTGAATTATCAAGTCAATTTGCTATCCTAAGTTTATTTGATTCTACTGGTTTATTATTGGGGCGGGTAAGTGGATTAGATCAAACTTTTTACAACAATAGTGAATTAATTGCTAATACTAATAATCTTTCGGCTGGCACAGCATATTTTGTAACAGGCTTGACTACAGGGTGTTATACGGTAGTGAATGAGATTAGAGATTTGACTAGCGGCGAGCAGGGATATGTCACATTTACGCAAAGCGGTTTTAGTGGTTGCGAAAATTGGGGGAATATTTACTTTTCTATTAGTAGAAGTGGAGGTAGCCAATTTCCTTATTGGGGATATGTGGAATTAACCCCGAAAACTTCTTATATTCCTTATCCTTCCGGTTTGGATTATACTTCTAATAGTGGCTCTAATGTTACTTTTGGTTTTTATCTTGCGCCGGGGCAATCGGGAGTTTATTTTCAACTGCCTGTGACGGATGATGGTGATATGGAGTTGCCCGAGAACTTATTGGCCACTTTGCATTTGAATGGGTATTATACGAATAATTATGGATTATATAGAACTGCTAATATTGCTATTTTAGACAATGATGCATGTTGTGGCACAGATACTGGATTTTGTAATAATCCGGCCAATATATTTATTCCTTCTGGTGCTTATGATATTATTTTCCCTCCGCTGCCTGATAATGTGGAAATAATTCCGGCTGACCCTTCGGAAGGAGGTGGGGGCGGAGGCGGGGGCGGCGATACTACCCATACCACGCCAACAAAACCCAGTTGTTGCGATAAAGTTGCTGTAACTCCCGTTATTGATCCTGATTCCTTGGGAAGATCCTATGACGATTGCGCATATTCTAATACTCCGTGCATACCACCAGAAAATGCGGGGCAGGTTGGTTCTGTTTTTTTGTCATTAGTTTCTGCTGGTAATCCTGAATGTAATAGTCGTCCCGCTGCAATTATCAAAGGTCTCGTAACAATCTCGCCCGTTCTAAATGATGGGGTAACACAATATGGAATGGACGCTAATTCGTCAATAGGGCTAGGTCAGCGTAGCTTTGTATTAACTCCCGATATGAATATCGTGGCAGAAGTTAATTCCGTGTCATATTCTCGGGCGTGCTTTAGAAATGGAAAAGTTACTGGCGCGACATCCTCTGCGGCAGGTGTTGGGGGGAGTGCATCAATTACAATCCCGCCCGCATGTATTCCTGTTACTGATGCAAATCGTCCAAAGCATTGTGAGCCATGTAAGGAGTATGGGGGCGGCACTTGGTATTGTAATTGTGAAAATCAATTATTTAATGGAAGTAGTGCGCCACCAGAATGCGATCCCGGATATAAACTGGTTTCTGAAGATTTTACTATTCCTTCATTGCAATGTGAATGCGAAAATCGGGGCGCAACCATTACATGCCATAGATGTGATCCCGAACCTATTGGTTGCGACTGTGCCGCTTTTGGACTAGTTGATCCAAGTAGTTGTGGAACTTGGCCTCATTTCGGAACCCCCGTAAATTATCAGGATGTTTCAATTACCGATGAATCTTGTTCAAACTATGGAGAACAAATTACTTGTTCAGAATGTGTCTGTTGCTGCGGGAGTGAAGATGGTTGTAGTTGTCCTGGTGGCTGTTGTTGCTGTCCAACATACAAAGCTCCCTGGGGAG
>Ga0265297_10011448_pt1 | contig 10865 bp, 10 predicted proteins | sample Munlanlwell13791_FD_192502 | JGI IMG/M metagenome (GOLD analysis project Ga0265297, IMG submission 192502) | Leachate microbial communities from a municipal landfill in Southern Ontario, Canada - Leachate well 137-91 | ecosystem: Engineered > Solid waste > Landfill > Unclassified | place...
ATTGAGTTAGTGATTAAGTCAATAAAATACGGACGTGGCCCCGGCGGATGCCGGGGCCACGGGATTGCTCGCGTCAGACGCGATCACGGGTTCGATCCGGTGTAGGTACCTGCCCAGTACCGGCTCGAAGCGCTCGGGAGCGGGATGCTCTGGGCGCTCATCCACTTGGTGTGCCCGTCAACGAAGCCGTTGTTCAGCCCGTCGTTGTGGCGCGCCCCTCCGGTAGTCATCTCCTCATTGGCGCCGGCGGTGTCGCCGTCGAGGGCGTAGGCGTCTCCGCCCGCCGCCTCGGCGATGAACATGCATTCGGCCGGCTGCGCGAACTGTCCGAGAGAGAGACCATCACTGGTCGTGTTGATGCCGTAGGAACCGCCACCGGTGTAGTTGCCGGTATAGCGGCTGGTCTCACTCGGGCAGTTGAAGACCTGCGCGTTCTTGACATAAGGGTAGATCATCGTGTGCCAGAGCATCGGGGAGGCGTGCGTGCTTCCGTTGGGGAGCACATAGTCGGAGCCGGTCGCCAGGTTGAGATACGGCATCTGTTCGTCATAGTCCTGCGCGTACTGCATCACGCCCAACATCAACTGCTTCAGGTTCGAGAGACAGCTCGTCTGGCGCGCCTTCTCGCGCGCCTTGGCGAAGACGGGGAACAGGATCGCCGCCAGGATGGCGATGATCGCGATCACGACCAACAACTCGATCAGGGTGAAACCCTTGCGTCTCATGTCGGTCACAACCTTCCGTAGTATTATCAAGAAGCGCCTCTCTGACACAAACCTGCCAAGCTTTCGCTTAGCTGACTTTGTCTGAAAGACGGCTTCCTTACCCCCTGCCAGATCCGTAAAACATGATCCAGCAAGTCAACATATCAGTATCATTTAATCTCAAAAAATGCAAGCATTAGCTTGCATAAATTAGTGGTTATTTAGGAAGCAAAATTAATCGCACGCTCAAAATAACAATTGATTTAAGGTTTAGGTTTGTGTTCCACCCACAAACCTGAAAAGTTTGCGAGTTTTCATCGGAAGCAAATAAGTGATTCTACTTTTCCGAAAGGGAAAAATAATTATTCCATTACCAAAAAATGATTTTCGCACTAAGAAGCCGGAACTGACTATCTCGACAAACTTGTTCGAGAAGGAATTCCGGAGTGTCTTTCAGTAAGAAAATCATGTTTTTGAGCGTGCGGGGGTAGGATTGTTAAGGCCTAGGGGACTGCTTCGCAATTAAGTCCCCTGGCCTTGACATAAATCGGCGAGGTGAAACCTCGCCTCAAAGGCAAGCGTTAGCTTGCCTCACATTTAATTAAAATTAATAAATTGGTTTTGTACTAAGCGATTTTCAAATGCGTTTTTATCTTCTCAATCTCGTGCTCCAAGCGCTTGGCATAGCTTAGAGTGAAAATCCGCTCCTCGTCGAGACGCTTCAACGAAGTGGTGTTTTTCTCAAGAATGTCATTTATCCTGACGATGTCCTTTTCGATCCTGGCAACTCTTTTATCCAGATTGTCAACCTTCTTCCCAATAAGATTCACTCCTGTCTCGAGCCGGTCAAGTTTTTTATAGACATCATTAAAACCCCTACCCGTAATCACAGCCAAATCATCGATGCTCTTGGCCAGATCGTCTGTTTTTACAACTAAACTGTCAACTTTTACGGCTAAACCGCCTACGCTGACTTCTTTTTTCTTATTGATTTTTTTCGCCATGTGATATTATTCTACCTTCGCCCATTCGACTGTCAAACCCCACTCACCCCACCTATGTACACCGCGTAGGTGTACGGAAGGTTTAGACCTTTTTGCGGTGGAGTTTGTCGATTTCGAGTGCAATGTCGAGAGAGACAACTCGGTGCGAGAAATAAAACAGACAGCTTACCACCTTGCACTATCCTTTCCCTGATCATACCATATTCTAGCACTAACAATATCACAACAATGCACAAAAGCGGTTAAGGGCAACATTACCCTATTTGTCGAGTGATAATCTTCGTTCTCGCCATGCACATACCTTAGGGTATTTATCTCTATATCTGAAAATTGGTAATTATATTTATCTCTTATCAGCTTGACAACAATGTTCCCCAAACCATGATGATCAATACCTATTAAATCAAACTCATCCCTGTGCCCGTAACGGATAACTTTGTCAAAATCATGAAAAAACAGCATAAAAAGGGCTTCGGAAAGAGTAAAGGGCAGTTTGCGCCTATCGTTGAGGGAGTCAAACAGAACACAGGCAATATTCATCGTCTCTTCGATATGGTCGCAAAGCCCACCCTCCCAGTCCTGATGTTTTGTACGCGACCCCGGCAATTTTTCAAAATCATCTTTATAATCTCCTAATACCCTTCGGCAAACAACCGATTTTTTCGGTTCGATATTATCTATCAGTTCGTCAAGCGAGAGTTTATTATTCACATCAACTTTCAAATGAATTCTTTACTTTTTCCAGAATATGCGGAAGCATTTTGTTTTGGCGATTGATATATGATGGGTTTTCGCCGCCCAACACACCTTTGATCCGCTCTCTCATCTGATCTATACCTTTATTTAGACGGCCATCTCGATCATGTAAGACTGCCGGACATACCTGCAGAAAAAAAGCAAGCACCCCTATAATATACGACTGGTGAGCTTGTCCTTGATCGTCAAATTCAACAACCCCACCAACGGGTATTCTCGATAAATACCCTATGTCACTACCAGCTTTAACTGATACTGGCTTGGGATCGAAGTCGATTGTGATTTGATCAAGCACATCCCTGAAAGGATATTTACCGCCACTGTCTGCTGTCTTTGGCATATTCTCCCTAAAATCCGCAAGATAGCCAAGTCCGCTTTCTTCATCCTTGCGTCCATCAAATGAAGTGATTTTATCGAGAGATGAGTCAAGTATTAAATGATAACTCTCCTCAACATTGCCATAATACGATCGAACTGAAAATACCTCGACCTTTCTGGACTGATTTAACTGTTCGAAATATTCCATACGCTCTTTCTCTTTGGGATCCAATATCCCAATACCAACAAGGCGAAGAACCATATCGCGCATTTGTTTTAATGTTGAGAAAGTCATTAAAAAATCGATGTCTGAAAATTCAGAATACTTTTTTGGTTTCATGCCCATGTCGACTAGCAGTTTGGGCGTCCCTCCCTTCACTGAATAAAATGGCCCGTGAGCATATGAACCAGAAACTAGAATACCGCTAGTATAAGGTTTGCATTCATTTAAAATATGCCCGATGATTTTGAGATTCTCACATGTGGTCCAAATCGCTTCCATCGGAGAAGGAATATATTCATTTTTCTCGTTTAATAAAAATGGATAAACAGAAGCTGCAGCGATATATTGTTCAAATTCATCAGGATCAATACCCGCCGCCTCTGGAATTAATTGCCGAAGTTTGTGTTCAAATTCCTTAATATCTGACGAATCCTGATAAATACCCATTACGATAACTGCCAAACGTTCCCTAACCTCGTCAACTGCTCTTCTTCGATCAAAATTATCGGGGTTATCATGAATTTGCCTTCTTATCTTCCGATAATCTTGATAAAGACCACGAAACTTTGAATGTTCGTCGATGACTTCACCTTCTGGCTCTTGTTGATGGAACCTGCCAAACTCAACTCCCATAATAGTTCCCATTATATTATGTAAAATCAATTCCGATTATAGCATGTTTAAAATCAATGCATTAAAAATTAAATTGAAGTTTATACTTTGAAATTTCTGCCTGCTCGCGAGTAGATAAAATTGAACTTCTATTTCTTCCGATGCAACTTGTCGATTTCGAGTGCAATGTCGAGAGAGACGACTTTACGCAGAACGCGCGGGTGGGAGGTCACGAGCTCGGCGATAACCCGCGCCACATCATTAGGACGCAAGATCTTTTCCCTTTCCGAAGCATAGACGCGCACTGTCCCTTTTAAAAATTTGGTATCAACCGAAGTCGGACAAACCGCCGTGGCTCTCACCCCCGTGCCTTTTAACTCCTCGAAAAGCGACTCAGTCAGGCCAACCACGGCAAACTTGGAAGCACAGTAAACGCTCTGCCCCGCCCTACCCCGCAGTCCCGCCATCGAGGCGATATTAACAATATATCCGCTTTTTTGCTGTTTGAGCTGGGGGAGAATATTTTTACATACGAGATAAACGCTTTTTAAATTCACCGCCACGACGCGGTCAAAAACTTCCGGCGCGGTCTTTTCAATTTTGTCGAGGGCATAAATCCCTTGAGCATTAATTACCACATCGATTTTGCCAAGACGCTCATTGGCCAAAGCAATGGCTCGCTTGACATCTGCTTCGCTTGTAGCGTCACAAAGAATTTGATCTTCCCTGTCTCCGGTTCCCTTGAGATCGGCAGTGACAACCTTGAATTTTAAGCCCTCGAGGACCCGCTTAATCCCCTGACCGATTTCCCCCGAACCGCCAAAAATAAGCGCTGTTTTCATGATGAAATATCGGTGCGATACCGGATCGCCCCCTCCTCTTTGGCAATTTTTTCAAGGCGTAATTTGACGCGGTGTAAATCCTGCAATTTCAAAATGCGATAGGGTTCGCTGCGGGTCGAAGTATATCCCGGCTTGACGACATCGAAGCGGTAGGTACCGGGATTCACCGAGGCCTGGAACTTGCCATCATCGCCGGTGACGACGGTAGTCATAATTTTCCCGCGCATATTAACAATACGCACAATTGCCAAATCAACCGGATTACCCCGCTCGTCCAAAATCAGTCCATAGGCCTTCTTGCGCAATGCGTCGCGCAATTCCAAAGCCCATAAAATAACGTAAAGAGCGAGGATAAACCAGTCGATGAAGCGCGAGTATTTCACGACGAGATAGACCGAAGCGAGCGTGCCGATTATCATAATCGGATATCTGATGGTACTGGTGAATTTATTGAGGACTGACAAAAATCCAACCACAGCGATATCAAAAGTCGGCAGGCGGCTCGGATCGAGCGGGATATTAATCTGAATCGGCGCCTTTTCAATATTGCCCTTGGTCGAGGCAGAAATAAAAATTTTGCCGCCGCGATAAAGGTGATGGTATTTGCCATCAGTATCGGCCACAATAATATGGGTGGGAAAACTATATCCGCTTGCCGAAGCGATAATTGAGTACTTTCCACGAGGCACTAAAAAGCCGAATTCGCCACGTTCGTTCGAGGTCTGCACATCGCGCGCTTTGCCGTCGGGTTCGGAGTAAATGCGCATAATAACTCGCTGAAGTGGTTTTTTGGTCACAGCGTCATAGACAATCCCCCACGCCGGTCTTTCTTTGGGCCAAGCGGGAGGCATAAATAAAACCCCGAGGCGGGATAAAAGCCGGCTGATGGCCGGAATCATCGCAATTAATAAGAGAAGGAGCGGAATTGCCGAAAGGAGCGCCCCGAGAAATAAAATTATCGGCAAAATCTTGCCCACACTACGACCCAGCACATCAACCACCCACGGTCCTTTGATTTTAAACCGTTCCGATTGGCAAAAACTCACCGGCTCACCATTTCGGTCAAAGCCGATATATTGCAAAACGGCTTTACCGGAACGATATCTGTTTAGCACTTTTAGCGACAACAAGCCGGAATTCTCCCCCCGCACCAAGAGCGGATCGGAAACGGTTCTACCCCCGTCGCGTGACAGCGCAATACTGACGCTCGGCATCTCTCCGGCATACTCTTGGTCGTCTTGCCATTGCGTTTGAGCTTGCTCGCCCACCAGCCATTCGTCGTTATGGCGAGGCGTTATAATTTCCATAAGACACGGTTTTTCGATAATGTCGGGGCCGATCACAATCGGGCAGTCAACCGCAATGTCGTTTGAGCGAGCCGCCATTTCGCTCGGATTGGCATAATCACTCCAACCCGCAACGAGAGACACCGAATCGCCCCAGCTCTGGCCTAAATTTTCGTAAGAGTGCACCAGCAAACGAACTTTTTTGGAGTTCGGGTATTTGGCAATTAAAGTCGCCGGCACTTTTACTTCGACTGTCGTGGTCAGGTATGACCAGCTATACCCAGGCAGAGTTTCCCAGCGGTAAGATTCAGTATAATCAACATTATTGGCAATTCTTTCGTAGTAATTATTGTTTTCCTCAAAGACGATATAGATGTCGTTTATCACCCCCGCGATTCTGCCGTTGAGCGTCTGACCAATTTTAGCGGCAATCGTAGCATTGTACATGCGATACGAAACGGTCACGAGTCCCGTGTCACAATCAAAATTTCCCTCAACTCTATCCAAGTCGGCAACGCAATAAAGCGGACCGCATGGGTAAACGGAAGCGGTAGTGGTGGCACTCACCCAAGGATTCACAGTTTCGGAGGTTGCGACGGTGGCGCTGGCGGTGGCGCTGGTCGTACCAGACACGGTTGATGTTGCAGAGGAACCTGATGACGGGACAGCGGAAGCGCCCGAACTGGTATAGACGAAGCTTGCTTCATCGGAATAATCACTCCAAACATCATGCTCATCCTGATATCTGACCTTCCACCAATAAGTCGTACCGGCAGTAAAGTAGGTCGAAGCAAGGGTAATAGATAATTTGTGAGTCGTGTCGGTGCCCGAATCAAATACCGTACTGGACGGATTTCGGACCACCCACTGGCTCGCTTTGTGCGCGTCCTCCGCGTCCGGATCGGAATATCCCGAAGCGGTCAAAGTAACGCTGGCAGCCGCTTGGGCAGTATTTCCTCCTGTTAAAAAAACCTCAAACGCAGAAAACATTACAAGCGCCGCCAACACCAAACAAAGCGACAATTTTAACCTGATTGCCCCAAAATTTCTCATTAGATCTATCATACCACACACCTAAGGGGGTTGAAAAATAAATGCTAGAGCGAGTAGTATTAAAACAAAATAACGAGGAGTGCTATGGAATATGCGGAGATTGAAAAATTAATTAAAGCCATCGGACATAAAATGAAGCTGAGTTCGGATACAATGGAAAGAATCGCCCAAATCGATCGGGAGATTACGGTATCACTGCCAGTTAAAATGGACGATGGAAAGATTAAAATTTTTAGCGGTTACCGCGTCCAACACAATAGCGCCCGCGGTCCCTATAAAGGCGGGATTCGCTTTCATACGCAGGTAAATCTTGACGGAGTCAGAGCTCTAGCGGCGCTGATGAGTTTAAAAACGGCTGTGATTAACATTCCATTTGGCGGAGGCAAGGGGGGCGTAGCGGTAGACCCGCGCGAGCTAAGCCAAGGCGAGCTCAAGCGCCTAACGGAAGTATTCGCCGATAAAATTGCCGATGTAATCGGCGCGCAAAAAGATATCCCCGCTCCCGATGTCAACACCAACCCCCAGATTATGAAGTGGTTTTTGGCGCGCTATGAAAAAATAATCGGGCGGAAGGAGCCGGGGGCTATTACCGGCAAAACTGTCGCCGCTGGCGGAATCAAAGTGCGCGACGAGGCAACCGGATTGGGCGGCGCGGCGGTAATTTCCGAGATCGCCAAAATACTTGGTAAAAAGCCGGAAAATACTTCTGTCGCTATCCAAGGATTTGGCAATGTCGGCAATCATTTGGCCCACCATCTTTATCATCACGGTTTTTGCATTATGGCGATCGCCGATGTCGAGGGTGGCACGGTTCACGATGACGGACTCGATTTTCACAAAACTGCTGAAAAATATCACTTAGGGAAAAAGCTTTGTGAAATTTGCATGTGCAATATCCATGGCCCGTCCCGGGATTGTGGGAAGGTCGGCGCTCAAGAAATTTTAGAGATGAAAGCTGACATTCTCGCGCCGGCGGCGGTGGGCAATCAAATTACTGCTAAAAACGCTTCTCGCATCAAGGCGAAAGTCATTGTCGAGCTGGCCAATCATCCTATTGACAATGAAGCGGAAAAAATTCTCAATAAAAAAGGTATCCTAATCGTGCCTGATATTTTAGCCAATGCCGGCGGAGTTTTAGCGAGCTATTATGAATGGCTGGAAAACACTCAGGGTAAAAAGTTGAGCTATGAAAAGTCGGTTGAGGCCTTGAAAGATAAGATGAAAAAAGCGACTCGCGAAATATGGAATCTCGCTAAAAAAGAAAAGGTGACAATGCGGGAAGCATCATATCTGATCGCCGTCGCGCGCATCGCTAAGGTGCTCAAAAAATAGTACAATATGAGTGTGAAAGACGATTTTGTTAAACAGGCCGCCGAGGCGCCGGCGCGGGTTTTGGATGCGACCGTCAGCGGTTCCAAAAATGCTTTTAAGGTGGCTAATAATCACAACCAAACCAAGCGCATCAGACGTTTTTGGCACATTTTAGGCCCGGGACTGACCACCGGCGCCTCCGATGACGATCCGGCTGGCATTGCCACTTACTCACAAGCGGGCGCGCGCTTCGGCTACAATTTCTTATTCGTCAGTTTAATCACTTTTCCTTTGATGTCAGTGGTACAGGAGATGTGCGCGCGCATCGGACTGGTAACTAAAAAGGGACTGGCCGCCAACATCAAGGAGCATTTTCCCCTACCAATTCTTTATATTTCGGCAGGACTGCTATTTTGCGCCAATATTTTCAATATCGGCGCAAACTTAGGAGCGATGGCCAGCTCAACTCAACTCATCTTTCCTCAAATCAGCTTTCCCGCTCTGGTTGTGATATTCACAATTATTACTTTAGTTCTACAGGTTTCCTTTCGGTTTGAAAAATATTCCCAGATTTTAAAGTGGCTGTCTTTGGTTTTGCTGGCATATATTATATCGGCCTTTTTAGTAGATGATATTGAATGGAAAGTGGTGTTTTACAAAATGCTTCATCCCGGCTTCACCTTTGAAGAGGATCAGATGCTCTTGCTCTGCGCTATTTTCGGCACCACCATTTCTCCCTATTTGTTTTTTTGGCAGACCACTCAAGAAGTTGAAGAAAAATACCCCAGCGCCCCCCAAAAGACAGCATTTCACGTCAACCGTAAAACTATTCATGAGATGCGCATCGATGTCTGGATGGGAATGCTTTTTTCAAGTATTGTAATGTTTTTTATCATTACAACTTGTGCCGCTACCCTCAATTTGGGAGGGTTGTCGGAAATCGATACGAGTTATCAAGCCGCCAAAGCACTTGAACCCCTCGCCGGCAAAAATGCGTCGCTTCTGTTTTCTCTTGGGATAATCGGAACCGGACTTCTATCCATTCCGATTCTGGCCGGATCGGCCTCCTATGCTATTTCTGAATCGCTCGGCTGGAAAAAGGGCTTGGGGAAACAGTTAAAGCACGCCTACGCTTTTTACGGCATCATTATTTTTTCTTTAATTTTCGGACTGGTAATTAATTTTTTGGGCTTAGATCCAATCAAGGCACTTATTTACAGTGCTATCATTAACGGACTGATCTCTCCGCTGTTTTTAATCCAAATTTTAATTTTATCAAGCAATCAAAAAGTGATGGGCAAATTTAAAAATTCTCAACTTGGTAACATTATCGGTTGGATAGCAGCCGTTGTTATGGTCGCAGCTTGCGCCCTGACAATCCTTTTTGGTATTATTTGATATAACAACTTATATAACTTGGAGGAGTAACAATGAAAACATACGAAAAAGCACTCGAGGCGATCGCGGGAGAATCGCTGGCCAGAAATAAATACACTTTTTATGCCAAGGAGGCAAGAAAGCAAAATCTGGAGTGTATAGCCAGAATTTTCGAGGAGACGGCTGATAACGAACGAGCCCACGCCGAAGAAATTTTGGAGCTCTTACCGGAGAACGTAAAAACAACCGGCGAGCTATCTATCTCCCCCTTGTCGGATGATGTTGCGGTTAACCTCGAGCACGCGGCGGGCGGAGAAAATTACGAGCATACCAAAATGTACCAGGATTTTAAAAAAATTGCCGAAGAAGAAGGGCAAAAAGAGCTAGCCCATTTATTTGGAGAAATCTCGGAAGTCGAAGAAAAGCATGAGGCCAGATACCGCGCTATTTTAGCAAATGTAAAAAACGGGACGCTCCACAAGCGTGATAAAGAAATTGAGTGGAAATGCCTCAACTGCGGCTATGTGCATCGTGGTAAAGAAGCACCGCAAAAATGTCCGGTGTGCAAAAAACCGCAGGGCTGGTACGAGCCGCGAGGAATTAACTGGTAGATCTTTTGAGATTGTTGAGCCCGAGGGCAACAAGCCCGAGGGCGATCTCTATCATCCCCAGCCATTGCTCTTCAGATGCCCAGGTTACGCTCGGTACCAGCGACAAAAACCCCCTAATAATCAGGAACACGGCCAAAACGGTCATCGTTTTTTTAGCCATAGGCCTCCTCTAATCACTTAGTTTAAATGTTTTAATCACATCCGCTAATTCTTTCTCGGTGATTTGCTCTAAATCCTGCGGGGTCTTCTCCCAAATCGAATAAGTAAAGGCGTATTTGGCACTGGTAATAATTTCGGTCGATGAACGGGTGTCAGGATCGATTTTCTCCCAATCCGCTTTATTGTAGATATAAACCGTTAAAGCCGGAGCCAGAAAGGCGGTATTTTCGTAATTTTTATCGGCGGTTTTAAAATAAAAAACAACTTTTTTAATCGCCCCTTCGGCATCCTCTTCCTGAATCCGGCAATCGCGCCAAACCTCGGTAAGATCAATGGAAAAACCGTAGTCGGAATTATTATATTTTAAGTCATCAGGCGGGGTCTGATTATTATCGGGAGTTTGAGTCGTTACACTTGGGGATGTTTTAACTAAATCGCTGGAGAGCCGGCAGGTATCGCAATTCTCAATGGCGCGGTTTTTCTCTCTGACAACCAGATACCAAGCTACTCCCGCCACAATAATGGCTCCAATAATAACATATGACGCAATCCTGATTTTTTTCTTCATAATCTTATTATAGAAAAAGATCATAAAAGGGCAAGGTGCCA
>Ga0265297_10011449_pt1 | contig 10865 bp, 10 predicted proteins | sample Munlanlwell13791_FD_192502 | JGI IMG/M metagenome (GOLD analysis project Ga0265297, IMG submission 192502) | Leachate microbial communities from a municipal landfill in Southern Ontario, Canada - Leachate well 137-91 | ecosystem: Engineered > Solid waste > Landfill > Unclassified | place...
CGACGACTGCGGCTGGTGCGGCGACGGCTGGTGCGTCTGGCCGCAGGAAGACGTCTGGGGCTGCGACTGGGACTGCATCGGCTTTTGCGGCGACGGATACTGCGAGTACGACCAGGCTGAGCAGGACTGGTGTTACGACGACTGCGGCTGCCCGCCGGACTTCCCCGTGGACTGCGGTGACGGAACAGGGTGCTGGACGGCCGGCACAAACTGTTACAGCAGCGTGTTCGTCTGCGGAGGGGTGTACAAACGGTGCAGCAACCCGGCGGACTACGCCAACTGCTGCTACGGGAACTTCTACGCCTGTCCCGCGACGCATCCGTTCTACTGCGCCGGCGACGGACTGTGCTACATCGGCTCGGCGTTCCCGGATCCAGATTATTGCGGCAGCTGCGAGACGTTCGGCTGGCCGTGTAGCTGACCGCCGCAATCGCGACGACTTCGGCCCCACTCGTGGGGCTTTTTTTATCTGTTTCGGAGAGCCTTGACCTTGAACTTCATTCTTGATATAAATAGATGTCCTTTGACCCCAAACCCGAACATAGGAGGAAACGATGCGTCAAGATCTCGGAAGGGCGCTCGCGTTCGCGTGCGCCATCGCGTTCATGGCTTTTCTGGGCGGCTGCGGCTACTGCGGCGACGGATACTGCGACGACGGCGAGCTCTACAGCTGCCGGACCGACTGCCACGTGAGCAGCTACGGCGACTACTGCGGAGACGGTTGGTGCTCCGGCGACGAGACGCTCGCCAACTGCGAGTTCGACTGCGCCTACTGCGGCGACGGGCGATGCGACCGCTTCGACGTCGACTGCCCGGAAGACTGTCCGGACCAGATCATCTGCGGCGACGGGCGCTGCGACGAGCTCTACGGCGAGACCGACTGCCCGGAAGATTGCGCACCCGAGGACTGCGGCGACGGCTACTGCGACTGGTCAGGCGGCGAATCGTACTCTAACTGCAACACGGACTGCCACTGCGGCAACGCGACGTGCGAGACGGATCTCGCCGAAGACGAGCTCGCCTGCTGGCAGGACTGCACCGAGTGCGGCAACGGCATCTGCGGTCCGCTCGAACGGTCCGACACCTGTCCGGAAGATTGCGAGCCGCCGACGGAGTGCGGCGACACGTTCTGTGAGTCCCCCGAGACCGAGCGGGACTGCTGGCAGGACTGCACCGAGTGCGGCAACGGCATCTGCGGACCGCTCGAAGAGATCGACATCTGCCCGGAGGACTGCGACCGGCCGTCGGAGTGCGGCGACACGTTCTGTGAGATCTTCGAGACCGAGGCGAACTGCCCGGCCGACTGCTGGTGCGGCAACGGCCGCTGCGATCCGGCGGAATCTCCCGAGACGTGTCCGGACGAGTGCGGCGAGGGCGATCTGTGCGGCAACGGCATCTGCAACGATGGCGAGAACGAGATCCTCTGCGCCTACGACTGCGCCGAGTGCAGGGATCCGGACTTCCCGGTCGACTGCGGACGCGAGCTGGGTTGCTGGCCGGCCGGCGTGGACTGCGACGACATCATCATCTTCGAGTGAGGCTAAATAGCCGGGCGCTTCTACGACCGGCCTCGACGCCCCACGATCACAAGCCCCCCCCGCGGGGCTTCTTTTTTTAAGCTCAAAAGCTTAACAGCTCAACAGCCAAACAGCTGTTCGGCTTTTAAGCTTTTCAGCTTTTCCTCTTCCCCACCCTTGACCTTCACCTCGTTCGTGATATAAAGAAATGTCCACGTACCTTTAACCCGAACACGGGGAGGAAACGATGTATCAGGACATTGGCAAGGCGCTCGCAATCGCGTGCGTCATCGCGTTCATGGCTCTGCTGGGCGGCTGCGATCACTGCGGCGACGGATACTGCTCGGATTCCGAACGGAACTCCGGCGGATGTTCCGCCGACTGCAACACGGAGGGTGACGGCGGCACTGACGGTTTCTGCGGCGATCACGAGTGCGCGGGCAACGACACGCTCGAGAACTGCGAGATCGACTGCGCGGTCTGCGGCGACGGGCACTGCAGCCGATTCGACTTCACCTGCCCGCAGGACTGCCCGGACCAGATCATCTGCGGCGACCACCGCTGCGACGAGCTCTACGGCGAGACCGACTGCCCTTACGACTGCGGATCCGAGGACTGCGGCGACGGATTCTGCGATCCGGAAAGCGGTGAAACGGGGTCGAACTGTCTCGAGGATTGCCACTGCGGAAATCGGACGTGCGAGACGGATCTCGGCGAAGACGAGCTCGCCTGTTGGCAGGACTGCACCGAGTGCGGCAACGGGGTCTGCGGTCCACTCGAGGGGGTCGACAACTGCGCGGATGACTGCGGGCAGCCGTCGGAGTGCGGCGACCTGCTCTGCGAATTCTTCGAAACCGATGAGATCTGTCCGACTGACTGCTGGTGCGGAAACGGCATCTGCGACCCGGCGGAATCGCCCGAGACGTGTCCGGACGAATGCGACGAGAGCGACCTGTGCGGCGACGGGATCTGCGCCGAAGCCGAAACCGAGCGTTCCTGCATCTACGATTGCTTCGATTGCAGGAATCCCAACTTCCCCGTCAACTGCGGGGCGACACTCGGCTGCTGGCCGGAAGGCACCGACTGCGACGACGACATCTTCCATTGAGGCATCGGCGTCTGGCGCTTCGGCGGCCGGCCTCGATACCTCACGATCCCAAGCCCCCCGCGGGGCTTCTTTTTTTAAGCTCAAAAGCTAAAAAGCTGAAAAGCCTAAAAGCAAAAGTTGTTCAAAAGCTTTTGAGCTTTTCTCTCCCCACTCTTGACCCCCTCTCCGATTCCTGCTATGAATAAATGTTCCTTTAACCCTCAAACAAGGAAAGTGAGGCAGAGATGTCCCTGCATAGAGACGGTTTGAGTCTGACGATCTTCGGCACCTTCTGCGTCCTGGCGTTCTGCCTGGCCATCTGCAGCTCGGGCTGCTACTACGACGACCCCGTCGTCGACGACCTCGTGTGCGGCGACGGTGTCTGCGAGGACGGCGAGCGGTGCCCCGATGACTGCGACAAACCGACGTTCTGCGGCAACGGTCTCTGCGATGAGTTTTGGAACGAGGATATCGAGACCTGTCCGGAGGACTGCGAGAACTTCTGTGGCGACGGCATCTGCCGGAACCTCGAGAACGAGTTCAACTGCGCCGCAGACTGCGGCCCGGCTCCTCTCTGTGGCGACCATCTGTGCGAGCTTGAGCGCGGCGAGAACGACTCGAACTGTTTCGAAGACTGCGGCTGTTGGAATGGCCGTTGCGACTCGGAGCAGGGCGAGACCGAGCTCACGTGCTACCAGGACTGCGGCGAGTGCGGCAACGGAGTGTGTTCCGGTCCCGAGGACCAGTACTTCTGTCCTGCGGACTGTCCGCGACCGTTCGAGTGCGGCGATCTCTACTGTGAATACAGTGAGACGCATGAGAACTGTCCGGAGGACTGTCACTGCGGGTGGAACACCTGCGACCTCGACGAGTCGCCGGAGACCTGCCCCGAGGACTGCGCCGAAACATGTGGAGATGGCGATTGCGACGAGTCCATCGGCGAGGATTGGCTACGCTGCCCTGTGGACTGCCGGGAGTGCAACGATTACGACTATCCGGTGGACTGTGGCGATGGACTCGGCTGCTAGCCGCGAGGCACCAACTGCCAGTCTGACGTCTTCATCTGTGGCGACAGCGTCTATCGCTGCGGCTGGGCCGATCATCGCGCCAACTGCTGCGAGGACGTCTTCAACAGTTGTCCGGCGAACGCGCCGTACTTCTGCTCGGCGGACGGCGAGTGCTATGAATACCTGGATGAGTTCTATGCAGACTGCAGCTCCGCTGATGCTTGTACGACGCTGAACGTCCCCTGCTCGTGAGCCACAACGGCCCCTGATACCCGCGTGTCAGGGGCCGATTTTTATTCAAAAGCGAGAGAGCGAGACCTGCCTGCCGGCAGGCAGGGAGCGAGAGAGTAAGAAAGCAGGCGAGCGGTATCTTATCCACAGTTCGACGCGAAAAGTGCCACGCAGTTTTGGAACAAAACTGCGTGGCACTATTTCGCTAGAACTGTGGATAAGACACCGATTCCTTCTCCCCTCCACTCCTTCTCCCCTTCTCCCCTCTAATCATCCAACCTCCCCCTCAACTCCGCTATCTTGCTCAAGTAATCCGCGCGGAACTGCTCCGGCACCGGGTCAGTGCTCGGGAACTCCTCGCGCAACGGATTGATTTTCGTGCCGTTCTTGACCATCTCATAGTGCAGGTGCGGCCCGGTCGAGAAGCCGGTCGAACCGACGTAGCCGATCGTCTGCCCCTGTGTCACCTTCTGTCCGGCGCTCACCGCGATCCGCGACATGTGGCCGTAGTTGGTCGTGTAGATCGAATTATGACGGACGCTGACGAAGTTACCGTAGGCGCCATTCCATCCGGCCCGGGTCACCGTCCCGTCGCCGACCGCCCGGATCGGTGTCCCTGTCGGCGCCGCGTAATCAATGGCGCGATGGCCGGTCGAGACATCGAACGCGCTGATATAACGCAAACCGGTCGTGAAACCGGACGAGATGTATTTGAACGCCACCGGCGCTTTCAGGAAGACCTTCTCGACCGACTCCCCCGCCTCGTCGAAATAACCTTCACTGCCGTCCGGAGCGGCGTACCCGAACGCGTAATACGTCTGCCCGTCGTTCACGAACTTCGCGCCGAGCACCGCGCCCGGCATGACGTACTGTCCGTCCAGATACCGTTCCTCATAGATGAACCGATAGGTGTCGCCGACGCGCACGTCCATGGCGAAATCCACTTCCCACTGGAAGACCTCGGCGAGCGCGATGATGGCGCGTTCGTCCAAATCCTGCTTGAGCGCCGAAACGTACAGCGAACTCTCGATGACGCCCTCGGCGGTCTTCACCGCGACCTCATACGGGATGAGCACGCGCTCCGCTGTCCACACGCCCTCGTTCCGGCCGACCTTCAATACCTCTTCGGAATCTATCTGATACTCCATGCGCAACAGCTCACCCGACTCGCGATCATAGATAAGATCGATCATCCGCCCCAGGCGGACGCTCGTCAGGTCGTAGACATCCTCCGCGGCCGCGAAAATCGCCGCCGCGTCCGCCGCACTCACACCAGCGTCCGCCATCAGCGTCCCGAAGGTCGAATCCTCGACCACCTCGAAGCTACTGGTCACGGACGGGTACTTCTCGACACAGATCCCCGCGGCTTGCTGCAGCGCGTCCTGCGCCCGCGCGTTCATGACGCCGGCGGCGCACCACAAGAACACGACGACCAAAATGCCGACGATCTTGACCGCGAGAAACGGCGATTTCCTGGTCGCTCCACGCGCGGACACGACCGGTATTTCCAGCCTACTGCCGTCGTCTACAGGCTCCGCAGGCTTATTCCTGATAGTCAGTCGCTGCATAATAGACGTATTTTGACGCGATATCCATTATATCCCCAATCTGCGAGGCGTCCACCCCCGAGAAACACCCGCCCGCACCATGAGAAGTGTCCCCTGATCAGCCTTATCCGGGACAGTCCCCATGTAAGTCAAATTAGGCACAACCAGCCGGATATAGTATCATCAATTCTTGGTTATACCTTATCGCATGAATGACTATGGCTTTCGAATTGCCTATCCTCCCTCTCGGTCCGGAAGACTTCGAACCCTGGCTGTCAGCCGAAGCGTTCGCCTACCATCACGGCAAGCATCATGCGGCGTACGTCAAGAAATTGAACGCCGCTATCGAGGGCACCGAACGCGCCGAACAGACTCTTGAGGACATCATCCGCGAGACGAGCAACAATCCGGCGATATTCAATAACGCGGCACAGCATTGGAACCATTGCTTCTTCTGGGATTGCCTGTCCGCCAACCGGCAGGAGCCGCCCCCCGGCCTGAAATCGGCGATCGAACGCGACTTCGGCTCTCTCGAGGCATTCAGGAAAGAATTCAGCGATAAGGCGCTCACGCTGTTCGGTTCCGGCTGGACCTGGCTGACGATCGATCCGGACGAGGGTGTGATGGAAATCGAACAGTTCAGCAACGCCACCACCCCTTTGGCTTCCGGACAGATACCGCTCCTGACACTCGATGTCTGGGAACACGCCTACTATATCGATCATCGCAACGACCGCGAGGGCTACATCGAAGGCTTTTGGGATCACGTCAACTGGGCCGCAGTCGCCGCGCGAGTGCCGTAATTGAGACCGTCGGTCCGGACTGGATACCAACGAGCGGCCTTGCCAGGAGGGACCCACCAAAAAGACACAAGACCCGAGACGCAAGTCATCTCTCCAGATCATGACTTGAGTCTTGCACCCTGTGTCTTTTTTCGTCTTGCTCCGCTTTAGTGATGCGCCGCCTCCGCTTCCGCCTTGGTGGCGTGAATCGTACCGTCCTCGTGCTCCGGCGGAGTGTAGATAGTATAGAGCTTCATCTCGTCCTCATCAGACAGATTGACGACATTGTGTTCCGACCCTGCCGGAATGACGATAGCGCTGCCGTCACCGAGCTGGTACTCGACGCCGTCAATGACCGCCTTGCCGACCCCGGACTCCACGCGAATGAACTGATCATGCTCTTCGTGCGTCTCCAGGCCGATCTCCTCTCCTGGCCGAAGCGACATGACGACGAGCTGGCTGAGCTTGGTCGTGAACAGCACTTCACGGAAATTCCCGTTTTCGAGAGACTTCTGCTCGATATTGATGTGGAAACCGCCCATATAATACAGATTATCCTTTCTTAACACCGATAATGATAACAGGGTGGGCGGCTTCGCGCGAACGGCTGTAGTTCGACGAGCGGAAAGGGCTGGAAATAGGGAGTTTTATCCCCAAGTGAGACAAAAACAGGCAGTCTGTTTCGCACGAGAAACAGGCTGTCTGTATTTTGTCTCACTTGGGGATAAAACTGAAACTTGCAAATGATATTCGTGGAATATAAGCTGATAATCGACTGCGAAAATTGACCGTGTTCTTTCGGCCATGGCCGGAAAGGAGTGAGTGATGCCCAAGGACGGATGCTGTAAGGGCGGCAAAAAGGGGAAGAAAAAGGGCAAGGGTCGCTGCTGCGACGACGATCAGACCAAGAACGACGACTGCGGATGCGGCAAAGGTGACGACTGCGGCTGCAAGAACGGCGGCCCGTGCACCTGCGACGACCACGACGACTGCTGCGGCGGCACCAAGGACGACTGCTGTCAGGACGACAAGGACTGACGCTCTCACCAAGCACCGAACCGGTGCTTTTTTCTTAATGCGGTGACAGTCACCGTCTTTGCATCAACTACACCTTGGCCGTCACGAATCTTTCGTATTCCCGCCTCGCCGTTCCGATATCCGCCCCAAAATTGGATAAAACCTCAATAACATTTAAAAACGACGGCGCGGAATCCAATCCTACCGTCGCTCGATAACTGCTCCATATCCACTCCACTGGATGTCTTACGATATTTGCCTCTACGGGATTCATTTCGATATATCTGCACGCCTCTAAAAAATGGGCCTCGCTTTCTACTGATTCATCGTTGAAGCGTTCTCGAAATAGTTTTCCTCGCTTTTTGTGCCGTTTGTTATATCGTCTTGAATATTTCCCATTCAGTTCGCGCATGCCAGCGGACAAATTTACCTCTTTCAATTTCAACAGCAAATGCAGGTGATTATCCATTAGGCAATAGGCGAAACAATCCCAGCTATACTTTTCGATGACCTCTTCGAGTAGTCCCAAATATATTTCGCGATCGGCATCGATAACAAACAACGGTACGTCCCAGTTAGCATGAGACGTCACATGGACGATCTGCTCCGGATAATTGATTCGCGGTTTTCTAGACATGGGGCACTGCTTACCAGCAACGGAGATAGTATGCAAGTACCTTTTGGTGACAGTCACCGTACCGCCATGGTGACTGTCACCGCGTACCCTCTTCCGCCAGGTGAAATAGGACCGAAAACCCTATTTTGTCAAATACGTTTGACAATATATTTAAGGCTAGTTGTAAAGATAAGGTTATTTTAAGTCTTGACAGAATTGACAAAATATGCTATAGTGTCATTAGTCAGATTAGAGAGTCGTGCTCGATGAGAATTTTAGAGGCCGATTCCTGCGCGAGCCGAAAGCGCGCGCAAGAATCGGCTTCCCGGTTCGCCTCCAGCTTGTCGTGAGACGAACGGGAAGCCTGTTCCTTACAGAGCTCAAAGCGTAAAGCTCAAAGTCCCGCCGTGGGCGTGACCCCGCCCACTTTAATGAAATACAGTGGCGGGGCCGAAAGCTTAGAGCGGCTGGTGGTTAGCGGGTTGGGTGCGATAGGAATCGCAAACAGCGCGCTAGTCGCGAGGCTGGCGAGCCGAGTCCGGCGGTTCAACCGGACAGGGAGGAAGCCATGCTGAAGTACGATAACTCGCGGTGGTTCTACGCGCTCGCGCTCCTGGTATTCGCCGGCCTGGTGGCATGGATGTTCTACGAGATGGTGACCGAGGCCCCGGGGGCCTCAATCACTTTCGCGAAGTACATCTTCTCGCGCATCCCGCAGTAGTCCCTTCGACACGACCACCAAAGGCCCCGACCCACAAGCGACGGGCAAGTCCCTGGAAGTCATTCCAGGTACGTCTTGATAGAGGGCACGCTCACTACTGCCCTCTTCTCATCCGAGTCCATGACCTTAAGCCATTCGAAAGGTCGCGGGTTCAGACGAGGCCTATCACATATCCTCTTGCGGGAACCGGACGGAAGACCCGACTGGTCGATCGACCCCCTAATGATCGATTCGACTCCCTCAGGGTGAAACCAACCTTCTTCTTCCGTCCGGCTCCCGTTCCTACCGTAGCTGCCGACACGATCGGCGTCTGCGGTAGGACCTTCGAGGCATGGCATCCTCCTTGGGGGGCGCTCCGCAATGGTGCGGGGCGCCCCCTCCTCCCCTTTCGGTGGAGGGGAACACTGCGCGCGCGGATGAAAATCTGCCCGTCCGCAGTTTCAAATAACCCCGTGGCCGTCCTGGCCGTCGCTCCGACCTGTTCGGAGCCCAAACCCCTCAATCCCGGGAAGCGAATGCGACCCGGGTATTAATATTGTCGAAATCAGTCCGCAGCCGTTCGGATGCGGATTTTGGACTGGAAAAAGCCTTAAAAATAAGGTAAACTTAGGGGGTATTATACCCATCCTCTCCTGTATGATTTTCATGACGAACCGCAAATTCATGTTGAGCCTGGCGCTCGCCGCGATACTCACGCTATCCGCTCCTCTTTGGTTCGCGCGCGCCACCGACGGCGGTACGCTGACCTGGCCGGAAGACACCCAGCTTACGCTCGATGGACCGGGCATCGGATTGGAGATTCTGGCAGGTTCGCAGGCGACCAGCCTGTCGTCGACCGCCACGACTTTCACGGTGACTGTCCCGTCGGGCGGTAGTTTCACTGTCATGTATCCGAAACCGCAGCCCGGCAGCCTGTCGAACGACGGCGGCCTGCCCTGGTGCGTCTATTCCGGCGGCAACAATATCGTCACGGTCAGCGGTCCTAAGACCGTCACCTTCACTCCGACCGCAACGCCGAAATGCACCGCGTCCGTGAAGACGGACACAGTCACTGACGGCACGACCGGCGATACGTACATCGTGCCCAGCGTGACCATCGGTCAGCCGAACGGAGGCGAACAACTCATCGGCGACTCGGTCTATGCCATGACCTGGTCGGTGAGCGGCAGCGACATCGCGAGAATCCGCATCCTGCTTTCCCGCGACGGCGGCCTGACTTTCGCGGACGTCATCGCCGATCTCGACGAAGTCACGGCCACGTACGACTGGAATGTGCCGAACATCGACGAAACAGACGGGAAAATCATGATCGAGGCGCTCGACGGCACTGGCCGCGTAATGGCGTCCGACTTGAGCAAGCGGACGTTCAGCATCACCGCCGTCGAGGAACCGCAGCCTGAACCGATCGAAACGCCCACCGAGGAGGCTTCCGACGTGCCGCCCGCCGATACGACGACCGGCCGAGGTAGCGGTACGACGGCTGTTGAACCGGAAGAGGACCCGACGGCCGAAGGCTTTTACGATCCCGAGGAAGCGCTCGCCTCAACCGTCAGTATCGACACTGACATGGGACTGACGCCTTTAGAGGGCGCTGGGACGATTTGCGCGGCCAGCACGCTCATCAAGGCGACGGATGACAGGGCGGTCTATTACTGCGGCCGCGACGGCAAACGCTACGTCTTCCCGAACGAGAAGGTCTATCGCAGCTGGTTCCAGGATTTCGCGGAGGTCACGGAGGTCGACGCGGATACGCTGGCGCAAGCCCCGCCCGGAGGCATAGTCACCTACCGTCCCGGCAAGCGATTGGTGAAGACGCAGGCTGAACCGCAGACCTACGCTGTCTCGCGCGGCGGCACTCTACGCTGGGTGGAAAATGAGACGGTCGCCGAGCTACTCTACGCTGGAGCGAGTTCATCGACGACATCGATCCGGCCTTCTTCGCGAACTATACGATAGGTAGGCCGATCGGCGAGGAAGACGCGAAGAAGAAAGAGTGATGGATAGGCAAATGACCCGTTCCGCGAAGGAATGGGTCATTTATTGTCGGGGTCGGAAGGTCTGGAGGTTCATTTACATGACCTCTTCTTCATGCCAACGAGCTTATCGCGCATGCCCGGGAAACAGATCGCCAGCAGCTTCTTGAGATCGACGATGCACCTCGCAAGGTAGCGGCCGTCTCTTTTTCGATGCAGCTGCGGCGGCTTCTCAAGGGATAGCGCGCGCCGCTCATCGAGGACCGCTCCGATGAATCGCCGCAACGCGGCGAGATCGGCAAGACCGGGACAGACGATACTGCGGTCATGGAAACGCGTAAGGCGCTCCAGCATCTTCTCACTGATA
>Ga0265297_10011450_pt1 | contig 10863 bp, 12 predicted proteins | sample Munlanlwell13791_FD_192502 | JGI IMG/M metagenome (GOLD analysis project Ga0265297, IMG submission 192502) | Leachate microbial communities from a municipal landfill in Southern Ontario, Canada - Leachate well 137-91 | ecosystem: Engineered > Solid waste > Landfill > Unclassified | place...
GATTTTCCAATTGACATACTCATCAGAGACAGTATTTATAAAATTCTCGATAAACTCTGGTGGAAAGGCATCAGAGAAATTAGTGATATTGTTTGCATGCCAGTGCTTGTTGCGAACTATCAGGTCATGAATTTCATCTGCTGTAGCACCTGATACTTTATTGTACAATGATATGTCGCATAAGCTCATTTTATTCCAAATATCTTTAGCCCATGAGGTATTGTGGTAGGCATAACTGCTTGATAAAGCCAGTTCATGACGGTAATTATATAGCCAGTCTTCACCAGTCTTCTTTATAAATTCATCTCTTGCAAGTAAATCCCAGCGCCAGTCAGTATACAGGTGCAGCAAGACCCCTTCAGCAAAATCATCAGATGGAGATGTCTTAATGGCCAGATCAGATAATGATTTGTTTCTGTCTTCTTCATTTCTGAAATGAGTAATATCCTTACTCTTCCAGTCAGATACTGCATCTGGTGCGATATTTCCGATATAGTACGATATGCTTCTATTGATATCAAGTTTTTCTGCCATAAGCAGATGTATCATTAATCCAGCCATTGCGTCTCCCTTCTATAAAATCATGTGAAAGTGTAATTACAGATATATGCAAAAAAGGTTAAGCAGATTTGCAGTGTTTTAAACTAAATTACATGTATTTTTCCATAGAAGATGAAAATTGTCAATAGAATGGGTAATAAGTGCTCAAATTACTCAAATTATCTTATCATAATGGATTGACTGGATAATAAGCGATTGGTAGAATGACAGTATTATTTGACAATAAAATAAAAGTACAGAAATTTTTGTAAGGCGGTGAACAATCATGATGGAATTACCCGAAAGCAGAACACTGGAAAAACAGATTAATAAAACATTAATAGGCAAAAAGATTGCAGGTGTTGTTGCAAACTTCTCACCACATAAATTTGCATGGTTTACAGGTGAACCCAAAGATTATCCTACTTTGCTTATTAATAAAAAGGTAGTAGAAGCAGAGTCACATGGTGGAATGGTTGAACTTCATCTTGAAGGTGTAAGGCTTATCTTCAGTGATGGCACTAATGTTACATATTACAAAGAGGAAAAAGATCTTCCAAAAAAGCATCAGCTTTTATTAATGTTTGATGATAATACCTATTTAGTTTGTACCATACAGATGTATGGCTCATTGTGGGCATTGAAAGATGGTCAGACTGAAAAATATAATGATATAGCCAGAAGCAAAACTGATCCCTTATCTGATAAGTTTGATTTTGAATATTTTACGTCTCTATATTCAGAAGAAGAAATGAAAATATCCATAAAGGAGTTCTTAGCGACGAAGCAGAGAATACCAGGGCTTGGAAACGGGGTATTGCAGGATATTTTATTCAATGCGAAGATACACCCAAGACGCAAAATGGGTACATTGTCTGATGATGAATTTATTTTAGTTTTTAAGTCAGTAAAGAATACTCTTAAGGAAATAACTGATAAGGGAGGAAGAGATACAGAAAAAGATCTCTTTGGGAACAATGGAGGCTACTGTACCAAACTGTCCGCAAAGACAATAAATGACCCCTGCAAGGTATGTGAAGGCAACATTATTAAAGAAGCATACATGGGCGGGAACATATATTATTGTCCGACTTGCCAGAAAAAATAGGGGGAAAAGATTATGAGTAAGGTAAGTATCGTATACGCAACAATGACAAAACATTCAAAAAAACTGGCAATGGCTATTGCAGAGGAACTTGGCATTGAAGCTGTAAATGTATCAGAAGAGTCAAAACCTGAAAAGGCAGATCTTCTATTCATTGTCGGAGGGATATATGGCGGAGCATGTAATCCTGTTTTAGTAGCATTTGTTAACAAACTGGATAAAGATATGGTTGGGAAAACGGTTCTTGTAACAAGCAGTGCATCTGAAAGCGGAAGATGCCAAAAGCAGTTAAGAGACATATTAACTGAGAAAGAAATACCGCTTATTGATGAAATAACCTGTCCAGGAGGAATCCTTTTTGTCAGGTTAGGTCATCCTAATAAGAAAGAAATACAGCAGGTTGCAAAGAAAGCAAAGAGCATTTATGCACAGGAATCTGTAACTGAGTTATAAATGTACTAATTAATTTATGCTGGATAGTCAACACTTACATCGACAAGGGGTTTTCATATATGAAACAGTTTAAGTAGTTTATGTTTATTATATTATACAAAAACATTAAAGCAGAAATATTTGACTCATACCCCAATGGGGTATATAATGTTTATGTGAGGAATACTGTTATGAATGGAAAGATAAAACAAGCACGCGTTAATACAGGACTTACTCAGGATGAATTGTCACAACTCATTGGAATGCCTGTTAAAACCCTGAGAAATTGGGAACAGGAAATAAGAAAACCAAATCAGTGGACTGTGGATTTAATAATCGACAGAATTCTGAGAGAGAAAAACGAAAGAATGATGAAACATAATGAATTAAAAGGAATTTTGTCGTTCTTGACAATTAAAAAAAAGGTTAATGAGATAGCAAAAAAGTATGATATTAATAAAATTTATCTATTTGGTTCATATGCAAAGGGGGAAGCTAAAGAACACAGTGATATAGATTTATATATGGAAGCAGATCTGTTCGGGCTGAATTATTTTGGTTTTACTGAGGAATTAAGAAACGCGATTGGCAAGAAAATAGATTTGTTAAGCGATAAAACTATAATTGAATCATCGATAATATATGAGGAAATAAAAAAGACTGGGGTACTTATTTATGAAAGATAAAAGCTATATTTTAAGAATAATTAACTATGCAAATAAAATAACTAGGTATATGAAGAATGTGGAAACTTATGAATCATTTTGGAGAAACTGCGAAAAAATTATCAGATGATGCAAAAACACTTATCCTGATATTAAGTGGCCAAATATCATAGGATTAAGAAATATGATTTCACACGAATATGAAGGAATTGATACAACAATCATTTATAAAATCGTGAATGAGGAAATACCAGATTTGCTTAATATGTTAAAAAAGGATGAAAAGGTTCAGTTGATATAAATCAGTTTTGGTTATGTTGACATCAAAGGGTGCAGAATGATAAAATATTCTTTTGAAGAGCTCGTATATGTTGCAGGAATACGGTCTGCAACGTTTCTACCGGGGCACCTTAGACCCGACTATGAGTGGCTTATTCCATTGCTTTGATTTTTTATGGTGCAGTCACAACGAGACTGCATTTTTTAATGGGAGGGAAAAATGAAAGTATTAGTTCTAATGGGAAGTGACAGCGACTATAAGACAGTAGAACCCGGCCTTAAATTTTTTGATGAATTCAACATTGAATATCAGGTCAGAGTATGTTCTGCACACCGTACTCCGCATATAGCGGCTGATTTGGCTGCAAATGCAAAGAGTAACGGTTTTAGGGTTATAATCGCAGCTGCAGGAAAATCTGCTCATTTAGCAGGAGTAATAGCTGCTCATACAATACTGCCTGTTATAGGGATTCCGGTTAAAACAAGCGATTTAGGAGGAATGGATTCACTTCTTTCAACAGTTCAGATGCCATCAGGAGTACCCGTTGCTACAGTTGCTATTGATGGAGGTAAGAACGCTGCAATACTTGCAGCACAGATACTGGCTTTGGGTAGTGAGGATTTAAGTTTGAAACTGGAGCAGTTTAAAAGAGATATGGAACAGCAGGTAATCCAGAAGGATATGGAGATAAACAAGAAATAATATGAGTGGAATTTTCGGTGTATATTCAAAAGATAAGTCGGTAAACATAGCAGAAACAATATATTACGGGCTTTATGCCCTCCAGCACAGAGGACAGCAGAGTGCCGGTATAGCAGTGAGGGATAAGGACTTAATAGAGTGGTATAAAGCAAAAGGTCTTGTTCCTGAGGTCTTTAAGGCATCAGATCTTGACAAGCTGCCAGGTGATGCTGGAATAGGCCATGTAAGGTACTCCACTTCAGCAGATGTGTCAAAAGGTACGATTGAGCCTTTGGTTTTGAAATATATAAGCGGATATATGGCTATAGCAAAAAATGGCAATATAATCAATGCAAATCAGTTAAGAGAAGAACTTGAAGCAAATGGATGCATGTTCCATACCACTAATGACACTGAAGTTCTTGCAGCTCTTCTGACAAAGTTCCGAATAGGAAGCGAACATATTGAAGATTCAGTAGAGCAGATGGTGAAGTATATACATGGATCATATGCTATTACCATGATAACACCAAGATACTTAATAGGATTAAGAGATCCTTTGGGAATTATGCCTCTTTGTATTGGGAAGATTAATGATTCAACATATATAATATCCAGCGAATCTGCTGGTATAGATGCTGTAGGCGGAAAATTCGTCAGGGATGTAGAACCTGGCGAACTGGTTTTAATAGATGCAAATGGCATACAGTCAAGGAGATTGTTTGAATGCAAGAAGAGCAGTTTATGCATATTCGAACATGTATATTTTGCAAGGCCTGACAGCATAATTGACGGAGCATCAACTCATGATGCAAGAGTCAATGCAGGAAGGATATTAGCTAAAGAACATCCTGTTGATGCAGATGTTGTTATAGGGGTTCCAGATGGAGGAACCGATATGGCATACGGATATGCAAAAGAAAGCGGGATAATGGCTGCTGCAGGTCTTTTAAGGAATAAATATGTAGGCAGAACTTTTATCGCTCCTAACCAGAGTGACAGGGAGATAGCTGTTAAAATTAAATTCAATCCTGTTAAGACTGAAGTTAAAGATAAAAGAGTTGTTCTGATAGACGATTCAATAGTTAGAGGAACTACAACAAAAATCCTGGTAAAGATGCTAAGAGAAGCCGGTGCAAAGGAAGTTCATTTAAGGATATGCTCTCCTCCATATAAGTTCCCATGTTATTTCGGAGTTGACACATCAACCAGAGGACAGTTATTAGCAAGCAATAATGATAAGGAAGCGATTTGCAAATGGATAGGTGCAGATAGTCTGGAGTATATAAGTTATGAAGGGATTATGAATGCTCCAATTAATTCAAAAACAGGCTTCTGTACCTCATGTTTCACAGGAAAATACCCTATGGAAGTTCCAAAAGAAGTTTAGTATATTACCTTTAGGAGGATAATTAATATGAAGGATGCATATAAAGAAGCGGGAGTAGATGTAAGAGCCGGTTATGAATCAGTAGCCTTGATTAAGAAGCATATACAAAGGACAGTAACTCCAGGAGTATTAGGTGGAATTGGAAGTTTTTCAGGATTATTCCAAATGGATCTTAGCAAGTACCCTCAACCTGTGCTGGTTTCAGGTACTGACGGAGTCGGAACGAAACTAAAGCTTGCACATTCTATGAAAGTACATGACACAATAGGAATAGATGCAGTTGCAATGTGTGTTAATGATGTATTATGCCAGGGTGCAGATCCTCTTTTCTTTCTTGATTACATAGCATGCGGAAAAAATTACCCGAATATAATAGAACAGATAGTTAAGGGCGTTGCTGAAGGTTGTATTCAATCAGAATGTGCGCTTGTAGGCGGAGAAACTGCCGAGATGCCCGGCTTCTACAAAGAAGATGAGTATGATATAGCCGGATTTTGCGTTGGCGCGGTTAATAAACCGGATATTATTGACGGATCATTATTAAGAGAAGGAGATATACTGTTAGGGTTAGCATCAACAGGAGTCCATAGCAACGGATTTTCATTAGTCCGTAAAATTTTTGGAGATGATTCTGTAAGTTTGAGTAAAGTATATTTAGGATTTAGTAAAACTATCGGTGAGACACTTCTTACTCCGACAAAGATATATGTTAAGGATATTAAGAAGATAAGAGCTATTGCCAAGATAAAGGGAATGAGCCATATAACAGGTGGCGGGTTTGTGGAAAACATCCCAAGGATGTTCACGGAAAGCGGAAACCTGACTCCAGTAATAAATAAAGGCACATGGAACATATTACCCATATTTGATCTTATGATGAAAAAAGCCGGTATAACAGAAGACAATATGTACCGCACATTCAATATGGGTATAGGCATGGTTATAGCCGTAAGTAAAGAAGATGCCCAAAAGATAATGAAGGAATTTACTGAAGGTATATATGAGATAGGTTATGTGGCAGCAGCCGATGATATTAAGAATGAAAAAGGCATAGAAGAGAATATTTATATAAAGGACAGGAAAAATGATTAAAAGAGCATTAATTAGCGTAAGCGACAAAAGCGGGATAGTAGAATTCGCACAGAAGTTGAGTGACATGGGATTTGAGATTATCTCCACAGGCGGTACCTCAAAAACACTTAGTGAAAATGGAATAAAAGTCATTCCTATTGAAAGCATAACAGGATTTAAGGAATGCTTAGATGGAAGAGTAAAGACTTTGCATCCCAACATTCATGCAGGATTACTGGCAAGAAGAGACCTTAAAGACCATATGGAAACATTGGAAAGTCTTGATATTACACCGATAGATATGCTGGTTATAAATCTGTATCCTTTCAAAAAGACAATAATGAAGAACGATGTGACTAAAGAAGAAGCTATAGAAAATATAGATATAGGCGGACCGGCTATGCTTAGAAGCGGAGCAAAGAATCATGAAACAGTTACAGTACTGACAGATCCTTCTGATTATGATGCGGTATTAAAGGAACTTGAAGAGAATGGGAAAGTGTCATATGATACCAATTTCAGACTTGCCATAAAAGTATTTGAACATACAGCAAATTATGATGCAATGATAGCAAATCATTTTAACCAGTTAATAGGCGATTATAGGTTGAAGAACACTTTTACAGTTACCTTCGAGAAACTTCAGGAAATGAGATATGGCGAGAATCCTCACCAGCAGGCCGCTTTCTATAAAGAACCCAGAAAAACAAAAGGGACAATATGCGATGCAGTTCAGCTGCATGGCAAGGAGCTTTCATATAACAATATAAACGATGCTGATGGGGCGCTTTCCATGCTTAAGGAATTTCCTGATGAAGTAGCCTGTGTGGCTGTCAAACATGCAAACCCATGCGGAGTCGGAATAGGGAAAAATGTATTCGAAGCATTTAGAAAAGCATATGATTCAGATCCTGTCTCCATATTTGGGGGAATAGTAGCGTTCAACAGGACTTTGGATGTAGTAACAGCAGAAAAGCTTCACGAGATGTTTTTAGAAATAGTTATAGCTCCTGATTACAAGGATGAAGCTCTTTCACTATTAAGGAAAAAGAAGAATTTAAGGATACTAAAACTTGATGACATAACATACAATGATGAATTTGAGTATGTAATGAAGAAAGTAAGCGGAGGAATGCTTGTACAGGGTAAGGATAATACCGTTGTGAATATGGATGACTTAAAGGTAGTTACAAAAAAACAGCCCACGGAACAGCAAATAAAAGACGCTATATTTGGAATGGCAGTATGCAAGCATGTAAAGTCAAATGCCATAGTGCTTGTAAAAGATATGGCTTCAATAGGAATCGGACCTGGACAGATGAGCCGTATAGGAGCAGCAAAAATTGCTATTTCTTTGGCTGGAGAAAGAGCAGCTGGAAGCGTAATGGCTTCTGATGCATACTTCCCGTTTGATGACTGCGTCATCGAAGCTAAGAAAGCAGGTGTGGAATGCATTATTCAGCCAGGTGGTTCTATATCTGACAAAGATGTAATAGCCAAAGCAGATGAATTGGGAATTTCTATCATATTTACAGGTATAAGACACTTTTTGCATTAAGAAAGGCGGACGGATGAAGGTACTGGTTATTGGGGGAGGCGGCAGAGAACATGCCGTAGTTAAAAAACTAAGTGAAAGCCCGAAGATCGATGAGATATTCTGCGCGCCAGGTAATGCGGGTATAGGACAGATTGCTAAATGCGTTAACATAAAAGCTACGGATATTGAAGGAATATTGAGCTTTTTGAAAGAGAATCCCATGGATATGGTGGTTGTTACTCCTGATGACCCTTTGGCATTAGGCCTTGTAGATAAGCTTAATGAAAAAAACATACGTGCTTTCGGGCCGGTTGCAAAGGCTGCTGAAATAGAGAGCAGTAAAGCATTCTCTAAAAACCTAATGAAAAAATATGGAATACCGACAGGAGATTTTGAAATTTTTGATAATGCAGAAAAAGCATTGGAATATATTGCGGACAAAAAATATCCTCTGGTTATAAAAGCATCCGGGCTGGCTCTTGGAAAAGGTGTAATAATTGTTGAAGACCATCAGCAGGCTGTTGAAACCATAAGCCAGATGATGCTAAATGATATGTTCGGAGCATCTGGACGCACCGTTATAATCGAGGAGTTTTTAGAGGGTCCAGAAGTCACAGTACTGGCCTTTACTGATGGGAAAACTATTAAGACAATGCCTTCAAGCCAGGATCATAAGAGAGCTTTGGATGGAGATAAAGGCCTTAATACAGGAGGTATGGGAGCCTTCAGTCCAAGCCTGCATTATACTGAAAAAGTAGAAGATTATTGTATTAATAACATATTTTATCCGACAATCAAGGCTATGAAGGAAGAAGGCCGCAGTTTCAAGGGTGTCATATATTTCCAGATGATGCTTACTAAAGACGGACCAAAGGTAATTGAGTATAACGCAAGGTTTGGAGACCCTGAAACACAAGCACTGCTGCCATTGCTGAAAACTGATCTTCTGGGAATCTTTGATGCAATAATAGATGAGAAACTTGATAAGATTAATATTGAATGGGAAAACCGGGCAAGCGCTACAGTTGTTCTTGCAAGCGGCGGATATCCAAAGGAATATGTAAAAGGATACAAAATATCAGGATTAGAGGAATTGCATAAACAAGGTATAACCGTTTATCACATGGGAACAGCTTTAAAAGATGGTGTAATGGTAACAAATGGAGGAAGAGTACTTGCTCTGACAGCAAAAGGAGACACTGTTGAAGAAGCAGTAGCAAAAGTATACAATAGTATAAACAAGGTTTACTTTAAAGATATGCACTACAGGAAAGATATAGGCAGAAAATGAAACTTGGTATCTTAGGAGCAACATTTGATCCAGTACATAAAGCGCACATCCAGATGGCGAAATACGCACTGGATTACTGTGAGTATGTACTCTTAACCCCTTGCACAAAACCTCCTCATAAAGATAATGACAATATAACTGAAGACAGTGCTAGATATTCCATGCTTTGTTTAGCCTTGGATGGTTATGAAAGGCTTATAGCTTCTGATATAGAATTAAAAAGAGAAACAACAACATACACGATAGATACATTAAGACAGGTGAAAAATGAATACTCTGTTTTTGATGGGATTGTATATGTTATAGGGGCGGACACACTTTTTCAGCTTACGACATGGAAGGAATATGAAGAAGTATTCAAACTATGTACATTCCTTGTGTTTGAAAGAAAAGGATTTTCAAGACAGCAGATTCATGAAAGAATGGATATGCTTAAGAAGAATTACAATGCTGACATCATATTTGACACAAGAAGCGTGTCTGAAATATCATCTAGTGTAATACGGAAGGCCATAGTAGAAGGTGATGACTCGATAGAGTGGATGCTTGATAAGAAGGTGTACAGGTATATATTGGGAAATGGGATATATAAGTGAAGAAGCCAAACAGGAAATAATTAAGAGATATAGCCCGCAAAGATACGAGCATGTCAAGAATGTCATAGAACTGGCAATTCATCTTGCCGAAAGACACAGTGCAGATGGTGAAAAAGCATATGTGGCAGCACTTTTGCATGATATAGCCAAAGATATGGAAGTTAAGGATATGGTAAAAATGTTAGAGTCTGCAGACATATTCATAGACAAGGAATATCACACAGCGAACATACTACATGGTCCTTGCGCAGCAGTTATTGCATATGAAGACTACGATATAGATGACGAAGAGATTCTTTATGCTATCTATTACCATACATTCGGACGAGCAGGAATGGGTAAGATGGAAAAAGTTATATTCATTGCTGATGCCGCAGAAAAAGGAAGAACATATAAAAATGTAGGTAAAATCCGTAAAATGATGTACAAGAACCTTGACGAGGCAGTTGAATTAAGTCTTAGCGGTACGATATGTCATGTGCTTTCCAAAGGTGAAGTTCTTTTTCCAGCGACAGCCGCTGCTTTGGAATATTTCAGAGAAAAAAGGGTGAAGTAGTAATTATGTATACAAGTATTTTCAAGAACGCATACAAGGTTATAAAAACAGATGAAGGATACCTTGTTACAAGATTTACACAAAAACAGCTGGATCACTATAAAAACCATTCAGTCATGGCAGAAGACCGATCACTGGGAACTGCAGGTGTATGTATAGATTTCTTCACTGATGCAAAACAGGTAACCTTTTCATACAGAGCTAGCCATTTTTCCAGGAGATATGTCGGATTTGATTTTTATGAAAACGGTATATTCAGAAAACATATAGAAGAAGCTCTTGATACAAAGCAGTCAACCATTACTCAACCGCTGGATAATGAAGGAATTAAGAGGGTAACTGTGTATGTGCCGAATTTAAGCCAAATAACGATATATGATTTGGATATAGGGAATTTCAAACCGGTTGAGGATTCATCCAAAAAGCTTCTTTTTGTAGGGGATTCCATAACGCAGGGTATGGTAGCTTTAAGCCCTTCTTTAGCATATCCTTCCCAAATTGCAAGAGCTTTAAATGCTCAGAGCCTGAACAGAGGTGTAGGCGCGATGAGGTTTGATCCGGATTCGCTTGATGAACAGGATGAATATAATCCTGATATGGTTTTTACGGCATATGGGATTAATGATATCTATCATCTTAAAAGCATAGCAGATTTGGATGTTGTATTAAATCAGGCTGATACTTACTTCTACAAACTGAAAAAGATATATAAAAATGCG
>Ga0265297_10011451_pt1 | contig 10861 bp, 10 predicted proteins | sample Munlanlwell13791_FD_192502 | JGI IMG/M metagenome (GOLD analysis project Ga0265297, IMG submission 192502) | Leachate microbial communities from a municipal landfill in Southern Ontario, Canada - Leachate well 137-91 | ecosystem: Engineered > Solid waste > Landfill > Unclassified | place...
AGAAGATAAAAAAATCTGTGCCAAAGGAGAAAATCAGCTTTTTTGTGCCGCTAATCCAACGACTGCAAATTGCTGTGAAAGCCAACCAATGCCAATTTGTGCCAGTATAGAAATGCTTGATGCTAATAATAATTTAATGGAAACTAATGACGATGATGATTTAGAAATTGATGATCAAGTACGTTTTCGTTGTTCAGCTGTAGGCAACCAAGATGTTGATTTTGATTATGAATTTAGAATTTGGGATACCAATACTACCAGTTGGACAAATATTACTGACACAAGTGATACGGTGGCAAAAAATGTTTCTGGTCTGTACACAATTGAGAATTTTGGTAAATACATTGTTCAAGGACGTATTTGTTGGGGCAGTGACTGTCAAGTTTGGGAAGCAGTAGATGGAGCTCCAACAGATTTTAAGTTATGTTATGGTGAAAATGCAGAAATTTGTTCAAGTGGAGAAGTTTGCTCATCAACTCCGGCAGGAGGATGTCCCACAATAACAGTAAATGGGATAACAAGAGAAAGTGCCTGTGCTTCTGCGCCTATTTGTAGACAAGCAGAAGGAATTAGTTGTCAGGATAATGATGATTGTTTTGACGGATATACCTGTTATCAGCCTCCTATGCCAGCTTGTCCTGAAGGAATGTCTTGTACCCAAGTAATGCCTAGTAAATATTGCACAAAATAATGAACATCGATAATAATCAACAACCAGCTACCTATTTTAAATCCAAACAAGGACAGCACTCTAGTATGGATAAAAAAAGAAATGGTTTGAAAACTATCATTACTGTACTTGGTCTAGTGCTTTTTATTGGTGGAGCTGTCAGTGTTTTTCTCATTAGTCAAAAACAAGACACTACTCCAGTTGCTCCCACTGCTCCTCAATCAAAACCAGCCGCATATATCGAAAAAACCCAAACTTGCACTTTAGAATTTGAAGTTACAGAAACAGATATTCCAGAAAAATTAGATTGCGGAGAAAAAAATTGTGCCAATAGCGATGACTGTGAAAGTGGTTATGTTTGTATTTCCACCTCAGAAACAGACGATGAAGGAAATATTGTTAAATATTGTGCTGACGAAGATTATTTAGATGAGTGCGTTAGTGATCCAAGTACAGCCAACTGTTGTGAGGCTCAAACAACTGTCACGCCAACTACTACTCCAACCACTACCGTCACACCAACTACCACTGTGACCCCAACCACTACCGTCACTACTACTGTTACGCCAACTACCACCACTACTTCCACAGTCACACCAACTGGGTCAGTAACTACCGTTATCACTACTGTTGGATGTAATGAAACTTGTAACGCCAATGCAGATTGTAGTAATATTAGTCACATTTGTTACAGTGGACAGTGTCGTCTCGACGTTAATCCAACTGATGTACAATGCAAACTGCCAAACGGTGAAACCACGATTGTTCGACCAGTCGAGATACAAACTCAAAGTGGTCCAGCTAATTGGATAAACTACATTAAAGCTGGTCTTGGAACTTTGGGCATCGGTGCTCTGTTGCTCCTACTTCTCTAAAATCTAGAAGTCTAGTAAAATCTACCTCTGAAGATCAAATGCGTGTGTAGCTCAATTGGTTAGAGCTCCAAGCTTATACCTTGGCGGTTCTAGGTTCGAGTCCTAGCACACGCACCGCTAAGCTTGTAAAGTAAACCTGGGTAGTACCCGAAAGGCACACTTTTCTGCTAAAATGACAGCATGTTACGTAAATTGTTGACCATTATTTTTGTAGGATTTTTAATTTTTGGAATTTACAAATTAGCTAAAGCCAAAAATCTTTTGCCTAGCAACGTTTTTTCTAAAATCGAAGAAATTATTCCAGAAAAAATTACTTTACCTTGGAACAAAGAAAAAGAAATCAAGATTGATGAGGTGAAGGTCGAGCAAAAAGATCTAGAGAAACTTGGGGCTGATGGCCTGTCACAAATTCAAATATTAGCAAATAAAGCTAAAGAGGCTGGTGGCGTTGCTCAAGATTTCGTGGAGGAAGCGGTCAAAGTTGATGAAAGCTCTGATAAGAACATCTCTGAAAAAGCTTTTGAATACGGTCGCTATATTTATTGCCAAGAAGTAGTCAAACAATATGAAGCTAGTTCATCAGCTGCAAATCCTTAAACTCTTGTGTTAGCGGGCACGAAGAGCTCAAACTTAGAAAATTTCTGTGCCAACAAAACTCTGTTCCGTTAAAGCAGCTAATAAATTATTTCTCTCCATACCAGATAGAATAACCGATTTGATTTTCTTCTGCGCTAAAGCCAAAGATTCCTCCACTTTTAAGCCCATTCCACCAGTGACATCAAAGCCTTTAGTGATGGTTAACATTTTTTTAAATTTTGGCCAATTACTTTTGTCAATCTTTTTAATTAATTGTTTGTTTTGATCCAAAAATCCCGGCACTTCAGTCACGTGCACAATTCTTTTGACTTCGAAGCCATGATCGTCCAGGTAATTAGCAAAAAAAGCTAAAATTTGTTCAGTTGACCAAATTGTGCATCCCTGAGTATCATCTACCAAAACATCGCCACAAGTGACCGGCAACAAACCCTTAGCTAAGTAATGCCACAACACATCCACACAAAAACTTTTAGCTTTTCTTTGATCAGTAACAATTGTGTTGCTAGCATAGAATGAAACTGCTGGCAATTCATTCTTCAAAAATTCATGAACTACCAAACGATTTAGAACCGCTGCACTATCTTGAACAATTGCCATACCCAAAACACTCTCTTCATTACAAAAACCATCTATAGTCTGATACCGCGTCGCAGGCACGTGAGCAAAACTACCTTGACCATGACCCACAATGAATAATTCATCTGGAGATTGCTTCTTCGCCAAGGCGATTTCCTTGACTAAATCAGCTAAGATGTCAGCTCTTAAAGTCATGGGAATTTCTTTATTGGTAATGATAGAACCACCTAACTTGATTAAAGTTACTTTTTTATACATTAATTTCCTTTACTACTGATTCTGTTACTTTTATTTCTGTAATAGCATTATCTTCTAATTGAGCAATCCACAATAAGGCTGCGCTTAAAAAAACTAAAATAGCTTTAGTGGCTTTTCTAACTTCTACTTTTTCTAATTCTGATATATTACTAGCATTAAATAATTGCACTTCACGACCACTAGATTTTTTGAGCTCTTGAAATTCTTCATTCGAAAGTAAAGCTGCAAAAGCCAAAATAAAAAAACGATTAATAATAGGTTGTTGTTGTTCATTGTATTTGCCCCTAAATTGGTCGATAACAATCTCGCTACTAGTTAATAGGCTAAGTCTATCTTCTGGCAAATCAATACCTGCTTCTTCTGAGATTTCCTGTTTTATAGATACAGTTGCTTGTTTTAATAAAACCGGATCAGCTTGATTTAACTTTTCTAAGTCTAATAAATCAACCTCTTCTACTTTGCCAGTAACTGTATTTAAACCTCGCGGCTGAGAAAATTTGTCGGAACTCGTAGATGAAAATATCCTTTCTAACTTTTTTGTATCCAAATCATCAATTGCATCGCAAACTTCTTTAAACAAAACTAAATTTAAAACTCCGTTCTCTTTGGTGAAACATAACACTCCTGCTCCTAGAGAGTTTTTAATCTCTGGCACGTGAGCAGAATCTAATTTCCAATTGCATTGTGGGCAGACAGTACCTTCTCGAGAAGGAAAGTGCTTAGCCCCACAAACCGGGCAAATACTACCACGCAAACCACCCTCACTGGTGCCTAATCTAGATTCTCGTAAACGCCAAATTCTAGGTACTTCCATAATTACTCTTTAATAGTCGCAAAAGAATTTAAAAATCATGCAAGAAAAATGAAGCACTTTGTCTTGTTTAGTCGGTTATAATTGAAAATGAAAATGCTACAAAAACTAAAAGAAGAAAAAAAACTCATTGATACTTGGTTGGTAAATTTCCTTGAAGAGGAAGAAAGAAATTTTGATCAGCAAACTTTGGTTAAAGAAGCTTTTGCCATTATTAAAGATTTTGTCATAAGTGGCAAAACACTGCGCGGCGGCCTTTTTTTACTCGCCACTAAAGCTCTTAATGCAAAAACCTATGAAAAAAACCAGGAAGACTTGTTAGCCGTAGCCGCCGCACTAGAATTAATTCACTCCAGTTTACTTGTTCACGATGACATTATCGACCAAGATGAGATACGTCGCGGACAAGATTCTGTTTGGCAGCAATATACTAAGAATGCCATCAAGAATAACTACAAAAACCCTCAAAATTATGGTCAAAGTTTAGCTATTTGTGTTGGCAACATATTAAATTATTTAGCTCGCTTAGCTTTAGCAAGAGTTTCCAAACTTCCTCAAAACATCCAAAACGATCTCAGAGAAACTATTGATCAAGAAATTATTAAAACCAATTTTGCTGAAATGCTCGACAGCAAAATTACTCTCCAAAACAAACTACCTTCCATCAGCGAAGTGCTGGAAATGTATTTATTTAAAACTGCCCGTTATACTTTTTCTTTGCCACTTAAATTAGCTGTAATCATCAACCAATTATCTGAAAATGACACCAGAAACTTAATAAAAATTGGCGAAAAACTGGGTATGATTTTCCAAATAAAAGACGATGAGATCAGTCTTTTTGCCACTGAAGAAATTTCTGGAAAAAGTTTTGCCTCAGACATCAAAGAGGGTAAAAAGACTATTTTTTATCTGACTTTAATCAAAAATGCCAATCAAAAAGAACAAGAATTTCTTGCAAAAAAGATTGGCAGAAGAAACCTTGATCAGCAAACAATTAAAAAAATCCAAAATTTATTTCGTCAACACACGATGGAAGAAATTAAGAAAACTATTCAACAACTGACTAAAGAAGCCATGTCAAAAATAAAGAAAATCAAATCGACCAAAACAAAGCAATTACTTGAAGAAATTCTTGATTTCAATTTAAATAGACAATCTTAAATTACTTCTTCTGTGTGATGTTCTTTGATCAAAAGAGTTAAAAGTACCCCTATGGCAGCAATGATAAACAAACTTTTCCAAGCAATAATAAAAAAGTAAAAAAGCAAAGCCACAACTAACCAAAAAAGAATTGCTGCAACGCTATAAATCATTTCTCGATAAGTAAAATAAGATAAAGCTTCCCTGCCTTTACCTCTTAAGATCCAGTTGCGATCAAAAAACAACCAGTGAAAACTAGCAGTTAATTTATCAATAGCATTCAAGATAGTAATTGACCAAATATTGAGCAAAAATCCCCTTAGAACCCAAAATACGGACAAAATTCCTCCAGAAAATAAAAACTGCTTATTACTTTTATTTTTATCAACAAAAGAACCGGCTACGTAACTCACAAACAAAGCTAGAAATAAAGACAAACTATATAAATAGCCCAAACCCTGAGCACTGCCCAACAAAATAAACATGTAGAGTGCCCACAAACTGATGGTGTAATCGTTAAAACAGCGACCAGTAAAAGTCAGCGCTAAACGTCTAAATCCAGGTTCGCTCATCCACTTAAAAAATTCTTTGTAGGAAATACTATCTCTAACTTTGACATTATCTAAAAGTACGGAGAAAATCACACCAAGAAGAATAATCACTAAACCCAACAAAAACAAAGCTTGATAACCTAAGGTAACAATCATCAAACCTCCCAAAGCTGGCGAAATTATCGCTAACAGATTTAATAAAAAGTTGATCACACCTAAATTGGCACCTATTTTTGACTGATCGCTATTGCGACTTAAAGAGTAATAATAGCTATTCCAAAATAAATTGATTTGCAAACCATTGATGACTGCTGCAATTAAAACAAAATAAGTATTGCCACTAGATAAATAGAGACACAACACAAACAATGCATAAAACAAATGTCCTATTACAAAACCTTGCCTAATACCAAATTTGATTAAGATTTTAGCCACTGGAATGGCAGATAACAGAGAAATTAAACGAGTAAAACCATAGACAAGGGCTACATTAAAAATTCCCTCTTGTAAGGCAGATAAACTAAAGTGGCTCATGAATGAAAAGCGAATATTAAAAAAATAAATAGGCAAAAAGAAAATCATTAGCTGATTAGCCAATTCACGAATCAAACGAATAGCATAAATATATTTGAGATTTTGAGTTTTTTGAAAGTTTAGGCGGAAAATAGGCATTTGGCAACTTCGTTAATAACTTCTTGTAATTTATTTTGATCGGCTTGATTCATTTTCATCAGAACATAGCTACTTGGTTCTATATTGCGAACGCCTGCTCTAGAATCAATACCTAAGCGTAAATGCCAGAAATTTTTATGACCCATTTGTTTATAGATTGAATTTAAACCATTGTGCACTTTGGGACCCTTACCTTTTTGCAGTTTGAATTGACCCAGATCTAAATCCAAATCATCATGTGCAACAATTAGATGATTACCCTCATCTTCCTCAAGTATATCAGTGTAAAAATAACTCAAGAAAGCTCTCAGGGTGATGCCTGAATTATTCATAAAAGCCATAGTTTTGATCAGACAAATATCTTCTGCTACTCCATTTTGAACTATTTCAGTTTTGACATACTCGACGTTAAACTTTTTATCAAAACTAAGTTTGAGAGAAAACTTTTTGGCTAAAGAATCGATAAAGGTAAAACCAGCATTATGCCTAGTGTTTTCGTATTCTTTACCTGGATTGCCAAGGCCTACTATAACTTTCATATTTCTACTTGAATAAATAAAAGTATATAATAACCAGATCATGAAAACCATTGGGATCTTCACTAGCGGCTATGGTCACGAAAGTATTGCCAATGCCATTGCAGAGAAAATTGCACAAAAAACTACAGGAAAATATAAGGTTAAAATATATTTTCGTAAAGAAATTTTAAGTTTTGCTTATAATTCGGTTTACAAGTTTATTCCAGAATCATTAGGGCCTCCCTTTCGCCTTAGCTCAAAAGTTTTAGAAAAAGAACAAAATATTCGCAATTTTTTAGAAAATTTGTTTATCGTCAACACTGAAAAAAAAATTAAAGATTTTATAAAGAAGAACAAAATTGACCTATGCATCAGTACTTATTTTGGATGTAATCCAGTTTTAGAAAAAGTGCAAAAGGAAAACATTCCACTTATCAATATCGTCACTGATCCTAGAACAGTTCATTCATTAGTGGTTTCAAAAAAAGCAAAATTACAAATGATTTTTGATAAAACTACTTGTAAAACTTGCCAAATGAGAAACATGAAGTCTTCTGGCTGGTTTGTGAGAAAAAAGTTTGAAGAACCATATGACCAGTTACAGATCAGGAAAAAGTTAAAACTTGATAACAATTTAACTTTTTTACTAGTTTCTGGGTCAGAGGGTTCTAATACTATTTTAAAAGTTCTACCTAGTATTATTAATTGCAGTACAAAAGTGAACTTCATTGTCGCTTGTGGCAGAAACAAGTTTTTATATAACAATATTCTAGGCATTAAACAAAGCTTAGAAAGCTTGAGCTCTTCCAAAGCAAAAGTCATTCCTCTTGCTTATACCAGAAATCTGCATTTATACATGCAAGCTGCCGACATGGTTATCGGCAAAGCTGGACCCAATACTCTCTTTGAAAGCATTGCCTGTGAAACTGCTTTTTTTGCAATTACTCATATTCATGGTCAAGAAGATGGCAATTTGGACATTATCAGAGATTACAAAGTTGGAATCGTCGAAGAAAATACTAAAAAAGCCAACCAAGAACTAGAAAAACTAATCAAAAATCCAGAAAAGATAAATTCTTTTACAAAGAATATTAAAAAACTCAAAGAGTATAACCAAAATTCAATTAATATTTTACTTGAAGAAATTGATAAGTTACTTGATTAAAGATTAAGTCCCGATATGTATTGAGGCTAACTCCTCAACCGTAGTAGCTTCTTCAAAGTTTTTATCACTGCGGATTTTTACCAATCTTGGAAAGCGCAAGGCTACTCCCGCAGTATGAATCGGTGATTTGCTGATTTCATCAGCGGCAATTTCTAAAACAATTTTTGGCTCTAACCAAAAATCTGGAGCTAAATTCTTGTCGACATCGTAAATCACTGGTTTTTGGTTTTTAGAACTTAAATTTTGGTCAGCGAGTTTTTTAACTTCTCTAAATTGTTCGTCCGTTAGACCAGTACCAATTTTTGACAAACTTCTGACAACCAAATCACCAGATTTGTCTTTATCCAAAACTCCCACTAATAAAGCACCAATCCCAAAAGCTTGTCTTTTACCTTTGCCAACATAATAACCAAGCATTAAACAATCGATGGTATCTGACAACTTTCCCTGGCTACCTTCTTCTTCCTTAATTTTGACCCAGCGCCAAGACTTTCTACCAGAAATATATTGAGAATCTTTTTGTTTCATCACCGCACCTTCTAAACCTAATTTGAGTTGCTCTTCGTGGAAAGCTTTAAGTTTAACCGGATCACTAATTAAAGAATATTCAGTTTTTTTGATAAACTCTGAGTTGCTTAAAATTTCATTCAACTTATTTTTTCTGATAAGTAATTCTTCATCAATTAATACCTGACCATTAAGCAGAATCAAGTCAAAAGTGTAAAAACAAAGCGGCACCTCTAGGGCTTTAGCTGAAACATCGTGCTTGCGTTTGCGCTGAATGGTTTCTTGAAAAGACAAAAACTTGCCAGTTTTTTTATCAATGCCAATGGCTTCGGTATCTAAAATACAATTTTGAACTTTGAGTGCAGAGACAATTTCTGCTAACTCTGGAAACATATGTGTCACATCTTCTAAATTTCTGGTAAAAGCTTTATATGGCAAGCCGCTATCTTTAAAATTAGATTTATCAATATGAATTTGCACCCGCAGGCCATCATATTTTGGTTCGGCCATCACTTCGCCCATTTTTTCAATAATTTCCGCAGCACTATTTAAACGTTGACAGAGCACTGGCAAAACTGGAATACCAATTTCTACTTGATAGGTTTTAAGTAATTCTGCACTACTCAAGTCTGGATATTCCAATAAGTACGCTGTGGCTAATTTACCTAAATCAGCTTTTTTGAAAAAGGCTTTTTCTAGGTTAGCGCTATCGGTTTTAGCATTATTTTTCACAAATGACAGAGCATCAATTAAGGTCATGGTTGAAAAACCCAACCTCATTTTAGACAAAATAATGCGGCTAATATATTTGGCTGACAAGGGATCCAGCTTTTGTAATAAATTGGCCAATAAAGCAATTTTCTTATCTTGAGAACCAATGCCAGAGGTTTTAGCTATTTCACTTAGTGAAGAGTGAACTTCTTGAATTGAAAGCTGCTCTTTAAGTTTCTCAGAAGATTTGAGCTCAATTAAGGTTTGTTCAAAAAGCTCACCAATGTCACCAATTTTTTTATATTTAGCAGTTAGCTCTTGCTCTAAAACAGAATGATCACCAAATAAACTTTGATCGGTACTTGAAACTTCAGAAAAAAGATTGCTTTCATTGATTTGGTCAAAACCTTTAACTTTGGCTTGTACGAAAGCCAAAGTTTTAATCAACATTTTTTCAGACATTTGAAATTCAAGAGATAAATATGAAGGCACCAAGCTACCCTGCATCAAGTAGGTTGCCAAAGTTAACTCTTCTTTAGCTTTTTTGTCTTTGAGCAAATCTTTGAAAAGGTCGGACAAAATGGCGGTAATCGTGAGACGAGCAGAAACCCGATCAATTTTTTGCAAATAAACAGAAAAATCTTTAAAAAGCATAAAAATATTCTAACAGTTCAGCTCAACAAAGTGTAACTCACACCCTTAGTCACCCCATGTTTTTGTACTACATTTTTAGCGATCAAATCTTTGAGATCGCGTAAAATGGTATCGACAGAAACATTGGGCAAAGCCTTTTGCGCATCGTCGGAAGTCATCTGGCCCTGGTTTTGCAAAACCTCCAAAAGAATAATCTGTCTTTCAGAAAGAGCCACTTGTTGACCGAGCTCGCGTTGAATTTTTAAATCTTGAGAAAGTTTTAAGACTTTTTGTTTGACTTTATCGATTTCCAAAGCCAAACCATAGGTAAAATATTCCAAAAAGTAAGTTAGGTCTTTGCTATCATTTTGTTGAACTGATAAAAGTGCCTGATAATAAGCGTCTACATCGCTATCAAAATATTCTTCCAAAGCAAAAAATCTTTTGAAATCATATCCGGAGCTATAAAGCACTAAAGTGGCAAAAGCTCTGGCTACCCTACCATTACCCTCCACAAAAGGATGCACATAGACTAGATAATAATGGGCGATGGCTGCTCTAAAAATGGGGTGCAATTCTGTGGCCTCTGAACTATTTAGCCAAGTAAAGAAATCTTCCATTAAATAAGGTAGCTCTACTGCCACTGGTGGTCTGAAAACTACTTGTCCATTAGCAGCACCTCGCACAATAACTTGTTTGTCACGAAAAACAGCAATTTCTTCTTCTTTTAAAAGTTTTTGCATGGTTAACTTATGCAAAACCATTAAAGTGTCTAGATTCAATTCTTCTTGGAGTTTTTTAATAGGTCTCTGATCAATCCAAGCGATGACATTGCGATAATTAATCACTTCCTGGATATCTCTGTCTCTAGCGATGATACCAGTTTGATCAACAATCATTTGTGGGCTACTGGTATTTTTCAATTGGACAACTTTACTAGCCTGATCCTCACTTAGTTCATTGCCTTCGATGTGCGTGCCAAAATGTACGCTTCTCTGCATAGCTTCATCGCGAAATTTAGCCTCCCAAGATGGGACTAGAGCGGAATGATCGATTAAGGCTTTGGCTGATTCAACTGAGGAAACATAGGTGAGCAAATGATTGGTGATGTTAAACTTTGGCTGATACATTTAGATTGATTTTAAACTAGTTTTCTAATTTTTGGAAGATTCTTGCA
>Ga0265297_10011452_pt1 | contig 10861 bp, 11 predicted proteins | sample Munlanlwell13791_FD_192502 | JGI IMG/M metagenome (GOLD analysis project Ga0265297, IMG submission 192502) | Leachate microbial communities from a municipal landfill in Southern Ontario, Canada - Leachate well 137-91 | ecosystem: Engineered > Solid waste > Landfill > Unclassified | place...
CCGGCTGTATCATATTTTTTTGCCCAATCAATAAATTTTTTATGTATCTCGTACATATCCCCACCCTTTGATATCGCTTCCTTGCCAAAACTTCTAATCTCTCTGGCCACCAACCTTTCTATCCTGATTTTCTTAGGCAAATATAGAAATATTACAAAATCAAAATACTTTATTGCGAAATCACCCCATCCACAAAGAGAACCGGTAAGAATCCATGACTTATTTTGAACTAAAATATTTTTCAACTTTTTTATCGCTTTTGCTTCATCTTTTTTCTTTGAAAAAGGTATTGTTGTTTTCTCCCAAAAAAAATCGTCAGTATCAAAATGCTTGATATCATATTTTTTTGCTAATGCTTTACCAAGCGTAGTCGTTCCAGAGCCAGAAGCGCCGGTAATATGGATTTTGAGCTCTTTTTCGTTCATAAATTGATTATATCAAAAAAAAAGCAATCTTCATTTTCGATGCTAAAATGGACGACAAACGCTTAAAAGCTTGACAAACGTAATTATGTATGATATAGTAAATATACTTAATAAATGATAGTACTCTACGCTTACTTGCATGGAGAAGTCTCGGCGGAACTGCCGCTTCAAACTTGACCAATTTTTTTGGCATACATTATGTCAAAGGTACAAGTACAAAGGGAAGTAAAAAAGACCACCCATAAAAGAAATCTTAATTTGATCTCATATAAAAGTACAGTTAAATAAGTTTATTTGTTTTATTAGGTAAATGGCTAAGGCTGCCATACACATGCTCACAATCCCGATTACTGAATTCTGGCATTTATTGCTGGCAGGCGGGTATTGCACAAGAGCACTTGGCAGCTTTCAGCTAATTTAAAATATTTGAGTACGAGTAGAATTTAAATGTTCTATTTATGTTTTGCTCTTTTTCTTCATGAAAAGAGTGGTTTTTGGTGTTAAATAACAAAAATACCGCAATTCGATGTTATATTTTCTTTTGGTTTACCGATTAAGACGCTACAAAAAGATCGAGCTTTTTATAATTGACTAGTTCGTTCGCATCAAATGTTATTTTCAGATATAATTAGCTCTAGTTCAACCGTTAATCGAATAAAAAAAAGAAAAAAATGACAAATAATGATTTTGAAAGTATAATCCCAACGGCTATTTTAACAGCATATCCTAGAACATTGACCGATATTCCATATGCTAGTGAAGTTTTTGATGAGCTTAGTAAAGAGAATATTCCTAATAATTTGATAGTCGAGAAACTAGCACCCGAAATTGAAGCGCGTTATAAATTGATTAATAAATTGCTGAAAAAATCAAGTATCAATCAAGTGCTTGAAATCGCTTCCGGGTATTCAACTAGAGGGATTAATTTTACAAAAAATAATAATCAAATATCTTATGTTGAGATAGACCTACCAGAAGTCTGTAATAAAAAGATAGATGTCCTAAATTCATTTACTACAATACCAAATAATTTACACATTATTTCCGGTAACGCTTTAAATAAAAAAGATATCAATAAATGCAAACAATTTTTCGATAAAAAATCACCAATTACTGTTACAAACGAAGGATTGTTGCGATATCTAGATTTTGATGAAAAAAGAAAAGTCGCCACTAACATATATAATCTTTTATCTAAACATGGTGGCGTTTGGATTACATGTGATATAACCCCTAAAAAATGGGTAGTGAATCAGGATGAAAACATAGTCAATTTTAATAAAAACTTGAGCAATGTATCTGATCGTAATAATTCCAATTGGCGTTTTGAAGATATTAACCATGCAAGAGATTTTTTTGGTCAAATAGGATTTAGCATTGAGTCAGTTCATCCATTCAGTGAAGTAAAAGAAGAATTAACTTCTCCAGAGAAAATCGGTTTGGATTCCATGCAAGTTAATGACTTATTGAAAGATGCAATTGTTGCAGTCATGAAATTGAAAGACAGATAGAGGTAGCACACACTCCGACTTTCGAATCCCCAACTATTACACAACCAATAACGAGTAGCTAAATTTTAGCTACTCGTTATTGGTTCACTAAGTGGGACGATTTTAGAACAACTGATTGGGCTATCAAACTCAAATACCCCGATTCAACATTGAGAACATCTCAAAGATTGTTGTCGGTAACAAAATAAATAATATCATTTTTTACATTTATTCTCTGGCTCTTGTTTGCCACCCACCTATGTATTCAATTACAGGCTTAAACTGGAACACTAACCTTTATTTTTAACAATGTGTCTTGCTATTTTTTCATAACCTCTACCCCATATATGTGTTCTTTCTTCCTCGGGATATTCTGCAAGTGTTCGTTTTTCTCCGTCTAGTATTATGAGGCCACTCCACCCATCCTGACTTACTCCCCGAATCTCCTTGGAAATTTTAAAGGGGACTTGAAAGACATATTCTAGCAATTGTTTATCGGTTGTGCCATAAACTGATGCAACTTCAAAATACCCACTTCTATCAATAAAGTTATTCATGATCTTCAACAAGTCTTCTGCTGGAATTTGTTTTTCAAAATAACTTGCGTACGGGCCTGGACCGTTGATCGCTCTCAGAAATATACTATGATCCTCCCTTATAACAGGCAAATCAGTATCTTTAATCGCTTGACATACGGTATGCCTAGCAATCTCGAGACTCGAAGCCGACTGGATTTCTGGATAATCCGCAGGGAACCCCTTTAACTCAATCTTGTACTTGTCAAAAACATCTTTGGCAGCCAATATTTTAGTCTTGTTTTTGCTTATTAGATATACTTCTTTCATATAAATTCGCATTAGAGTTTTTTGGTAAATATTGATCTGTTTAGAACTTGGTACCTTTGGTTATCAATTTCTGCTGTATGTGTCACCATTCCCTCTCTTTGAAAAATTTCTGAGCATTTTTCTGGTTGTTTCGTGATGGCAAAAAAAGCTGGTCCGACTGAAGAAATCGCTAACATATCAGCAACACCATCTTCTTTTAAAAATCGGATGCTTTGTGCAATTTCCGGCAATCTTGAATAACAATAGGAACAATTTTCTATGCTTCCCATATCAAAGCGATAATCAAAAACCAAATCACCTAATGGACGAATGTCACCCTGAGTCATTGCAGGCAAAACTGAGTGCAACATTCTATAAGAGATTAGAGAACCATATTTTTTTCCGCATTGTATGAATTTATCAAAATTTTTAATTTCCTCTTTGAGCAAGTCCTGAGAGTCTAATTCCTTAAAATCACTAGGTATACCAATCACAGCTGCATATTCATTACCAATGTTCATGTGAGCGATAACACGATTTTTTCCAGCAAGCACAATCAGTCCTCCGCTTGAAAGACCCGCTGCGGCAGATCCACCTATGCATTGCACTGGAGACAATAAGTTGGGCTCACCATCAATTTCTTCTCCATGATTTTGTGCTAAGTATTGTATAAGATCGTCCGGTGATATCGGGTTACCGTAGATTTCATTAATGGCACATGCAACCGAAGAAATTAAACCACTACTTGATCCCAGCCCAGCATGTCTAATTTCGTTTTCGTTTTCTACTTCTATTCCATAACCATCACTAACATTTAATGCTTTTCTCATTAAGAGAGTAGCGTGTTTTATTAAAGAATGTCGCTTTGACTTTTCATCGATAATAATACCCCCATTATCAATAATGCTGACTTTAACCTTTTTATAAATCTGAATTTTAAGAATTATTTCTCCTGGCGAATACTGTAGGTTGTCGTTGGCAGCAATTTTACTAGGATCCAGAGCCATTGCATTCAGTCTGCTTGGATATTTTATCTCTATTGTTTTGAATTTAGGTCTTAGATCTAAGCTTTGTAAATCAATCGGATTAAAAACCGTCCCTACTTTAAATGGCAAAAAATCAACTTTTTTATTCATAAATTCTCCCCCAGAGCTTCCTTTAATCTAAGAAGAAGAATTCGTTGCATCCTGTCAGAGCTATTAATTGTCAGTCTAATATAATCTTTGTCTTTTTCGGGCAAATCACCTTCAATATACAACCCTACAATGCCGGATTTAACCAGCTTATTGAAAAATGTTTTGCCGTCTCTGTGTCTGAAAAATAAGCAATTTGTTTTTGTGCATTTTATCTCTATTTGATTGTATTTTGACAGCAATTTGGTCAATTCTATTTTATTCTTTTGTACTTTCTCTCTAATCTCTTCAATAAAATGATCTTTTTCTAAAACAGAAAATAAGAATTCCTGAGCGATAGAGTTAATTGGAAAAGTAAGACCTCTTATATTTAAATCGTCAATCATATCACCATTTCCAGTAGCAAAACCACATCTCAAACCAGCAAGTCCGTAGGCCTTGCTAAAAGAAGATAGTACCAAAAAATTTGATTTCTTGCTTGAATTATTCAATACAGATAATTCATGCCAATCTCTGATCATAAACATTCCTGCTTCGTCGACAATAAATCTTTTTTCAGGATATCTCTTAAATAAACTTAATAAGCTCTTTTTACTGTATGTATTACCGGAAAAAAGATTAGGATTTGTTAGCCAAACCAATTCACTGTCAGAATTCAGTCGCAAACTATCAATACTTTCTTTTTCGTGGATAACAGACACATTGGGACAATCCAGGGTCTCGATCACCCTGTAGAAGATTGGCGTCAAGACACTAACCTTTAGCCCTTTTTCTTTAATTATGCTATTTATTCTAATAATAAGATCCTCGGTTCCGTTTCCAAGAGAAATATTTTGAATACCAAACTTTCTCAAAATTGTGTCCTTTAAAATTTTGTATGTAAAATCTGGATATTTTGCCACCAAATTAGCATCCTTGAAATTTGTCGAAGGATAAATATTACTATATCGTTCATCGAAATTATTGGTTAGCCTAAGATTGAGTGCACCCGCCGGCACTTCTAAATCAGAATGGTCTAAATAGTTACTGGCCATTTATTCTTCCCTCTTAATAATAGATCGCACATAGTCTCCTGATTTATTTAAAACTAGAGATTGTCCCTCTATTTTATACGTTGATCCATCCATGAGACGAAAATCACCACTTTTGTATAGTTTAATCATCCACTTATCGCAGTACTCAGCACGAGATTCATAATCATCAGATGTGGGAAAATTTTCAAGAAAACCATCAAGAGCATTGTTGTTTAGATAGATCCATTTTTCTGCTTCCAAGGATGGGTCTATCCCCAATAACCGAATTAAATTACCATCATAGCTTTGATTTTGGTATGCTTTTACAACTTCTGTTATCCAACTAGAGGGTTTGGACCTCCCAGATACCTTTATATAATGGACGCCCAAGTTTTCATAAAAACTCACGTCTTCGGGTCTTATTATGCCACCTGCCAACAAGAATTCTCTTGGGCGAATCAGCTTTTTACTATTACAAATAGTATGAAAAGGATTGTCAGCTTTTTTATTAGACAAATATTCATAATGAGCTTTTCTGTTTGGACAACCAAACAAGCAACTTTCGGTAGCCAAAATTTCAACCTCCATGTTATTTTCTTTGCCAAAATTAGTTAATTCGGCCAAATCATTAAAGTTTTTCCCAATATCATGGTGTGGTACAAGTCTGTCGGGCAGGCAGTCCATGAATTTTTGTAAATCGTTAAGGTTTTTTACACCAGCAATCGTGGAGATGTGAATAGGGATTGTATTATCAATTCTGCGAACAAGCCGCATGAGATCATGGGATGATATTGTAAGTCCGTCTGGTCCGAGATCTTTTAAAACCCAGCAAAGATAACTTCTGAGGTCGGAGGTTTTTTTGGAATCCATAACATCATTAAAGGGTGCGTTAAGCAAATACACAAAATTAACTCCAAGAGACTTAACAAAATTACGAAATTGTATCGCCCTCTCTTTGGTAATGCTCACAACGCTCTCTGGAGACCGCCCATGTCCTATGGGGCCTCCATCGGCCAGAACACCGTATATCTCACCGAGCCTTATATCGTTATCACTAGTTGTATTAACAATATCTTGAATGATTGTTTTATCCCAATGGGATGGCATTGTAATTTTCAATTGATTCTCCATTCTTTTCTTTGGTTACAGCAAATGTAAATCCATGTTTAGATAATACCGATGCGACCTCACGAAAGATGATGTCGACACCAAAAGAACTATCGACAATAACGTCTGCTCTTGTTCTGATTTGCTCTAAACCCATTTCGGTATCAAAAGCTAAGTATTCATTAATAAACTTTTCAAAAGTTAGAGCATCAATTATTCGATCGTTTCTTTGAAGTTGGCGATTATATAGCTCCTCAGTATTTGTTTCCATGTAAATAACAATATTGGAGTTTGGTTCTGTAACATTTTCGCATAGAAACTCAATGCCCTCGACCTGCCTATTGCCCGTAACGACAATATCTTGCAAAAAAGGATTTTTTTTGATTTGCTCTAAATTAGCATTAACTTTTTTTAGAATAGCATTATTTAAAAAGTCACTTTCTTTCACATTCATTTCTGAAATCCACTCAGAAAATTCTCTCTCGGGATCCTGCTCTTTATGAATCTCTCTTATAATATCTCCTGTTTCGACATGGAGGAATCCATATTTTTTTAAGAGAGTCGCTATGGTGCTTTTTCCAGAATTGTGATGCCCAACGATAAAAATCATTTGCTTCCTATCGTGTCCTTAACAAATTTGTTAATTTCACTAAGAGTTTTAACAATTTCTTCTTGGTCGTAAATATCTTTGAAGATCTTGGGGCAAAGCTCAAGGCAAACCGCATCAATTTTTCTAATTGAGAGTAGCTCCCGATAGTATGCTTTTCTATTTAATATATTCATATGGTCTTCTTTTCCGTCCCAATCGGAAAGATGTATTTGAAAAATATTATTTAAAGCAGAGATACTTTTTTTAGGGTCAATTCCTGATCTTAAGGCATGAGCAACATCGAAACACATTGAGGGCAATTTGTTAAAATCAGCATCCTTCAGATAGATTGGATCTGCTTTTCCTTCCTTAATATGAACATTTTCTGCCAATAATAGTGGAGATTTTTTTGTGTAAGAAAAAAATTCTTTGTTAAATACTTCAAGATAGTCTTTCTGGTCTTCTCTGGGAATATGAATTATTATTCTTTTTGCCCCTATTTTATTAGACAAATCAACTAAATCATCAAGTTTTTCCCGTCCCGATTCAAACTCAAAATGAGCATGAATAGATGAGACGGGTAAATTATGGCGCTTGATTAAACCCTTTATATATCTATCATCCCATGTATCAAAAAATGCATTGCTATTTTTAGACACGAGAAGTAGCTCTAATGATTCAAAACCAGCTTGTTTAACAATTTTAAAAATTCTATCAAGCCCATATGGCCATAAAGTTCCTGTTGAAATGCTTATCATAATTTTGGTCTGCCTTTCTTCTCTTTCTCTGGCGATATGCCAAGATTATATATAGATAATAAAAAATTAGCATGAGATTCCTCTGGATCATTTTTTAAAAGCGAGATTTTACAATTTCTTGCATAACAAGGAATTGCCTGTCCCGCAGCGTCAATCCTAAAATGACATCTACCACAATTAAAACAATCTCTAATATGGCACTTAGAATGATAAAAGTAGATTTCCGATCCGTTTGAATGCCGAGAATAAAATCCTTTCCCAGGATGGGCATAGCCCAGATCTAAATCAAAGTGTTCAGACATTTTCTTTATAAATACTCCAAAAAGTGGAGAAACTTTGCTATCAGCAATATACTGGTATGTATCCATTTCAATTATTCTGATATCTATCTCGTTCTTTTTGCAATATTCTGCTATCTCGTAGACTTCTCCGCTATTTTTACCGCTATACACAGTGTTAATGCTAAAAGTTATCCCTTGTTCTTTGAGCAGTTTAATATTTTGTTCAATATACTTAAATGTTTTTCCTATTTTAGATTGCTTAGATATTTTCTTAGAATCACACGTATCAATACCGATGACTAAATTGATATTTTTTGAAGTCTTTAACAAATCAATATGTTCTCGCACTAGAATACCATTGGTGCAGATATCAATTTTTGGCAAAGCCATATTGACAACATGCTCAACCATTTTAGGAAAATCCTTATTCAAAAAGGGCTCACCGCCCGAAAAACTGACTCCTCGGAGACCAAACTTTCCCGAGGTCTCAATTATCTTCTTGAAACTATCATAATCTAAGTCAAGAAATTCTTTCTTATCTTGACCTTCGTTGTGGCAATAGAAACAATCCATGTTACACCTGCTAGTAACTGCTAATCTTATTGTTCCGGCTGGAAGATTTAAGTGTGTAAATTTGTCTTTCATCATAATACCTTGAGGTTATTACTTCTAATGATTTCTCCGATTTGTTTTTCAAATCTATCCTTTAATTCTCTTTCTTCTTTTTGCCCAAATTTAAACTCATCATCTGGCTTATTTGTTTTAGCAATTTTCAAAAAATCAACTACCATCCGGTAATCAAGGTCATCTTGTTTGATTCCGACCGGCATTCCTTCTCGGTCGGTTACAAATAGTTTTCTATAAGACAAGATTCTTAAGATTAAACTTCTTAAAACCTTTTCGTCTAAAAATTGTTCGATTCCTATTTTATCAATGACAATTCTAGGACAAATTAGTTTTTCTAAAGTTACTCCTCTGGTGTAGTCTTCGCCACAAGCTACTATTCCGCTTTCTAGAGTATCTATTCTCCTCCCAGACCCTGCCAAGTGAGGCTTCTTCTCAAAAGGAACCTTTTGCCCTGAATATGTTTGTTCAATGGAAGTTTTCTGAGGATCAGGGGGATTATATACGCCATCAAGATTCTTCTTTCCTGCCGTAAGATCTCCCCCTCCCAAAGTACATGCCTTTTCTAATGATTCAAGGGGGAAAAGCTGCAGTTCTATTTCTTCCCCCATTGAATGTCCTTCAATCCTTATGAAATCTAGTTTACCAGAATCAATGTCAGACAAGTCATCCATTTCAAAGATATTTTGTTGTCCTGCTTGACCCGGCCTTTCAAAGGGCAGGGAAGATATCACGTCGTCCTTAAAGATTTCTGTGTCATTATTTCGGTGAAAAACCAACATCGAGTCGATATCTGAGCTAGGTTTAGCCGCACCACGAGCAACTGATCCGTAAACCAAGTAAGCGAAAGGTACTTGAATCAAAACCTCAAACTGTCGCTTGAATTCAGCGATAACCCTTTCTTTGTTCAATAGACTTTCTTGCTCTTGGAGGTCTTCTCCATATCCATTTTCGTTATGCATAATGTAAAAATGACTATAAGTTTATATAAAAATATCATAAAATGAGCATTAGTTCAATCGCAATCGCTACCAGGCTAATCTTTTTATCTGGTTGCAGGACGGGGATTCGGTCACCCATATTCGCCTGCTGGCGAATTGGTCTACCCCGCCTCCCTCGCCTTCGCTCGGTCCGGCTTTCGAATCCCACACTTCTGCAAAACCAATAACGAGTAGCTAAATTTTAGCTACTCGTTATTGGTTCCCCCTAGTGAAGATGTTTCAGACAAAATACTATAATGATATTATCAGTTTTAGCAAGGAATTGCTAACATTTCAGCCAAATTTAACATTTACTTTGTAAAATTATGTTGATATTATAAATGAAAGGAGAAAATGTCTCAAACTTTTTCTAAAACCGAGCAATTACTCGCCTATATTTCCAAAATTCATTCTAATGTATCCGTAACCAGTTTAATGAAGTTGTGCTATTTGGTTGATCTCATCAGCTTCAAAAAAACAAAAGGGCAAATTTCTACTTTTACATACCGAAGATACACTTTTGGGCCTTTTGATAATGAAATTTATAGCGGAATTAAAAAATTGGCTAGTAATGATATTCTGCTTTCACGATCAGATTTTACTACAACAGGCGACGAGTATGTTGTCTATTCATTCAACGATAAAGCTGAATTTGATTTTGATCAATTATCAAAGAGCGAGATTGAAATAATTGACGAGGTTGTCGATAGTTTAAGAGGGTATGGCGCAAAAGTTTTAACAGAATTGGCATACAAAACAAAACCGATGTTAAAATTTAAAGCAACACTCGGAGGAAATGAACATTTGAATGAAATTCTAGATCTAACTGCTTCATAATGTCTCTTGATGATCTAATAAAGTTAAAAATCAAGCGAGGATTGGCTTTTTGCGATCACTCATCTTTTGAGGCAATAACAAATACCCGTAAAACAAAGTATAAGCTTGCTGGAAATTATTTGGAAGAATTAAGAGCTGGGACATTCTTTGTTTTGACGAGCAAATCAAGCACTTGCGGTAGCTATTTATCAGTAACGATAAATAAAACTGACTGGGAATATATTGCCTCCGGCCATTTAAATGCAGATTGTTCATATACCAGCTTGAATCATTTTGAAACACTGACTGATCAAGATATAAAAATAAAAACGATAAAAAAACAATTTTTTGAGGTGGCGAAGCTAAAAGAAAATAAAATTGAAGAATTTAAAAAACGGCTAGAAAGAATACAATCTGTTAGGAGAAGCGACGAGACAAAAAAAATTATTGTCAAATCTATCGCTGACATAGGAAAGGCGGAAGAATTATTACAAAAATTTAATTTGGAATAATAAATAGAATTCAAAAAATGTAATGAACTATGGCCGAATGGAAACAAACACAAGGCAATAAGAAACTCAATCAACTTGTTGGCGATTTGATGCGCAATGTTTATTTTGTCCGGAATCTTAAAAAGATTGACAAGTATCTATCCGAACAAAAAAATGCTCGGGCTAAAAATGATGATCCAGCTGAAAACGAAATTACCGATCGAATAATAGCAGTTGAAAAGGAAATAAAAGAACTTTCAAATATCTTGAAGAAATCCCGATCAAAAACTCAAAAACTTGCAGATCTCTTGATTGAAAAATATACTATTG
>Ga0265297_10011453_pt1 | contig 10860 bp, 8 predicted proteins | sample Munlanlwell13791_FD_192502 | JGI IMG/M metagenome (GOLD analysis project Ga0265297, IMG submission 192502) | Leachate microbial communities from a municipal landfill in Southern Ontario, Canada - Leachate well 137-91 | ecosystem: Engineered > Solid waste > Landfill > Unclassified | place...
GGTTTTAGGCGGGGCTTACTTAAGGGGGCGGTAGGTGTATGCGCAGTCATTTTAAGCAGGTTAGATTTAAGAAGAAAGAACAAGCTAGGTAATAGGTATTTAGGGTTGTTTCAATATGAAAAATAAATCCACCAATAAGATAATCGGGGACAGCTTTATTTTTACCACAACTACCATTCTGATGAAGGTAGCGGGTATTTTTAGAGGCTTATTGATATCTTATTTTCTTAAGCCCAATCAATACGGCATCTTGAACGGGCTCTATCTTATCCCGCACTATGGTTCAAGCTCAGACCTGGGTGTAGCCGCGGGGATGGGGAGGTTCTTGCCGCACCACTTAGGCAAAAACGATAAGACCAAAGCGGAAAAAGTTATCTATACTACGTTTAACTTCATGCTGATCGCCGCGGGAACCGTAACCATCATGATCTTGGCATGGTGTTTCTTTAACCAAAAAAACGTCCCTAAAGAAATCTTATTCGGTGTGATAGCTTTTTCCCTGATTTCATTCATCTTAAATTTAAGAAAATATTTCTTTGTGTTCTTTAGGTCGTACCATAATTTTACGTTTTTAAGCCAGGAAAATATCTTAGATAGCGCCTTAGGGCTCATACTCGTAGTATTGCTTGTTTATAAATTTAACTTATACGGAGCATACATCAGCTTGCTTTTGACCTCCTTCGCATGTACTTACTTTTTGTTTAAAAGGTCGGGTTTTCGCCTGAAGTGGGTTTGGGATAAGCCGGAATTTAAGGAACTTATTAAGTTAGGGATGCCGTTGCTTTTATTGGGGTTCCTTGACCTGGTACTCACTAGTATAGACAGGATCTTCATCTTGAAATTTTACAATACCACTCTTTTAGGTTATTATGCCATAGGGGCTTCAATCAAGACAAACCTAATCACCATCCCGTTTTCTTTATCCACGGTTTTTATCCCAAAATTATTTCAGGCAAAAAAAGATGATTATGAATCTTTGGTAAGGTTTTTCTCAAAGCCGATCACGGCTATAACTATTATCGTCATAGTAACCGCGGGGTGTATTTACGCGATGCTGCCGATAGTCTACTACGGGATACTGATAAAATATTCAAGCGGCATTGACGCGGGAAGGGTCTTATTGATTTCCCTGGTTTTTGTCTCTATACCGATATTGGCCAATAATATATTTATAGCGGTGGGGAAGTTAAAGTTACTTTTTATCATTGAAATGGCGAGCTTGATCTTTGGATCTTTACTATCTCTAGTGAGCATACGGTTAAACATGGGCATTTTAGGTATCGCATACGCGACGTTAGCAATGAGCGCTTTGAATGCCGTACTTTTGCTTTACTTTGCCGCCAAGTCTATTTACAAAAAGACAAAGGAGCGCTTTAGTTTTCTTATAACCTTATTTACGGTTGTTTGTTTCGGGGTATTAGTAATGAAATTAAGCGAAGCAGTCGGAAGTTATTTATTCTCAAACCATTATTCAGGGCTATGGCTTTCTTCATTCGCGAGCCTAATAACTTTTATTATCCCGATGCTGGTTATGCTGGTTTGTTTAGAAAAAAGATTGGGTGTTTTCCTATTGATAAAGGATTATCTGGGTAGAAATAAAGCCCCGGGCTTAAACGAAGTTCAGGTAAGTGATATAGACTCATGCTAAAAACAAATATTGTTGCGCACAATAAGGAATTTTTGGTGTTAGCCTCTATTTTTCTATTTTCTATGTTTATCAGATTAATTTTTATTGTTTCTTTTCGAGGAGATCCTTTGATATGCGAGGGGCAAACCTATGACCGCATAGCCGTATCTATTTCCAACGGCCATGGTTTTGCCTTTGGAGCGGGTATGCCTACGGCAATTGTTATGCCTCTGTATCCTGCTTTTCTTGCTTTATTGTATTGGGTTTTTGGCCATTCTGTTACGGCCGGCCTACTAGGCAATGCCGTGCTTTCTTCTTTTACTTGCGTAATAATCTATTTTATCGCGAAAAAGATATTTAATGAACGGGTTGGCATATTGAGCGCTTTTATTGCTTCTCTGCACTACTTTCTTATAAGCGCTGTAACGCGCCTATGGACAGAAACATTATTTACATTTTTTGTTACGCTATCAATCTATTACTTCATAAAGATCCTGTACGAGGAGCACAGCTTATTAAAACTGGTGATATTTTCCATTATCTGTGCTTTTAGCGTATTGGTAAAACCCGGATTTGTATTCTTCCCGTTTATCCTTATCTTGTTCTTATTTATTAGAGATGTAGCCGCGCGTAAGGGCACTTTTACAAGTTTCCTGAAGGCATCGGTAATAATCTTACTCATATTTTTGTTGCCCATTCTTTTATGGAGCGCGCGTAACTTTGTGGTATTTAAATCTTTCATGCCTCTTTCTTCGGAAAGTGGATTGGGCTTATATCTTTCCTATAATCCGGAAAAAGGCAAGATATTCGGCACAAAAGATATCCATGACCCTGTAATACAAAAAGGAGAATTGATAGAATCCGAGGTTAAGAGGAATGAATTCTACAAAAATGAGGCCTCTGGGGTTATCCGCGATTTAGGATTCGCCAAGCTTTTCAAGCTGGTTCTGCTGAAGATTTATTTCTTTTGGAATATTATCGATTGGGAGTTTATCGGTAATGGCTTAGCTACTTATAACTACGCGAGCGCGTTCATATATCCTTTCTTTCTGTTAGGGGTATTGCTCTGTTTTAAGAATAATATCAAAGCGCTGCTTTTAGCTGTCCCTGTGTTCTACGCTATGGCATTTAGCGCGCTCACGATGGGAATGGCAAGGTTCCGTATGCCAATAGAGCCATGTTTAATAATTTTTAGCGGCTACGCGATCTATTTCTTGTATAAAAACCTGAACCGCCTTTGGGTTTCTGTGTCCATCGGCAGTTGGCTTATTTTGAATATTTATCTTTATTATAACTCTCACAACGCTAAACTGTTTTTTAAATTCATTGGCATTAAGCTTGGCCTCTGGTAAAAGGACAAAGGAATAAAAAATGAAAGTTTTATTGATCTATCCTCCGAAGGACAATTTGATTAACAACAATCTTCCGGAATTCGTGAGCCTTGAAAGCGGTAATTACCCTCCGCTAGGGATCATGTATGTGGCCGGTTACCTGCAAAAGCATGGCATTTGCGAGGTTTCCCTTATTGATGCCCAGGTTGAAAAGCTAGGTTATGCCCAGCTGGAAGAAAGAATGACTTCGATCCAGCCTGATGTTGTGGGGATTTATGCTTCTACCCTGACGCTGGTAGACGTTATCTTAACCGCAAAGCTGGCAAAGAAGATAGACCCCTCCATACACGTATGCGTCGGAGGGCCCCATGTCTCTATTTATCCGCGCCAGACACTTACATTTGATTGCATTGATTCGGTTGTTATCGGAGAGGGCGAGGAGGCATTCGCGCATTTATTGGCCTATTTAGAGAAAAAGAGCCTTGAAATCAGCCATGATGGAGTGCTCCTAAAGCGTAATGGTAGGATAGTTGGGTCGGATACGCATGCTTTTGTAAGAGACCTGGATTCTTTGCCCTTTCCTTCCAGGGAACTCCTGCCTTTCAATAAATATAGTTCTGTTATCTCTAAAAGTAACCCGATCACTAATCTTATCAGCAGCAGGGGCTGCCCATTTAACTGCCTATACTGTTTTGACGGACAAAAAACCTACCGGCCAAGGAAAGCCCAAAATGTGATCGATGAAATAGAAAGCAGTGTGCGGCTTGGAATAAACGAATTTTTCTTTTTTGATGATACTTTTGGCGTAAATAGAGCAAGGGTCTTGGAGATCTGTAAAGGGATCAAGGAGAGGAGGCTCAATATAAGCTGGAACATCCGTACAAGAGTGAATACCGTTGATGAGGAAGTTTTAATTAACCTCAAAGAAGCAGGCTGCCATCTGATCGTATATGGAATAGAAGCAGGCACAGAAGAGATCCTGAAAGTCTTAAGGAAAGGCATAACTATCCCTCAGGTAGATAAAGCGGTCAAGCTTACTCGAAAATTAGGGATCACCACAATTGCCAATTTCATGTTAGGTTCGCCTCATGAAACCAGGGCGCATATACTTAAAACTATAGAATTAGCGATCAAGCTTAAGCCGGATTACGCGCAGTTTGCCGTGACAACGCCTTATCCAGGAACAGACCTCTATTCTATGGCTATAGAAAAAGGCCTGTTTAGCAGGAATGTGTGGGAGTCTTTTGCCCTTAAGCCAGACAAGAATTTTGTCCCTCCGCTTTGGCAGGAGAATTTTTCCCATGAAGAGTTAAAAGGCTTTTTGTCTCTAGCTTACAAAAAGTTTTATTTCAGGCCGTCTTATATCATCCGGCAAGCGGCAAAGATAAATTCTTTGGGGGATATTTTAACAAAAAGTAAGGCGGCTTTAGCCATGTTTAACGGCACAAAAAATTCGAAAGGGGATCATTGATGCTAAAAGGAAAGAATATTTTTATATCCGGGGGCGCTGGGTTCATCGCTTCACACTTGATAGAAAAGCTTATCCCCGCCAACAATGTCGTTGTCTATGACAGCTTTCTGCGTGATTCTATCCGTTTCACAAGGTATATAAGAAACCGGCATGTAAAGATAGTGCACGGAGATATCCTGGACGCAAGGCTTCTTAAGTCTTCGGTCAGGGGTTGCACTGTTTTCATTCATTGCGCGGCTATCGCGGGAATTTATTCTATCGGAAAGAAAACGAGCAATACTATCAGGGTCAATACGCTTGGTACGAGTAATTTCCTTGAGGCTATTAAGAATGAAAAGGTAGATAGGTTTATTGATTTCTCGACCAGTGAAGTTTACGGCCCCTTTATGTACAAAGAATCCGAAAGCAGTATGACTACGCAAGGGCCGGTACATGAAAACAGGTGGGCCTATTCGGTCAGTAAACTGGCTTCGGAATATCTGACCTACAGCTATTATCAGGAATACAAATTGCCGATAGTGATAGTGCGGCCTTTTAATATATACGGTTCCAGGCAGACAGGAGAAGGCGCTGTGCAGAGAATGATCATTAATGCCTTGGCGCAAAAGCCGATCACCCTTTATGGAGACGGAACACAAATCCGTACCTGGTGCCATGTAGATGATTTTGTGGACGCGATTATGATGTGCTTGGAAAAAAAGGCGGCAGTCGGGCAAATATTTAATCTAGGAAATCCCAAAGGAGCGACAACGAATATCCGCCTTGCGGAAATGATCAAAAGGCTGGCTGGGTCGCGCTCTCAAATCATATTCAAGCCTCATCCGGGCCCGGAAGTTGAAGTTAGGGTGCCTACTATCGCCCTTGCCAGGAAGCTGCTTGGGTTTGACCCTAAGGTTTCTCTTGAAGAAGGGATCGTTAAAACTATAGCTTGGTACAGGAAACATAAGGAGCTGAAATAAGGTGAAGATACTCTTGGTAGGGGCTTCGGGTTTCATCGGAAAGAACTTTATAAAATCAGCGCCTTGCGATTGGCAGATCTGGGGGGTTTATCGTTTGGACAATGATTTCATCAAGTTCGCCAAACCTTTTACTAATTTAACGCTCGTTCCTTGTAACCTGCAGAATGACTCAGAAGCCAAGAAGTTATCCCAGCTGCCAGAGCAATTTGATGTTACGCTTTTTGTCTGGGGTAATTCAGATATAGGCTTATCGGTTCTAAGGCCCATAGATGACTTGAATTCTAATTGCGTAAGCCTCATAAATTTGATCTCTAATACTAAGACTAACAAATTTATTTTTATGTCTTCCGGAACTGTTTATATGGGGCAGTCCGGGTTAGTTGACGGCAATAAAATGCTTAACCCGGGTACGCCTTACGGCATAAATAAGCTGGCAAGCGAAATGTTCGTCAGTTCTTTTGCGCAGAAAACCGACAGGATCAAAAGTTTCGTGAATATCCGTTTTTTCGGCGCATACGGCCCAATGGAGCCTCAGAGAAAGATATATACTAATTTGATCAGAGTGTTTGTCCAGGAAGGGAGAAATGAATATAAAATTTCCGGGGATGGAGAAAACTATATTGACGCCATGTACATCGATGACCTTATTTTGGCATTAAAGGCGATAATCAAAAGCGATAAAGGCAATCTCACCGTGGACCTTTGCCGCGGCGAGCACTTGACTATTAACGAGCTGGTAAAGAAGGCCGCAGAGATTTTTAAAGTAAAAGGCTTGGTCCTTCGCCATGAGGGAGTTTCCAGCGAGCCGATAAGGTTCTTTGCTTCTACTGATACTTTCCAGCGTCAGTTCGGGTTTAAGCCGTCAGTGAGCCTGGAGAGCGGGATGAATTTATTCAGGGATTATATTTTAGGGGGGCCTACAAATGCCTAATTTAGCGATAAACGGGGGGCAGGCTATAAGGACAAAGCCGTTTTCCGGGTGGCCGGTTTATGGAGCAGAAGAGGAGCAGGGATTAAGAGAGGTTTTATTTAAGTCAAAATGGGGGATAGGCGCCCGTGTTGGTAAGATCGCCGAATTTGAGGAAAAGTTTTCAAGGTATCATAGCGCTAAATTCGCGATAAGCTGCGTTAACTGCTCTGTAGGTTTAGAGGTGATGCTTAAGGCCGCGGGTATAGGAATAGGCGATGAGGTTATAGTGCCTTCTTACACCTTCATTGCTACTGCAACCGCTGTTCTACAGTGCGGGGCAATACCTGTTTTTGCCGATATAGACACGGATACTTTCTTGATTGATATAAGCAAAATTAAATCCTTGATTACAAAAAAGACTAAGGCAATTATACCCGTATATTTCGCAGGAGCCATACCGGATATGGCGGAGATTAATAAGATCTGCCAGCCTCAAGATATAGCGGTTATTGAAGACGCGGCACAGGCGCATGGAGCAAAACGCGACGGCCTTTATCCGGGAAGTTTTGGATTAGGGGCCGGCTTCAGCTTCCAATACAGCAAGAATATGGCTTCCAATGAAGGGGGCATCATCCTGACTAACAACGAAGCGTTTGCGGAAAGTTGCCGGAGCAAGATCTGGCATGGCAGAAGAAAAGACGGGCTCTGGTATGAGCATTTTGAGTTGGGTTCAAATTATAGATTAACAGAGTTGCAAGCTGCCGTGCTTTTAGGGCAGTTAGGGCGCCTGAGAGAACAGACTGAGAGAAGAGCTGAAAACGCGGCTTTCCTAGACAAAGGTATTAAGAGTATTGAGGGTTTTAAGGCAACAGTTGCGCATCCAAAGCAGGAGATACATGCCAGGCATCTATATATTATCAGAATGGATAGAGAATATTTTTCTGGCATTTCAAAAGACGCTGTCATTAAAGCTATTAATGCTGAAGGCCTGCCTGCATATCCGGGTTACGGATTCCCGCTTTATAAAAATCCGCTTTTCAAAGATAAGAAATTCGGGGTCTTTTCTGGTATCGAACCTTTAAAAAGCTATGATTTCCAGAAAATATCAAATCCCAATTCCGAGCAAGCTTGTTTAGAAAGTATTTGGTTTATGCAGCCGTTATTGCTGGGAGAGAATAATGACATGCAGGATATCTTGAGCATCCTGGAGAAGGTATCGCAAAACAGAGAAGAATTAAGGACAAGTAAATGACGGTAAATAAAGAAACATTGATTCATGGTTTTTCCGGGTTTCTTTCCCAAGGGATGAGAATACTAGTACATAGCTCTTTAAGTTCATTTGGCAAAGTTGAAGGCGGAGCTCTTTCGGTCATTACAGCTCTTGAGGAAGTTATTACTCCTGAGGGCCTGATCATGATGCCTGCTTTTACATACGGCAGAGATGTATTTGAACCGCTAAAAAGCCCTTCGCATACCGGTTTGATCAGTGAAGAGTTCCGCAGAGGAGAGGGAGTAAAGCGCTCTATGCATCCAACCCATTCGGTGTGCGCATGGGGCAAGAGAGCGGATGATTTTTTAAACGGCCATCAGGTTGAGGCGCCCTTTTCTTTGGGTACGCCGATACATAAATTAGCGTTGGAAAATGGCTTTATATTACTGTTAGGAGTAGGGCAGGAGGCAAATTCTTTGATGCATGTTGCCCAGGAGCTAGCCGGTGTTCCTTATCTTGACCGTAGTAAATTAGTTAAGGCCACGGTGAATGCAAGGGAGTTAGAGGTAAAGGCAAGAAGGGCTGGTTGTAGCCTTGGTTTTGGTAAAGCCGAGGCTATGTTGGAACGTGAAAATCTAGTACATTATTATAAAATAGGCGATTCTGTGATCCGCTTTATGCTGGCAAAGCCGGTTCTTGAAAGCCTGGCTGCCGTTTTTAAGAAAGACCCGTTAATCTTTATTTGTGATAACGCAAATTGTTTCGCTTGTAATGAAGCGAAGGAATTGACAAAGGCCGTAAAAAATGGATAAAAAGACCGTTATTATAGGCGCGGGCCCGGCAGGTTTAGCAGCTGCCTGGAATCTGATAAAATCCGGCAGGAAAGTAGCGGTGGTCGATATCTCTGATGCCTGCGGAGGGCTTTCCCGGACTTTTGAATGGAACGGCCTTAAGCTTGATTACGGGCCGCATTCGTTTCACGTGAAAGAAGAAAGGCTCACCGCTCTTTTTAAAGAGCTTTGCTATAATGATTATGTTGAGGTTCCATCAGTTATCGTTGCCCAGCTTTTTGTTATGGGTAAATTCTTGAGTTATCCTTTAAAGCTAAGAGAAGCGGTATTGAAGCTTAATCCGCTTTTTGTGGCAAAAATGCTCTCGGATTATTTTTACGCTAACGCAAAACGGCTTTTTGTCCAAGAAAAGGAAGATTCATTTGAGGCATGGGGGAAAAAGCGGTTCGGCAGGTGCCTGTATGACCTGGCATTTGGGACTTATTCCCAGAAGGTATGGGGCATAAGCACAGCCAAGCTTTCCCATAAACTTGCCCAGCAGAAACTGCCTGATATTAACATTATCGATATATTGATTGAGATGCTCGGAGGCAAGGGAGCCCGCCAAAAACAATTTTACTCGGCGTATCTTTATCCCCGTAATGGCATAGGCCAGATCTTTGATACCGTCGCGCAAAAGATATCTGATTCCGGCTCTTTGTTGTTTCGTAACTGTGAGGCAGTAAAAATCGAAATAAACAACGCAAGGGCCTGCCGCGTGACAATAAAGAACCATAAGACCAAAGAGTTGGCGACTATAGATTGCGATTCGATAGTTTCTTCAATTCCGGTTAATGATTTAGTGCCTGCTTTTTCCCCGCTTCCTGCCCAGCAGATAATCATGGCCTCCGGAAGCTTTAAATACAGAAGCTTAATACTGGTGTATTTATTATTGGAAACACCCCAGATGACAGACAAGCTTATGTATTATTTGATTGATAAGAAATTCAAATTTCACAGGATCTCTGAGTTAAAGAACTTAAAAACCGGCCTGATCCCCGATGATAAGACGGTTGTTTGTATGGAGATATGCTGTAATGAGGCTGACGAGGCGTGGAGTATGCCGGATGATTCTTTGTATAAGCTGGCAGTTGATGATTTAATGAGCCTCGGGTTAGTAGGCAAGAGGCCTTCCGGAGCCTACCATGTTAAAAGGCTTAAGAATGCCTATCCTGTTTTTGACCTTAATTACGACCATAGGCTCAGCGAAGTTTTTTCTTTCCTGCATAGCATCAACAATCTTTATTTGATAGGGCGGCAGGGCCTGTTCCTGAATAATGATATACACGATAGCATGGAGATGGGTTTATTAGCCACCGATTGCCTGCTTAAAGAAAACAGCAACAAAAGCTGGAATAAGATAAACGATAAATTTTTAAATGCCGGATTCCAAGGTAAAAAATAAGGATGCTTAAGACGATCTACTTTAAATATTTTTCCTTTCTCCACCTGTTTGTAAATCCTTTGCCGCTTGTCTTAAATAACCCTAAAGCGGGATTAAGCCTGTTGAGGTCGTCAGTCGCGGTCATAAGGAACAAAGATAAAGGGCATTTACCTTTTCGTTTACAGCTGGAAGTATCCAGCGCCTGTAACTTAAAGTGCAATATGTGTCCGCAGACATTGGAGCTGGTATCTTCGGGAAGCGGGGAGGGTTTTCTTGCTTTTGATGATTTTAAGAAGATCTTCTTAGAGATCAACCCCGGATACCTTGATCTTACCGGATATGGCGAGCCGTTCCTTAATCCTGAGATCTTCAGGATGATTGAATTTGGTAAAAAGCAGAGATCGATAGTCAAGGTGAACACGAACGGTACATTGTTGGATAAGAGGATGATCGAGCAAATATTAACCAGCGGCCTGGATCTTTTGCCTGTTTCATTGGACGGCTCAACAAAGGCAACTCATGAGAAGATCCGAAAGGGAGCTGATTTTGATAAAATAATCGATTCTCTTAAAGCGCTTGGTTCGCTAAAGAAACAGAGAAGGCAGAAGACGCCCAAGATCAATGTCCATATGACTGTTTCAAAAGACAACATGCACGAAATAACGGATATGATTAATTTTTGTCATCGTCATTTACAGCTAGAGCCGGTATTTCAATCACTATTCTCTTATGCTCCTGAGAAAATGGTTGGCCTAGAGATCAAAGACAGGGAAGAGCTGAAGAAAATCTTTAACAGCGCGCTTCTCCTAGCGCGAAGAATGAAATTTAATGAAACGGCAAAAAGCGTAACTTCTAATCTAATGCTTCTGTCTAATAATAAATCATCTCAAGGATCCTGTTTCTTGCCCTGGTTTACTGTTTACGTGAACAAGAACGGCGGAGTGCTGCCCTGTTGTTATTTTTGCGCGGATAAGCACGGCTTCGGCAATATTCTAAAAGACACATTTAAAAACATTTGGGCCAGCGAAAAATATGAGGAGTTTAGGCGCAATGTCTACTCATCAAAAGCGCATTACGAAATTTGCAAACGTTGCCACATTGAATTTAACGCGCTCTCTAAGGTGATTAAGAAATTATC
>Ga0265297_10011454_pt1 | contig 10859 bp, 14 predicted proteins | sample Munlanlwell13791_FD_192502 | JGI IMG/M metagenome (GOLD analysis project Ga0265297, IMG submission 192502) | Leachate microbial communities from a municipal landfill in Southern Ontario, Canada - Leachate well 137-91 | ecosystem: Engineered > Solid waste > Landfill > Unclassified | place...
CTTGAGCGCTTCCGCCATCGGCCCGAGCATCAACGCGGTGTTGCCGCCGTACTCCGTGAACACGCGGTTCATCTCCGCCTGCGGGATGACCACCGCCGCCAGCTTGTCGATGGCTTGGTAGGTGAGCGTGTAGCGGTTCGCAATGAGCCGCCCGTCGTGCCCGAGCAATCGAAGCACGTAGCGACGTGCGCCGGTTGTCATGGTCCCTCCTTGCGAGCAGCGCACACCATGTGCGCCTTGCAGTACGCCTGGATGTGGTTGCGTGCGACCCCCGTGGTGCAGTCCTGCTTGCGCTCGTCGCCGCACCGGGTGCACCGCATCTCGATGTGCTGCGCCTCGTCGATCAAGTCGGGCATCTGCGGATCGCGCACGAGCGGCGTGTAGCGGCACGTCACGTAGTCCGGTGCCCACGGCGGCTTGTACTCGGTGAACACCACGGTCACTTCGGTTGCCATGTCGCCCCCAGCTTCCGTATGACGTCGACAAGGTACGGCACGTTCTCCGGTCGCGGCGACATACGGTCCACTTCGTCCCGCAGCATCCCAATGACGTAGTCGTGCCACAAAGAAGACGGGGACTTGAGACAACCTTGCTCTTGGATGACGGCAAACATTGCCCGCACGAGCGCCGTCACGTCGAGGTGTAACTGCGCAGTCACCGCGAGCGCCTTCTGCTTCGCCTCGCTCGCCTCCCCTTGGTACTTCGCCGCCTCCGCTCTCGCCGTTGCAGCCTGCCGGATGATGTCGGCAGCGATGGTGGTGACGAGCGGGAATATTTCCCCCACGGGCACGCGGTCCTGGTCACGCCCGTCCACCATGCCCATCATCGTGTCGATGACGCGGGCGCGCGCGAGCGGTGTAGGCTCCCACCCCTTCGGGCACTTGATGAACGCTGCCGTCTCGTCCGGCTTCTTGTTCCACTCGAATGCGTACTGCACCCCGTCCGCCCCGTGCACCTCGGTGATGGTGTAGTCGCCGGTCTTGAACTCGGTCTGCTTTGGGTCACCGCAGGCTTCCACATCGCATCGATTCATCACGCCACCACTTTCTCGTCCTCAAACAGCGCGTCCAGCTCCTCCGCCGTCACCGTTCCCGCCAACTCCGCAGCGCCGCGAGCGGACACTACACCCTCACACGCCTTCTCGATGCGTAGCGCAACGCGGTCCAGGTGCGCAACCAGATCCTTGACCGAGCACTCGCCCTTCTTGGTGATCGCCACCCGCTTGAGCACGCCGTGACACGCCGCCGCGAGCGTCCCGTAGTAGCCTTTGCTTTTCCAGCCGCTCATCTCGCCTGCGCGGTCGCTCACCCTTCCGCCCACCGCCCTGTCCGTCACGCGCTCGCGCACCTGGAGCGTGAACTGGATACCGTCCTCACCCACGATCCGGCAATCCTTGCTCAGCTTGATGATCATTGGACCCTTCCTTCGCTACCGTTAGGTGCGCGTCCTGCCGGGCAACCACGCCCGCCAGTATGCACACGACCGTCTGCGGCGAGATCCCGGCCAGCATGCCGTTCCTCGCCAACTCCTTCAACAATGCGGACAGCGCCGCTATCGCGCCGTCGTGGAACGAGAGCTGCGTGTTGGTGCCGCGCACACACCCGGCCGCAAGCAGCTCGTCGCCGCTCTCCAGCTTCAACGTGGGCAGCGCTTCCATCCCATCGCGCGGCAACGTGCTCAACGCCGCCACACGACCAACCACGCCATGGTTCGGCTGGAACGCGATCTCCCCGACCTTCCACTCCAACTCATCACCCACGGCGCACTCCCCTTTCGTTCACGAACGTCACGTGCTCAAACGCTTCCGGTCCCTGCACGGGCACTGGCCTGTCCAGGTCTTCGTCCGCGAGCACGTTCACGAGCGCTCGCGGGTCGTAGTCGTCGTGCGCGTCGGGCATGTCGCCGTACGACTTCGCCTCCCACCCGGCGCGGAACCCGTCCGAATAGGCGTTGGCTGCGTGAAGCACGGAGAACCGATGCCACTCCCCCACGGTCGCCTTCGGGTACAGCCCAACGAAGTCGTTGGCGATGCGTTCGATCCACATAGGTGGGATGGGTTCGGGCATCGTCGGATCCTTCACCCGGTCGTGCAGCCACTTGCGGAATCGGTCGAGCACGTTCACGCCGCGTTGCTCCTTCTCCGCGCTAGCGCGAACCGCACGGGCTGCACCGCGAGCACCACCGCCGCGTCGAACAGGATGGGCAACAGCGCCCCGGTGTCCACGCCGAGCAAGTCCCGCTCGCTCCACACCAGCAGTGGGGGCTTGACGGGCACGCGCGTCGCGTAGCCGTACGGCAGCATCACGCGCCACGGGCTGCGCAGGTGACGGAACCACAGCATCGGTACCTGCCCACCCTCGTCCGCGGCGGCTTGGCACTGCCGCCACCACGCCCACACCGGGCTCGCCTTGCCGCGCTCCAGCATCAACATGCTCCAGCTCCCGTTGTTCTTCACCTCGACGGAGAACGGGAAGCGGTGGCTCGTCGTCATCAGGTCGCCGCTCATGCGCATCTCGCCCCGCAGCGATTGCCCGCGCGCCCCGCGCCCTTGCCACCCACCGGAGCCCGGTGTGCGGGCGAACTCCACCCCTGGCTCTAGCTGTGCCCACCACGGGCGGATCTGCTCGATCACGAGGCGTTCACCTCTGCATCCCTTCGCGCGTGAGTTGATTGTCACCGACTGCTCCTTTGGACCCAACGGTATCATGCGAGCTTGACGTTTTCCCCTATGGTCACCTGAAGTACGATGTAATTCATCTGTGTACGAAGAACACGCTGAACATCTATGTAGAGCCCCGATTTGTTACGCTTCAACGTTCTGTATTCAATCGCACATTCTCCCTTCCCGATACGCACGACGGTATCACGATCCACGTTGAACACCATGGCCGGGTTCACCCTACAACCTCCATACGGCTTCCGCTCTGCGTCCCCACCACCTTGATGCGCCCCGGCAAGCAGCTCATGGCGTCGTCGTGGTGTGCGATGACGAACGCTTGCTCGAAACCAAACCTCCCGCGTAGGCTGCTCACGAGGTACTGGCTGAACGCCTCGCGGTTGGCCGAGTCGAGCGCCCCGTAGGGCTCGTCGATCATCGCCACTCCCCACGGCATCTGCCGTTTGCGCCGCATCCACGCACTTGCGCCGAGCCGCACCGCCGCGCCCACCAAGTCCTCCGCCGCGCCGCTGCGATCACTCAGCTCCAGCCCCGGGCGGTCGATGCTGTGCATGGGGCGGTCTGCCTTGCAGCGCGGGCACGCCTTGTCGCGCTGCCCGGTGTACACATGGCCGCAGGCGTCGCACGCGCCCGCGAGCCGCTTGCCTTCGCTCGCCCACCGCACGCGGAAGCTGAGCGGGATGCTCGCGTCGGTCAGCAGCGCGTTGCCCAGCTGCTCGACCCGGCGCATGGAAGCGACCGCCACGTCGCGCTGTGCCCCCTGCCTGCCCGCCGCGCGCCGTATGCGGTTGAGCCTCGCCATCTTCGCACGCGCGTCCTCGATGTTCACCTGCGCCGCCTCCACCTCGTTGAGCCTCCGGTACAGGCGCTTCGCCAACTGCGTGCAACGCTCCAGCTCAACGCGGGCGTCGCTCATCTTCTCTTGTGCAGCCGCCACGTTGGTCGCCGCCGCTGCCTTGTCTTGTGGCTCCTCGTTCGCGTCGAGGTACTCCTGGTGAACGTCGCCGCCCTTCATTGCCTTGCGCAGCGCCTCGACCTTTGACTCTCCCGCGCGCAAGTCCTTCAGCTTCTCGCGTACCGATTGCAACACGTTCGCGGCGGTCGTCACGCGCACCTTCGCCTCCACTATCTTCTGCCTCACGTCGATCAGCGTTTGCGCGTTGCCCCGTCCTTGCTCCAGCACCTTCGCCTTGGCAGGGCACGCACCGAGCGTCACCGGGCACACGCCGTCGAACACGCCGCGCGTCAACTCCTCAAGCCTGCGCTGCTGAGTCTGTAGACCCGACAGGAACTGCGCCTCGTTCGCGTGCTTCTTCTCCGCGTCCGTCTCGTCCAGCTCCAGCCCCACGCCGTCGATGGCCGCGAGCTGTGTCTCCAACGCCTTGAGCTGGACGCGCGTGCTTGCGAGCGCATCGACTGCCGCCTTGTGCTCCCACCACTCGCTGCACTTGTCCTGCTCTTTCACGGCGGCGTCCCACGCTTCGCCTGCCTTGCTCGCTACGGCTTGGGCGCAACGCTGCTCGCGCTCCACGTCGTCGAGACGCTGGCGCACGAGCGCCTCCGGTACGTCCTTGATGGGCTCGTAGTCGCTGCCGTCCTCCACGCCTTCCAGCGCGTCAGCGACGGCGGCCTCGATGGCTTGCTCCAGCTCGCGCACCTTGGTCGCCGCCTTGCCGAGCTGCTCGCTCGCCGCCTCCTCCACCGACTCAAGCGGCCCAGTGCCCACCCACTGCCGGATAGTCTCCGCAAACGGCTCGGGCTTCATCATCACCACCTCTGCGAGCGCCCGCTGCTTCGCGTAGTACAGCAAGTCGTAGTCTTCGCGCGTGCAGCCGAGCACCTGGGCGTAGACGAACGCCTGCGCTTCCTTGTCCTTGTAGGTGTCCTTCCCTTCGCTCACCGTCAGCTTCGTGGACTTGCCAAGCTCACGCGTTCGCGTGATGGAAACCCCGTTGCTCAGGTCTAGCTCTACGCCACCTTGCTCCGCGCCGTACGTGATCCACTCGTCCTCGGTGCGCTTGCGGTGCCGCCCGGTGAGCGCAAAGTCGAACGCTTCCAAAAATCCGCTCTTCCCGACCCAGTTTGATCGCCCCTCCTCGCCGAGCCACTCGCCGACGATTCCGTACACGGTCGGCTCCAACTCGATGTTGTGGTTGCCTGCGTACCGTAGCCAGTTCTCCAACCGGACCCTCTTGATGTACATGCTTCAACCTCCAGCCTGTTCGAGCATCGCGTGCGCGAGCCGCATCGTTTCTTCGCACTCCACCTCGCTGCACCCCTCGCGCGTCAACTGCTTGCGCAAGTTCGCGTCGAGCGCCTCCACCATCGGCAGCACCGACAGTTCCTCGTCGGGCGGGCTGTCCTCTCCGGGCACGTCCGCGTCGGGGCCAACGTCCGCGAGCGGCATGCGCGTCACCGTGAGCGCACCCGCCTTTCGTACGCATCGCTCGGCGAAGTCCATGTCGTCGGCGGTGCAGAGCCCCGTGGGGCGCAGCCGCACCATTACGCCCGCCAGCGTGCCTGTGCCCATCTCGATGAGCGGGTGGGTGGCGCTCACGTCCACGGTGAGCAGCCGCGTCGCGCCGAGCACTGCCACCTCCTGCACCGCGTTAACCCGGGTTAACGCGGGAGGGAACTGCTGCGTTTCCTTGACCCGCTTGCCGTCTTGGTCCTTGCCCTCGTATGTGACGGTTTGTCCCGCGAACATCTTGACCGCGCGCTCCATCGCCTTGTCCGGGCGCATCAGCTCGTTCAGCGCGTCGTTCGCCTCCTTCGTGCCCGGATGGAAAACCCCACCCGCGACCACTTGCATCCCAGGCACGCGGTCGGCAATCTGCTGCAACGTCATGTGCGTGCCGTCCCCGACCTCGTACGTAGGCTCCGCATCCACCAGCTTACGCCTTGCCATCGGACCCTCCCTTGCGCAGCCGCTTCGCCACGCAGTCGATTCCCAGGTTCAACAACCACACCACGATGAGCGTCGCGAACGCGGCAGCAAAGCCAAGCATCACCCCTGTGAGCACTACGTTCAACGAAGCCATCACAGCTCCACCTCCAGCCACCGCGGCTCGTTGTGCTCCTCCCCGAACGCGAGGCGCACGAGGCTCCCGGGGCACTCCACCCCGCGCACCGTCTGTCGCTTGTGGTAATGGCCGTTGCACAACAGGTCCGCTTCCGCCACGCTGCACGCCGCCACCGGGAACTCCACACTGCGCCCGCGCGCCATGTCCGTCGTCTCGCTGCCGAGCATCGCCCCCTCGATGCACAGATGCCCCGCCACCACAAGCGAGCAACTTCCCCATACTTTGCCAGCGCGCCACGCTGCCACCTTCTCTACAACAGTCGGCGGATCGTACGCGAGCACGCTCGCCGTAAATGGCAATGCCAGCACGTGCACCTTGCAGTCGTCGCCTTGTAGCTCCAGCAACATCGGAACTTCAGCTACAGCCACCAACCCAGGAGTCACCACGTATGCCGGGAGCGGCCAAACCACGTCAGTATCCACAACGGTAGGGTCGCGCCCACCGTTCGCGACGCGAATCGGGGACAGGCTGGTGAGCCCGCTGCCGTCCTGCACCACGTCATGGTTGCCCGCCACCATTACGACCGCGCACCCGGTCTGCTGCACGAGCGTGCGGAACATCTCGATGCCCGCTGTGACGGCGCGCAGGGAACGGCTCCCGCGGTCGGGGTTGCACAGGTCTCCGAGGAACAGCACGGCGTCGATGTGTTCCTTTCGCACGCGGTCGATCACCTGCCCGAACGCTTCTCGCACTTCGTGCAGGCGCGGGTTGCCCGCCGTCACTGCATCGAGGTGCAGATCGCCTGTGATGAGGAGCTTCATTCGGAAGTCCCCCGACAATAGATCGAGAAGTCCGTAGAATAATCAGGGGTAATCAATCCCGACTTTCTACGCAGTTTGTCGATGTACAACTTCGATCCCTCCCCGAATGGCTTCACGTGTGTACCCACTCGCGATTCGTCGCACGCTACCAACGCATTGAATACGTACGATCTAAGTGACAGACCGACTTGCGATTCCTTTCGTCGAGCGTAACCCCGTAGTGCCTTCGACAACACAGTAATCAACGGAACCCACCGCCGGTCAGATTCACTTTCCGGTGCAGCAGCTCTGAGTACCCGTGCACAATCGTCCACAAGGGGTTGCAACACGGGTCGAGCATAGACCAACGCTCCTTGAATATCGGCACGCCTTCCGAGCGTCTGATCACTCGTACACATTTGACGGATCGCTTCGATGTGATCGTCGTACCTGCCGAGGATGTCCTTGAGATCCTCATCCAACAGGTTGGTACCCCCGCGCGCTTGCCCGCTCTCCAATGACCACAGCACCCTCGCAATCGCAGCGCGCCTTGTTCGGTTGTCCCCGCCGATATTGTCCGACGGAGCCCAAGCCTTCGCGTAATTGGAGACGGATTGCACCCGGTCGGGGCAACCAAAGAAGACATGGCACCACGCTGGCGTGTTCGCGAGCACAATGGCCGCGCACGTGTGCATTCCACCGATGCGCTCCAACGATGAGTTGAACAAGATTCTGGCGCAAGACAACTCCCACTTGTCTTGGCGAAGTTGCTCCGCCATTGTCGCGACCCGAATACCGTTAGTAGTCCGACAATTCGGAGCAACCTTCCAAAGGTCCGCTTGCTCCGGAGTGACGAGCATCGTCAATTCGATCGTGTTGTCGATCGGGTTGCGAAAACAAACCGCCACCTTGGTGGGATCTACTATGGCGCCCCTCACTACGGCGAATGCTTCTGGATCAACCATTTCGCCAGTAAAACTAACCGGGACCTTCTGCATTGTATTGACAATCGATTTCATCGGACCCTCGCTTTCGTCACCACAGTGTTAACCGACCACAGGCTTCCGTTGTGCTTCCACTCCAGGAGGAGCTGGTACCCGATAGTCGCACAACGCCTCATACATCATGCGCGCCAAGCACTGCCCGGCTTCCAACGGGGACGACTGCTGTGGTGTCATGATGTCGTCGAGCGTTCGCTTGGGGTTCATGTGCACGCGCAACGACGCGATCCCCACCCAACGCGCGGGAATGACCTTTTGGACCCGTTGTATCCCGTACGACTTGGAGTTGTTCTTGATCCACTCGAACATCCTGGGTGTGTCCTCGCCATCGAGTACGTACACCGGCGGAAGCCCCAGCATGTTCTGGAAGAAGTCTACCAACCCATACTTGAACCCCTTCCCGGTCCACCCATAGATCGAAGCCACCTCGATGAGTTTGTCGAGAATGATGGCGTCATGGGATTCCGGTGTTTCCCCCGCAACGATTGCCGCCAACGTTTGGTCCGCTCGGTGTACCTCATCCTTATACCCAGCGTTGTACACCAACTGCACGTAGACACGCGCGAGTTTCTCGACCGTTTCGCAATCTCCACGGGTAGCAGCGTCTCTCGCCAACCGACGAACGTCTATCGTCAGTCTGGCCCCAGGGGAAATTGAATCGTAAACCCGCTTCATATCTTCCCGCACCTTGTCAGACAGTTCGGTATTCTCACTCATCACAATCCTCCTTCAACGTTTCACTCGTCGCCCGTCCCGCCCGGCAGCTCCTCGTCGGGGCTGAACCGCGCGCGCACCGCTCCCTCGATCTCGGCTAGCAACTGCGGCCTCTCGTTGAGCAGCTTGCACACCTTGTTCTCGCCGCAGCCGAGCCGGTCCCCGCCGAGGTTGAACCACGAGCCCTTCTGCTCGACGATCCCGTAGCCCACCGCAAGCTCCAGCACGTCGCGCGCGCGGTCGAACCCGTACGGCTGGTACACACCGTTGCTGGTGTGGAAGTAGCAGTCGGTGAACTTGCCCTCGCGCCCCTCCACCTTCGTCTTCCAGATGCGCACGCGGTGGCGCTCACCGACGATGAGCTTGTTCTCCTTCGGACCCTCGTACAGCCACTCGGAGCGCGTCACGCGCATCACGAGGCTGGCGTCGAAGATGAGACCCTTGGTGCCCGCGACCGCCCACGCGCAATCGAACTTCTTGTCGTCCGCGCTCGCGCCGTCCTTGTCGGTCTCGCGCGCGATCATCACGATGCCCATGCGGTTGCGGCCCATCAGCGGCACAAGCTCGTCGAGCCACGCCTGCGTCACCTGCGCCTTGATCTGCCCGGTGCGCCCCGTCAGCATCTCCGTCTTGTCGTCGTTCTTGGCGAGCTTGAGCACGTCCGCCATCATCGACGACGGAATGAGCTTGCGCACCGAATCCACCACGATGAGCGCGCTCGTGTCCTCCGGTAGGTCGCCCGCGTCGCGCGCCGCCGCGATGATCTTGACGTACTCGCGCACCGCGTTGGTCGTCTCCTCGTACGTGCTCGGGCGCTTCGCAACGAACGCGGGGTGACGCGCCCGCTCACCCATCAGCCGCTCGCACCAGTCGAACGGCGTGGTGAACTCGGCGTCGATGAGGTTCGCCCCGTGGTCGAGCGCCAGGAAGCTGTCGAGCAGCCCAAGGCAGAACTCCGTCTTGCCGTGCCCACTCGGGCCATGGACAGTGCTGATGCGCTCGATGGGGTAGCCGCCGCACCGCGTCGCGCGGTCGAACTGCACGAACCGCGTGGGCACGCTGCGCACCAGCGTCAGCTCCTCACACGCAGGACGCCATCGGTCGAACCGCTCCGCGACCTTGCCCCACTCGCGCCGCGCCTTCGCGTCGGCGGGCGCGGGGATGGTTCGCATCAACTCGTCATCGTCGTCTTCGACCGCGGGCTTGCGTGCCATGGGTGCAGCTCCTGTGTGGTGGAAAAGAAAACAGCCGGTGCAGCGCGCGGAGGGTCCAGCTACGTCGCGCCACACCGGCTGCAAGTTGCATAATGCGCGTTTGCGCAATCAACCGTAGGGAAGCGAATCCCCGAGCGTGGCAACGAGCGCCTTGCACCCCGGGCAACGCTTTGCACCCGCGGGGATGATGTCGCCACACTCCTCGCACACCTTGTCGTCGTCCGCCGCTTTGCCCCCGGGCGCAGGCTTGTCCTCAAGCTCGTCGGGGTCGAAGTCGGTGCCGTCCGCCTTACTGCCTTCCTTGCCCTCGTGGTCCTCCCACGCCTTGACGGCGCGGCCAAAGATGCGCTCCCACGGCACACCCTTCACGAGGCACGCTTCCTCCATGCTCGCACGCAGCGTGAGCGGGTTGCCGCGCGCGATGATGCGCCCCATGCTCGGCGGGTCGTCGGTGATGATGAGCTGGCGGATCTCGTCGGTGAGCTTGATCTTGCCCATCTTGCTGGCGTCGTACTTCTTGCTGGGGATCTCCTCCGGGTGGTGCTCCCACCGGATGCAGTACGGGTGCAGGAACGGGTTGCCCTCGTCCTCGGCGTCCATCACTGCCTTGTGGATGACCTCCTTGATCTTGTCGCCCAGGCCGCTCGCGATGGTGTAGGGCTTGACGCCGCTCTCGGGCTTGTCGTTGTCCGCGACGATCATCACGTAGTACAGCTTGCTGAGCTGGTTCTCCTTCCACGCGTCCTTCAGGTAGATGTGCGCCTTCCTGAGCTGCTCGCACTCCTTGTCGCTCAGCGGGGGCTTCTGCCGCCCGTACGCGCCGATCATGCCGCCCGCGTGGATGATGGTCGGCTCCTCGGAGTCGCGCGCGTCGTACTTGAACAGCTTCGCGCACCAGTCCAGCTCGCCCGCCGCGATCTGCTCGTACACCCATTCGGCCAGCAGGCACACCGGGCAGATGACCGGGGGCTTGATGCGCCGCCCCGTGTCGCGGTCGCGCTTCCACATCGACTTGAGGATGTCCTCCTCCTCCCAGCAGTTCCACTGGTGCCCGAACACCACCTGCTTCTTCTCCTTGGTGTCCTTGTCCGCGAACTCGACGACGGTCGGCTGCATGTGCTGCCACAGGCTCGCGATCTTGCTGCGCGTGTGGATCCAACTGTCGAAGATCGGCGGCCTGCGCTTCTTCCAGTTCTCCGCGAACCCGCCGCCGGTCGCGTCGCTGCGCTTGTGCCCGAGGAACTCGTCGAGCCCCATCTCTTGGTTTCCCATGTCGTCCTCCGCTTTCCTTTGCCTTCCTGCGTTTTCGTCGTGCCGCGTTAACTCGGGTTAACGCGGCAGCTTATACTTACGACCGCGACCGCGACCACGACCGCGACCACGACCGCGACCACGACCGCGACCCCGACCCCGACCCCGACCGCGACCCC
>Ga0265297_10011455_pt1 | contig 10859 bp, 10 predicted proteins | sample Munlanlwell13791_FD_192502 | JGI IMG/M metagenome (GOLD analysis project Ga0265297, IMG submission 192502) | Leachate microbial communities from a municipal landfill in Southern Ontario, Canada - Leachate well 137-91 | ecosystem: Engineered > Solid waste > Landfill > Unclassified | place...
CAAGAAAATCAGAGATTATAAAAACAATGCATTTTTTCTTTTGCACATCATTCAGGTATTTCAACGCCGCGTTTATATCGGTCTTTTTATTCAACGATTCGCGGTATAAAGCCTCTCTTATTATGCGAAGGCAATGCGTCCTTCCCTTTTTTGGCGGTATATATTTTTCTGCAATATCAGTAAACAACAAAAGACCAACCTTGTCATTGTTCCTCATTGCTGAAAATGCAAGAATAGAACATATCTCAGCAGCTATTTCGGATTTCATCCTGCAGGACGTTCCAAAATTCTCGGAGGCACTCCTGTCAACCACAAGCATCACGGTCAATTCTCTCTCTTCCACAAATTTTTTCACAAAAGGAGAGCCGAACCGTGCTGTGACATTCCAGTCTATCATCCGAACATCATCTCCGGATTGATATTCTCTTACTTCAGAAAACTCTATGCCTCTGCCTTTAAAAACACTCCCATACTGGCCGGCAAAAACATCAGTAACAAGTTTACCTGTTACTATTTCAATGTGCCTGATTGTTTTTAGTATCTCACTGGATAACATATTTTTCCTAATTTAAGGAACTTCTACTTCATTCAGTATATGTTTGATTATATCGTCAGTTGTTGTTTCTTCTGCCTCTGCTTCATATGTGAGTATTATACGGTGCCTGAGCACATCTGCTGCGATTGTTTTAATGTCCTCGGGAGTAACGTATCCTCTCCCTCTCATAAATGCATACGCTTTTGCAACGGTTGTCAGATAAATGGTTGCCCTTGGGCTTGCTCCGAACGCTATTGATCCCTTAAGATCCTCCATTTTATAATCTTGCGGGGACCTTGTGGCAAAAACAATATCCACAATATATTTTTTTACTTTTTCATCAATATAGACCATATTTACAACTTCTTTTGCTTTTGCTATATCTTCCAATTTTGCTACAGACTTTATTTTTATTTCCTCGCCTGTTGTCATACGCTCAAGTATCTGCATCTCCTCATCTTTTTCAGGATATGTAATTTTAAGTTTTAACATGAACCTGTCTATCTGCGCTTCCGGCAATGGATATGTGCCTTCCTGCTCAATAGGATTCTGTGTGGCAAGCACAAGGAAAGGTTCGTCGATCTTAAAGGTCGTTCCGCCAATCGTTACTTGCCTTTCCTGCATCGCTTCAAGCAAAGCGCTTTGGACTTTCGCAGGAGCGCGGTTTATTTCATCGGCAAGTATAAAATTCGCAAAAATAGGGCCTTTTCTGACTGTGAATTCTTTTCCTTCTTCAGCTCTGGAATTATAAATGGTCGTACCTGTCAGATCAGCTGGCAGCAGATCAGGAGTAAACTGTATGCGCTGATATTTTGCCTTTATACAGGAAGAAAGAGTTTTAATGGCAAGGGTTTTTGCCAAACCCGGCACACCCTCGATAAGTATATGCCCATTGGCTAATAATCCCAGCATCAATCCCTCAAGGATCTGTTTCTGCCCAACTATTACTTTCCCTGTTTCACTTAAAACCTGTTCCACAAAGATACTTTCTTTTTTTACTTTTTCGTTAATTTCTTTAAGATCCCACGCCATACCTGCCCCCTTCATATAATAAATTGTTTATATTTAATATATATTTATATAAAATAATAACATAAATAGAAAAATTTGTCAAGAAAACCCCTGCCTTTTCGGGAATAACCAATTCAATATCTTTAATAAATTAGACACCATACTTTACAAAAAACTTGTGCCAAATATAACGCCTAAAAACAAAAAAACTACTGCTTTTCGCAGTAGTTTTAGAGTAAATTTAACATCACTTCTTAAATATAGAACTTCATAAACATAAATAATAAATTCACAACTTATACAAACTCAAAATACCAAACCTCAATCTTAATCTCTTCTTTGCTTTTAATCTTAATCTTGTCTTTGGTTTTAATCTCAATCTATTTTTATCTCCGGAATATCCATTGGCTGCCCGTTATTCCTTAAAGACGCTGTTGCTTGGCACCCGACTGCCACTGCCATACGCGCTGCTTCAGGCGTTGCGATTGTTTTTACGTTATTTCTTATCATATCAATAAAATCGCTTACAATATTGTTATCTGAACCTCCGTGACTGCCTGCTTTTATGGAATCACCGTAAAATACTTCGTCACCTATCATTCTATAACGATCTTTTCTTTTATTCCATAAAAAAATAGGATCTTCAGGCCCATCCCCGATATTTTCAAGTTTTCCTTCTGTACCGATGATCGTATAATTTCGGCAGGCATCCGGAGCAAAATGACATTGCAGATATGAACAAATAACTCCGTCACCCATATCCATAATAACAGCATTTTGATCTTCTACGTCGATAACTTGACTAAAACCGCTCAATGCCGAAGGCGGATAATTAGCTTGGTCAAAACTAACAGTCGGGACTTTATCTGATTTACGCCTTGGCAGATCGCCATAAACCGAAAGAGCGCCGAATGCACTTACGCGTTTGGTATATTTTCCTGAAAACCAATGGATCATATCAATATCATGCACTCCTTTTTGAAGCAAAAGGCCTGTTGTATTTTTACGCTCGCTGTGCCAGTCACGGAAATAAGCATCTCCGCCATAAGAAACAAAGTGCCGGCACCAAATACTTTTTACTGTACCGACCATGCCCTTATCAACCATCTGTTTCATTTTTTGCATTATATTCATATAACGCATATTATGGCCGACAAAAAGTTTTACACCCGTATCTTTAACTTTTTTTAATATCTTGTCACAACCCTGTATCGTAATGGCCATCGGCTTCTCAAGATACACAGGTATCCCTGCATTAAGAGCAGCCAGCACATGTTCTTCGTGCATAAAATCCGGCGTGCATACAAAAACGGCGTCAGGTTTTAACGCTAATAACTTTTTGTAATCTGTTGTTGTAAAAACAGAGCTGCCATACCATTCTTTATTTGTTTCCAGAGTGCTTTCATTTTTGTCACAGCATGCAACTATTTTTGTGCCAAGCTTCTCATTATTGTGGAGCTCTCTGGCAACCGCACCCCTTCCACCCGACCCTATAACACCGATACTTAATTCTTTCATTTAATTATTTCTCCTTAAAAACTTTCAACTTGTCCTTAAATTTGGAATTCTACTGTTTTTCACTCCGCACTCTGTACCCTGTACTATGTACGCCTAGTCTTTCAAGCACTTCTCCGCCGTTGCAACACTTTTATTCTCATGCACAATGGCATTCAACGCGTTAATAATACATCTTGGATCTTTTCTTCCCCAAACATTCCTGCCGATACACATTCCTTTTGCGCCTGCTTTCATGCAATCACTGACCATTTCTAAAAATTCATTATCAGTATCTACTTTCGGCCCACCGGCAATTACGATCGGAAGAGGCGTAGAATCCACGACTTCTTTGTAATTATTAAGATTGCCGCTATATTGCGTTTTTACCACATCTACGCCAAGTTCTGCGGCAAGCCTAGATACCATAGTAAGGTCTTTATCAACATTTTTTACTTTCTTTTTTGTTTTACCGAAATGATAACTAAGCAGAGAAGCAGGTATCATTTCAGCAATAAAAGGCATTCCATATTTATGACACTCTACTGCAGTTTTACCGGCTTTTTCCAAATGCTCATCTTCATTTTCTACGCCGACAAATACATTCATTGCAACTGCGTCCGCACCCATAGATACCGCATACTCAACACTTGTGGCAAGCTTTGTTCTTTCAATGTGTTTACCGAGACGGGTAAGAGTTTCGCCAATCCTCAAAATAATACCAAGATCACCTACCACATCAGAAACAAATCTAAGCATTCCGGGTGTAATAAGTATCGCATCCGCCTTACTATCCGCAGTCAATCTGACCAACTCTGTAAGATTTTTAAGGGGCTGAGGCGGCTCTGTATAAAGGCCATGGTCAATAGGAACTATTATTGTTTTGCCTTTTTTGAAGATCCTTCTCAATCTCATTTCTTTTCCTAAATTCAATTACTCCTCCTCACTTAATTAAAGCGGAAAAATATTTTTTTTATGAACTTCATTGATCACCTGTCCGACAGCGGCATATATTGCAGAAAAACCGCAAATAATTCCTTCGTATCCTGCTATTTGTTTGATCGTAATGTTTCCTGTCGCATCAGCTATGGAAAGAAGAAAAAATAATATAGTAAGTGTTAAAAATATTACCTGGAGCGATCTATTAATTTTCAATGTTCCGATGAACATAAAAAGTGTAAACAATCCCCACATAAAAAGATATGCAGCCATCGCAATACCTGAAGCAGGAACTATCAAGCCTGTTCTGGGTAAAAGTATAAGCGCCACGAGCGAAAGCCAAAAAAATCCATATGAAGTAAAAGCAGTCGTTCCAAAAGTATTTCCTTTTTTCCATTCCATAATACCCGCGCAAACCTGCGCAAGACCGCCATAACATATGCCCATGGCAAGTATCATGCTATCCAATGGAAAAATTCCTGCATTGCTTAAATTCAATAGAACCGTTGTCATGCCGAATCCCAACAATCCAAGCGGAGCAGGATTTGCTGTTGTATCTTGTATTTTTCTTACGGATTCTGTTACATTTTCCATTTTTCTCCCCTTTTTTTACTTATTCTCTCTTTAATATAATCAAGATATGTTTTTATTTATTATATACGATTTATAGTCATTGTCAAGAAAATAGGATTTTTTTAAATTATTAAGAACAGACTCTACAAAAAAACAAAAAAAGAACACTCAAAAAAATGTTCTTTTTCTTCTTTGAAATAATTAAAAAGATTTACAATAAGATTTTACTCTCTTAACTTTACCGACTTTTTCGACTGTTTTATCTTCCTTTTAATCTTTTAATAAAACCAATTGTTTTTTTTATTAAATCCTTGCGGTTGCCGCCACCCATCATATTTACTAATGCGCTGCCTACTATAACTCCGTCTGCAAAATTAGAAATTAAACGCACTTGTTCCGGATTTGAAACTCCAAAACCCACACAAACCGGTTTTTTTGTCATACTTTTTATTTTATCAACTTGCTTTTCAATATCTTGTGCAAGGTTTTTTCTGGCACCGGTTACTCCTGTCAATGAAACATAATATATGAAACCTGTACTCATACCTGTGATTTTTTTTATCCTTGTTTGCGAAGTTGTCGGTGTGACAAGAAGAATATGGCAAAGATCTTTTTTACGCGCTTCTTTGTTAAATAAACCTGCTTCATCTGCAGGAAGATCCGGAATTATCACTCCATCTACCCCTGCTTTTATAGCATCAGTTATGAATTTATTCATCCCGTAAGCAGCGATCGGATTATAATAACTCATCAAAACTAAAGCTATGTCCGACACCTTCCTTATTTTTTTTACCGTTGTTAATATTTTTGTCAGAGTTATACCTCTTAAAAGAGCTTTCTGAGAAGCTGCCTGTATAACCGCTCCGTCAGCAAGAGGGTCAGAAAACGGAACTCCCAATTCAACGATATCAACACCTGCTTTTTCTATTTCAGGTACCAATTTTTCTGTTATTCCTATATCAGGATAACCGCTTACCACGTATGCAATAAATGCTTTTTTATTGGCTTTACCAAGATCTTTGAATTTTTTATCTATCCTGTTCATTTCATCCCCATATCTTTGTCTCCCCTGCCTGACAAATTCACTATGACAATTTCATTTTTTTTGAATTTGCGCGCATTTTTTACAAGACCTGCAAGCGCATGTGAAGATTCAAGCGCAGGAATAATACCTTCCTTTAATGAAAGCATCCTGAATGCAGCAAGCGCTTCTTTGTCATTTGCCGAAATATATTTCACCCGTCCTGACTCTTTCAGAAAACTATGTTCAGGCCCAACTCCGGGATAATCAAGCCCGGCAGCTATTGAATGTGTAGCAAGTATTTGGCCGTCAGTATCCTGCAATAAATAACTATACGTTCCGTGCAGAATTCCGGGCCTTCCTGCAGAAAGAGTTGCCCCATGCTTATCAGTTGTTAAACCTAGTCCGCCTGCTTCCACTCCGACTAACTTTACTTTTTTATCTTTAAGAAAAGGATGAAAAATACCTATTGAATTACTGCCTCCTCCGACACAGGCAAAAATACAGTCAGGAAGTCGGCCTGCCTGCTGGATTATCTGTTTTCTTGCTTCTTTTCCTATCACACTCTGAAAATCACGCACCATTGTCGGATAAGGATGCGGACCTACAGCTGAACCTATCATATAATATGTAGTCCTTATATTTGTAACCCAATCTTTTATTGCTTCGTTTATTGCATCCTTTAAAGTTTTTGTGCCTGAATTGACAGGGATGACGCGCGAACCGAGAAGTTTCATTCTATGCACATTCAAAGCCTGCCTTTTTATATCCTCTGTACCCATATAAACATCACATTCAATATTGAACATTGCGGCAACGGTTGCAACGGCAACTCCATGCTGGCCTGCTCCAGTCTCAGCAATAATTCTTTTTTTTCCCATACCACGAGCTACAAGCGCCTGGCCTATTGCATTATTAATTTTATGTGAACCGGTATGACACAGATCTTCCCTTTTAATAAAGATCTTGGGACCGCGCAGGAATTTTGTCAGTTGTTTTGCAAAATACAAGGGTGTAGGCCTGCCGACAAAATCGCGCATATAACTATTGAGTTCTTTTTTGAAAGTCTTATCATTTTTTATTTTAAAATAATAATTTTCCAATTGATCCAATGCAGGAATTACTGTTTCCGGAACAAATTTACCGCCAAACTTTCCAAAATATCCTTTTCTGTTCATTTTAATTCTCCAATGCGAGATTTGCTTTTATAATAAAATCTTCCATTTTTTTCGGGTCTTTCGAACCGTCTTTTCTTTCAACACCGCTTGCCACATCAACAATAGCAGGATTTACGGTTTTTATCGCGCTCTCAATATTTCCAACGTTCAGTCCGCCGGAAAGGATTATGCTGTATGTTTTGTCTGCTTCCACTGCAATTTTCCAATCAAAAGTTTTTCCGGTGCCGCCGCGTGCTTCTTTTGCGTAAGCATCTAAAAGCACGTAATCAATTGATTTCATCGGTTCAAAAAATGGATCAATTTTTTTCAGGTCTTTTACATTTTTAATACGAAATGCTTTAATTATTTTCTTGCCTTTAAGGATTTTTTTTAATTTCCATGCATATTGCGGGGTTTCTTCTCCATGCAGTTGAATAAGATCAAGATTGCATAGATCAGTTATTTTTTTGATCTCTTCGGGCTGAGAATTCACAAATACACCTGCTTTTAAAATGTCTTTCGGTAAATTCTGTATTATCTTTTCAGCAACGGATGGAAGAATATATCTGGGGCTTTTTGCATAAAAAATAAAACCCAAAATGTCAGCGCCTGCGCTCGCAGCAAGCAAAGCATCTTCACTTTTTTTTATGCCGCATATCTTTATAAGTGTTTTTTTTTACGCAAGCCTGAACTCCTTTATTTTTTTTACTCTGTTTGGAGCACTCAATATATTTTCACCTATAAGAAATGTATTTATTCCAAAAGATCTGATCTTCTTAATATCTCTAACATTTTTTATACCGCTTTCGCTCACTACAAACTTATTGTCCGGAATGAGCTTTCTAAGGCGGGCGGCTATATTAAGGTCTATTTTAAGCGTATCAAGATTTCTATTGTTTATCCCTATTATCTTTACTTCCGGGAGCATTATCTTTTTCAGGTCTTTTTCATCGTGAACTTCAACAAGACACGATAACCCCAAAGAAACCGCAAACCTGTGAAGCTTTTTAAATTTTTCTTTTTCTAGAATTCGGGCTATCAAAAGAATTGCATCCGCGCCATAAGCGCGCGCCTTTTTTATTTGGATCTCATCAAAAATAAAATCCTTACAAAGAACCGGTATATTTACCTTTTTTTTAACGGACAATAAGTTTTCAAAGCTACCTCCAAAAAATTGTTCATCTGTTACTACTGAAATTGCAGCAACACCTGCTTTTTGGTAATCAAGCGCGATCTTTTCAATAGGACCTTTAAAAAATAAGCTGGGATGTGATGGAGAAAAATGCTTTATTTCTGCAATTAAATTTATTGTATCTTCCTTTTTTATTGCTGCCGTGAAATCCCTTATTTTCGGAGAATTGGGATTTGTCAAAACTTTTTGACATTTAATTTCTTTAAGTTTATGTTTTACGATCTTATCAAGCAGCATATCATACCTTGTTGGAAAATTTAATAAGCAATTCAAGTTTTTTCATTGCATTGCCTGATGTTATAACATCTTCTGCGATCTTTATTCCTTCTTTTATGTCTCTTGCTTTTTCAGCAATATATATGGCAGCCCCTGCATTTAAAAGCACTGCATTGCGATACGGACTTTTTTCTCCTTTTAAAACCGATAATGTAATTTCTTTATTCTTTTTGCTGTCTCCTCCGGAAATTTCAGATAATTTTGTAAATTCTAAACCTAACTCCTGAGGTTTTATCTCATAGAAACTAACTTTATTATCTTTCAGCTCTGCCACAAAAGTATCGCCTGACGGGCTTATCTCATCAAGGCCGTCCCTGCTTGAAACTACCATCGCATTTGTAATGCCGAGCTTGGGAAGTATACTGGCTATCTTTCCCGCACAAGAATGGTCATAAACTCCTATTATCTGGCATGAAAGGTTTGAAGGATTGCAAAGAGGCCCAAGAATATTAAAAACCGTCCTTATTTCCATTTCTTTTCTTGGCACTGCAGCATTTTTCATCGCTGGATGGAATATCGGAGCAAAAAGAAATGCAATACCTGTTTCATTCAGGCATTTTTCTGCTTGTTCAGGTACAAGATCAATTTTTACTCCAAGAGCCTCAAAAAGATCTGCGCTACCGCACGCGCTTGAAACAGCGCGGTTCCCGTGTTTTGCTACGGTTATATCTGCTCCTGCAACAACTATTGCAGACACAGTGGAAACATTAAATGTGCTGAAATTTCCTTTGCTGTCTCCGCCAGTCCCGCAAGTATCGATCACGGGCCTATGCTGAGCTGATATTTTAACCGACATTTCCCGCATCGCGAGCGCCATCCCAAGTATCTCTCGGCTTGTTTCGCCCTTCATTTTAAGAGAAGTCAAAAAAGCTGCTGTCTGGGAATGAGTTGTTTCTCCATTCATTATTTCAAACATACCCTGAGTTGCTTCTTCCTCAGTCATATCTTGTTTTTCAACAAGTTTTTTTATCAATTCTTTTATCATTTTGACCTCAAGATAAAATTCTTAAGGATTTTTTTTCCTTCTGTGGTCAATATTGATTCCGGATGGAACTGTACTCCTTCTAACGCCTTAAGAGTTTTATGGCGTATTCCCATTATTTCTTTGTCTTCTGATCGCGCAGAAACTTCAAAACACGCAGGCAAAGATTTTTTTTCTATTACAAGCGAATGATATCTTGTAGCTACAAAAGGATTTGGGACTCCCCTAAATATTGTTTTTTTATCGTGGAATATTTCAGATGTTTTTCCGTGCATTAATTTTTTCGCATTTATTATTTTACCGCCGAAAATATATCCTATTGCCTGATGCCCGAGACAAACACCTAATATTGGGAGCTTGCCTGCAAATGTTTTTATTACACTGCAGGAAATTCCTGCATTTTCAGGCCTGCCCGGACCCGGAGAAATTACGATCGCGCTTGGCTTAAGCGCTTTTATTTTTTCTATCGTAATATTATCGTTCCTGAACGTCTTAACATCTGCGCCCAATTCATTTAAATATTGGACAAGATTATAAGTAAAAGAATCATAATTATCGATCATAAGTATCATTTTGTATTTTCCTTTAAATTTCGTGCAATTTTTAATGTTTCTATCATTGCTTTTGCTTTATTCAATGTCTCTTTATACTCATTCCGGGGCTTTGAATCAGCAACAATGCCTGCTCCTGCCTGAATATAAGCTTTACTTCCTTTCATTAATATAGTCCTAATGGTAATACAGGTATCCGTATTGCCGTTAAAAGAAAAATATCCGACCAAACCGGCATACGGACCTCTTTTTTCATTTTCCAATTCATCAATAATTTCCATTGCTCTGATCTTTGGGGCGCCGCTTACGGTTCCTGCGGGAAAACAAGCCCTCACACAATCAAAACAATCCATCTTTTTCTTTAATCTTCCCTTTACTTCTGACACAATGTGCATTACATGCGAATATTTCTCTATCTTCATTTTTTCACTTAAATTAATACTGCCCGGTTCGCATACTCTTCCAAGATCATTTCTTGCCAGATCAACCAGCATTACATGTTCGGCTGTTTCTTTGGTATCATCCAATAATTCCAAAGCAAGTTTTTTATCTTCTGCCGCGTCTTTTCCTCTTTTTCTTGTGCCGGCGATCGGACGAACAGTCGCAATACCATCTTCAACCCTTAAAAACATTTCAGGAGAAGAACCTACTATTTCAAAACCACCCAGCTTTAAAAAATACATGTAAGGGGAAGGATTAACCCTGCGCAAAGTACGGTAGACATCAAAAGGATCCGCATCTATTTTAACTTCAAGCCTTTGCGAAAGAACTGTCTGGATAATATCCCCTTTCATTATGTATTGCTTTGCTTTCTTCACCATTTCTTTAAATTGATTTTCTGAAAGGTTAGACTTGATATTAACTTTTTTTTCCGATGGTTTATGTGCAAAATCAAATTCCGTAGAATTTTTTGCAGAAATTTCTGATCTTATCTTTTTTATGATCTGCTCGATCTTCGAACAGGCAATTTTATAAGAATGTTTTGGGTCATCACCAACAATAGTATTTGAAACCACTTTTATGCTATGTTGTATATGGTCAAAAATTATTAATGTGTCAGTAAAAAGAAAAACACTTTCAGGAAATTCCAAGCGATCGGGATTCTTATCGGGTATCTTTTCAAAAAAC
>Ga0265297_10011456_pt1 | contig 10858 bp, 5 predicted proteins | sample Munlanlwell13791_FD_192502 | JGI IMG/M metagenome (GOLD analysis project Ga0265297, IMG submission 192502) | Leachate microbial communities from a municipal landfill in Southern Ontario, Canada - Leachate well 137-91 | ecosystem: Engineered > Solid waste > Landfill > Unclassified | place...
AGCGGCGTGGAGCTGGCCCACACCAGCTTGGCGCCGCGCCCCTTGGCCTTCAGCAGCGCAATCACGTCTTCGAGGGCGGCTTCCCAGGTCGCCCGGTCGGTGTCCAGGCTGTGCAGGCCGTTGTTGAAATGGATGACCGCGTAGGGGTACTCGTCCAGATGATGGGTCAGTTCCGTGAGGTAGGCCGGGTCGGTGACGCAGCGCGAGCTGGCCCAGAACGAGGTGTAGGCGGTGCCCGCCAGTTCCTCACGGACCAGCCCCTGATAGCCATTGCAGATGGAGTCGCCGATCAGCAGGATCCGCGGCAGTTTGCTGTCGGTGGCGTTGTACCAGTAGGTGATCGACCACTCGATCTCTTCGCGCTGCCGGGGAACCCGGCCGCCGGTGGTGCCCGTCGTGCTGCTCATCTCGCCGCCATCCTCCGTCGTGGGTGGAACGCCGGCCGCGCAACCGCGGGCCCGGCGCCCGGTGAAACACTGGAAAAATGGCAGGCAATATACCCCAGCGGCCAAATCCGCTGTGCGACGATCGAGCGCGAGCGCGAAAAAAACCAAACCAACCAACCCTTCGCGCTCAGCGTAGCGGCGCTCGCGCTCGCTTCTCGCACTCGAATGGTGTGCCAATCATGGGGGCTAATATTCACTGCGGTTCGCGCCCACATGCCAGGGCAAGGGCCCTACGGAACGGACATGCGCCCGGCTCCCGCCCCCCAAGGGGCCACTGTTTTTTTTGGGGGGGGGGTAATTCTACTTTGTTATACCCCGTTAGGCTGATTTCGTGTCTTTTTTCCTGTAGGAACGTGGTTGCACCACGTTGTGCGACTCTGCCGTGAGGGCGCGTCACACACGGGCGACACGCCCATTAGCCATCAGGTTAAGCCCGTTTTTGAGCGCCAACGGCGCGTATTCATACCAGCCTGGGGCAACGCCCCAGGAAAAGAAAGAGATAACGATTCAGCCCTGAAGGGGCGTTTCATGAAGCGGGCTTTCAGCCCTTTATTTCTCCTTAACTCGCAAACCTGGGGCGTTGTCCCAGGCTATTATGAAATCGGGCCTTTGGCCCTGCCTGAACACCGGTCAACCCACGCTTAAAAGACCTTAACCTGATGGCTATGGGCGACACGCCCGTGCCTACAGAGCGGTATAGATTGAAAATCGTTGTCATAATCGAATCGGGTACGATGGACGACCACGAACACGACAACGAGCACACGGATCGGAAATGTAACAAAGGAGAAGTAATGGGGACCCGGTTTTTCAGAGCCGGGAACGCAGCGCCACTCCTGGGCGCCGAAGTGACCGGTCAATGCGGAAAACTGAAATCCTTTTCTGCTTTCATTTTGACCCGTCACTGGCGTTCCGGGCTCTGAAAATCCACCTCACGAGTCACGCTTCACGGGTCACGCCTCACGCCCCGGTGTACGGCGAGCGCATCGGCCAGGCGGTCAGGCTCACCACCCGGGCGGTGCCGCCCCGGCAGAACAGGGCGATCCCGGTGCTGTCCGGCCGGCTGGGATAGACACGCTGGGTCACGCACTGGCGGCGGTTGGCGAACACCTCCAGCATCGACTTGTCCAGAAAGACGCGCAGCCGCAACGGCTCGTCGGGGGCCAGCTCGAAGGGCGCCTGCTGGACGCGCACGTCCTGCTGGGTGATGCCGCTCTGCCAGCAGATGATCGGATAGCCCTGGCAGATGTTGTCCGCCAGGGTGGAACGGGTGGTGTCAATGGCCAGGCATTTCGCCGCCGGGTCGACGGTGATCACCGTCTGTTCGGCGCCGTCGGGCGAGCGCCGCACCACCAGCCCGAAAACGCCGCCGGCCGGCACGCGCACGTCGAGCTCCAGTTCCAGGACGTCGCCGGCAATCCCCTCCAGCGGCGTTTCCGTCCCGCCCTCAAGGGCCAGCTCCCGGCAACTCTGGGGGCTCTGCCGGAGCCGGGCCAGCTCCTCGACCGGATCAATCTGCGGGCAGCCGGCGGGATTCAGGGACAGCACCCGCGGCAGCGTCATCACCCCAAGCTCGTTGGTGACCCAGCTGTCGCCACGGCGATGGTCCAGCGCCCAGGTCCAGAAGATGCGCCGGTCCCGGTCATCCAGCAGGCTTTCCGGGGCAAAGCAGGGGCCGCCGGGCCAGTTCATGCGATGGTGTTCCTCGGGAATGAAGGTGCCGTTGTGGTACTGCCCGAGATAGAAGCGGGCGCCCCGGGGATGGCTGATGCACATCAGCACATGCCGGTTGCCGAGCTTGAAGAAGTCGGGGCAGGCGCAGTCCTCCTCCTCGCCGGTCCAGTGCGGATTGGCGTTGTAGAACGGCCGCACATACTCCCAATGCGCCAGGTCGGTTGAGGTGAAAAGATAGGTCGTGTCCCGGATGTCATAGGGCTTGACCCGGCCGCCGAGAATGACGTAATAGCGCCCGTTCTCGACCCACATGTGCGGGTCGAAAACATTGTAAACCTTCCGCGTCAGTTCCCCTTCGCGCGGCTCCGGAATCACCGGGTTCCCCGGATGCTTGCGCCAGACCAGCAGTTCGTCATCCTCGGCGGTGGCGATGCAGGTGCCCACGCCGCAACCGTGGTAGCTGATGGTGGGGACGCCGTCCAGGTTGACAAAGGCGTTGCCGCTGAAAATGCCCCACTCCGGGTCGGTCGTTTCGGCGGCCAGGGCGGTCGGATGCCAGGTCCAGTGCAACAGGTCGGCACTGGAAGCATGCCCCCAGCAGTGCTCGCGGCCGGGGCGGGCCGGATCCTGGAAGATGTAGAACAGGTGATAGCGCCCCTTCCAGAAGAGGGCGCCGTTGGGGTCGAACGGCCGGGCCAGCCCACCCTCGGGCGCCAGAAAGTGGTAATGCGGGGCGTGGGGATCGTTGGCGATGATCTCGGCCACCGGCCGGAACGTCCCATCGGGTGACTGCGTGGCTGCCATGGAAAAAACCTCCAGGTTGATGTCAACACCCTGCAGTATAAGGCGTCCGCCCCGGCACCCCCAATGGACATTGGCGGCGAAACACTAGACTTTTGCGGGTGCATGACATTTACTAATCAGTTCATTAAATAGTTGACATTTTCAGGGAGTGCATTATAGTTTGTTTCATGATGAAAACAGACGGGCGAAAACTTACGGGGACGGCGCTGGTGGCGGTTCGAATCCGCGCGGTGAAGGCCGTGATTGAAGGGGGCATGACCCGGTGCCAGGTTGCCACGCTTTTGGGTGTCAGCCGCCAGATTGTCGGCAAATGGGTCACTGCCTATAAGTCCGGCGGAGAGAGTTCTCTTCAGGAGGGTAAGCGCGGCCGTCCGAAAGGTGACGGGAAGCTTACCCCTCGGCAAGCGGCGCAGGTCGCCAAGGTTGTCATCGACCATCACCCGGAGCAGTTGAAGCTGCCCTATTTCCTGTGGACCCGCGCGGCGGTTGCGCTGTATGTCGAGGAACGGTTTGGCATCCGCCTGTCGCTGGTTACGGTCGGCCGATACTTGGCGCGTTGGGGCATGACGGCGCAAAAGCCGGTCAGGCGTGCCTACGAAAGGTCGGCTCCCGCTGTGAAGGAATGGATGGAAAGCGAATACCCGACCATTAGCCGGGAGGCCAAACGGGAGGGTGCCCTGCTTCTCTGGGGCGATGAGATGGGGTTGCGCTCCGACCATGCCACTGGCACCTCCTTCAGCCCCAAGGGTGAGACTCCGGTCGTGCGCGGAACGGGCCAACGGTTTGGGTGCAACATGATCTCGGCCATCTCCAACCTGGGGCAGTTGTACTTCATGGTCTTCCATGAGGGATTCCGCGTGGCCGTCTTCTTGGAGTTCCTCCGGCGGATCATCCGGCAGGCGGGCCAGAAGGTCTACCTGATTGTGGACGGCCATCCCGTCCACCGCTCCAAGAAAGTGCGGCAGTGGCTGGAAGTCCATGCCAAGGACATTCGCCTGTTCCGCCTGCCCGCCTATAGCCCCGACTTGAACCCCGATGAAATGCTCAACAACGACGTGAAATCGAACGCCGTGGGCAGGAGACGTGCCAAGGACCGCCCCCAACTTGTCCGCAACGTCCGCGGCTACCTGAGGCGCCGGCAGAGAACCCCCGAAATTGTCCGCCGGTATTTCCATGCAAAAACCGTCCGCTATGCAGCCTGAATCAATGTCATCTATTTAGTGAACTGGTTAGTATGTTGGTTGGGAACCCCCTTTTGAGGAAAGGTGGTTCCCAAGCCCTCCGTCAAACCTTTTTGTGCCTTTTTGCGGATTCCGCAGGCAGCCTCCACTGTCCCAATCGTGGCCTGTCGCACGAGAGCTGCCTGCGGAATCCGCAAAGGGAGCACCCTTTTCCAAAAGGGTGGCCCCAACATCATCCAACAAAACTGTCATGCACCCGATTTTTGCTGGCGGCTGGCCGCGGCGCCGACCCCGGATTATGTTCGCCCCCCATGTTTGCCCTGTTTTTCCTGATCATTTTTGGCGCCATGACCGCCTACGTCTTCCTGACCCTGCGGCGGGCGCTGCCGGGACCGGCCTGGGCGCGGGCGCTGCCGGCCCTGCCGCTGCTCAGCCTGCTGCTGATCCCGCTGCTGCGCTGGACCGGGCACGCCGACCGGCTACCCCCGTGGGCGCTGGTGACGCTGTTCACCGGCATGGTCTGGGTCTTCTGGTTCGCCGTGGTCGCCCTAACCTGCCACGGCTGGAACCTGGCCGCCACCCTGGCCCGGTGCGGCGGAGTCCGCAAGCTCAAACCGTTGCGCCCCGCCACGGTGGCGCTGCTGGCCGCCGCTTACATCGTCGTCGGCACCGCGGTCGGCTACGTGGAGGCCGGCCAGGTGCGGCTGCGGGAGATCCGGCTGGAAGTCCCCCGGCTCCCGGCCGGCCGGACCGAACTGCGGATCGTCCACCTCTCCGACCTGCACGCGGGCTTTGCCTCGCGCAGCGCCGCCTTTGCCGGAACCCTGGCCGCCATCCACCGGGCCCGGCCGGACCTGGTGGTCAGCTCCGGCGACCTGTTCGACCCGCCCGATTCCCGGCTGCCGGAGATGACCCGCGCCCTGGCCGCCATCCAGCCGCCGCTGGGCAAGTACGCCGTGTTTGGGAACCATGAATTTTACCAGCCGCCGGGCGAGGCGGAACGGCTGGCCACTGAGGCCGGTTTCATCCTGTTGCGCAACACCGTGCGGAGTCCGCAACCGGGGCTCGAACTGATCGGCGTCGACGATCCCGCCGGCTGGCGGACTGGCCAGGCCCCCCAGGTGAGCCTCGACCGGGTGCTGCGCCAGGGCCATCCGCAAAACCTGCGGGTGTTGCTCCAGCACCAGCCCAAAACCGACCCGGACGCCATCCCCGAGGTGGACCTTCAGCTCTCCGGCCACACCCACAACGGCCAGGTCTTTCCCTTCGGCCTGGTGGTCCGGCAACTGTCGCCGGGACCCTATGGGAAATTGGTGGACACCGGCGGCCGGCTCCGGCGCCACATCAGCTGCGGTGCCGGCACCTGGGGCACGCCCCTGCGCTTCTTCGCCCCGCCCGAGGTCACCCTGTTCGTAATCTCCGCGCCGAACGGCGCCGTGCAGTGACGGCGGGTCCTCACGCCGCCCTGTTACCGCGAGGAAAGGTGGTTCCCAAGCCCTCCGCCAAACTGCCATGCATCGACTGCGGCCGATTGCAATCGACTGCAATCGATTGCGGTCGAAGGGGGGGGGTGAAGAAAATACCAGGGCGGCGGCGCCGCCGCCGGCACTGCGAGGGAGGCTGCCGCCTCGGGTGACCAACTCCGCCAAAGGCTGCCGCGCCGGGTATCAGATAAAACTTGAATTAATGAGACAAAACCTGGATTGCTTCCCCAATCCATCGCAAAAGCGTGCTAAATTAAGTACTTTTGTACCTTAAAAAATCTGGTAAACTGACTTGCCGTCACCCCCCCGCCGACCGGGGTTTAGGACAAAACCGCGCATGAAGACCGCCGCCACCGACAGCCCCGTTGCCACCGCCGCCAATGTGATCACCCTGGGCCGGGCCCGCTTCACCCTGCTGACCGACCGGCTGCTGCGCCTGGAGTGGGCCGCCGACCGCGTGTTCGAGGACCGCGCCACGCTGGCGGTGGTCAACCGCGCCCTGCCCGCCGTCAAGCACACCGTCAAGACCCGGGGCCAGACGCTGACCCTGCGCACCGGCGCCCTCGAACTCCGCTACACTGATGACGGCAAGCCCTTCCACCGCGATAATCTGGCCGTCGCCTTCACGGTCGCCGGCGCCGCCGCCGAATGGCACCCTGGCCAAAAGGACAAGCAGAACCTGGGCGCCACCCTGCGCACCCTCGACTGCATCCGCGGCGACCAGCGCGAGATCTGGGCGCCCAACAAAAAAGGCGCCATGGTGCCGACCGGCAAGTTCGAGCGGGTCAATTTGGGCGCCGGTTTTGTCTCGCGCTCCGGCTGGGCCTTGATTGACGATTCGCGCAACGTGCTGATCGGCGGCCGGCCCGAATGGGTGCAGCCGCGGCCCGCCGGCGAACGGCGCGACTGGTACTTCTTCGCCCATGGGCACGACTACAAGGGCGCGCTGCGGGACGCCGCCGCCGTGTTCGGCCGGCAGCCGCTGCCCCCCCGCTTCGCCCTCGGCTACTGGTGGAGCCGTTACTGGGCCTACACCGACCGCGAGATCGAGGAGCTGGTCTCCCAGTTCAACCGGTACCAGGTGCCGCTCGACGTCATGGTCATCGACATGGACTGGCATCTGCCCGGCTGGACCGGCTACACCTGGGACCGCCGCTACTTCCCCGACCCCGCCGAATTCCTCAAATGGCTCAAGGACAACGGCCTGAAGATCACCCTCAACCTCCACCCGGCCGACGGCGTCGCCCGCCACGAGGAACAGTTCCCGGCCATGGCCAAGGCCATGGGACTCAACCCCAAGACCGCCGACAAGGTGCCGTTCGACATCACCGACCCCAAATACATGGCCGCCTACTTCAAGCACCTGCACCATCCGGACGAGCAACGCGGCGTCGATTTCTGGTGGATGGACTGGCAGCAGGGCGAAAGCACCGCCATGCCGGGGCTCGACACCCTGCCCTGGATCAACCATCTCCACTGGAAGGACATGGAGGAGAACGCCGAGCGCGGCGACCAGCGCCCGCTGATCTTCAGCCGCTTCGGCGGCTACGGCGCCGGCCGCTACTGCGTCGGCTTCTCCGGCGACACCCATTCGGTCTGGGAGTCGCTCCAGTTCCAACCCGAGTTCACCGCCACCGCCGCCAATGTGCTCTACGGCTACTGGAGCCATGACATCGGCGGCCACATGCCAGGCAAGATCGAGCCGGAACTCTACCTGCGCTGGATCCAGTTCGGCGTCCATTCCCCGGTGCTGCGCACCCACACCACCAAGAACGAGGCCGCCGAACGCCGCATCTTCGCCTACCCCGAGCCGTACGCGACCCTGATGATGAAGGAGATCCGCCGCCGCTACGAGATGATCCCCTACGTCTACACCGAAATGCGCCGCTGCCACGACACCGCCGTCAGCCTCTGCCGGCCGCTCTACTACGAGCACCCCGAAGCCGACGACGCCTACCGGGCCAAGAACGAGTATTACTTCGGCGACGCCATGCTGGTGGCGCCCGTCCTCACCCCCGCCTCCACCACGGACAACCTGGCCGACGTCCGCTACTGGCTCCCCGAGGGCGATTGGTGGGACACCGCCCGCGGCACCCTGGAAACCGGCGGCCGCTGGCAGCGCCGCGGCTACCTGCTGCACGAAATCCCCACCTTCGTCCGCCCCGGCGCCATCCTGCCCGGCCAACACTGCGGACTCCGCGTCCAGGGCGGCAGCTACCGCGACCTGGTGCTCACCTGCTGGCCGGGCGCCGCCGGCGCCTATGAGCTTTACGAGGACGACGGCGACTCCCGCGGCTATCTGCGCAACGACTGCGCCCGCATCCCCCTCGCCCAGCACCAGGAGAAGAACGGCCGGCGCGTCATCGAGGTCGGGCCGGCCACGGGCCGCTTCAAGGGATTCCTGGCCAAGCGCTCACTGGAAGTGCGCCTGCCGGCCAGCGCCCCCGCCACGACCGTGCGCGCCAACGGCCGGGAGCTGCCGTGGAGCCAGCGCCCGGCCCCCGGCTGCTGGTCCTATGACGGCGACCGGGCGACGGTGGTCATCCAAGTCCCGGAAATCGACGTCACCCGCGGCGCCACCATCGACGTCGTCACGGCGCCGGCCGGCCAGGCCGCGGCCGTCGGGCTCCAGGGACTGCTGGCGCGCCTGGCCGAGGTCGCCGCCCTGTTCACCTTCGCCGGCAGCGGCCATCCGCTGCACCCGGACGAGCGGCTGGTGTTCGAGGTGGCGCAGACCGGCAACCGCCTCTCCCGCTGGCCCGATAGCTATGCCCGGGAAATGGCCGCGCTGCCGAAAAACCTGGCGCGCCTGCCCGCCGTCATCAAGGCCGTGGCCAAGGCCCAGGCGCCCTGGGACGGCCCGGAAACCATGGCCACCCGCAAGGACTACTGCACCCGATGCCTGGCCATCCTCAAACGCAGCGCCGAGTAAGGCGCCGCCACCGGGAAGGGCCGCTGCGGCCGCGGCTGTGGCAGCCCCGCAGTGCCCATTGGGGGCGCCTGGCACAGGCGCCGCTACAGAAGGGACCGCTTTGGCCGCGGCTGTGTCAGCCGCGTGCGGTTTTCCCGTCCCGGCGGGACGGGGCGGGAATAGGCAGGGGCTTCAGCCCCTGTGTTTTGCCCCCCCCCGTTTCGCGTGCCGTCAGGTACGCGGCGAATCGCGGCGTACCTACGGCACGCCATCGTTTCATTTTCCGGAACAGGGGCTGAAGCCCCTGCCTATTGTCATTCAGTCCCTCCGGGACGAAGATGCCCCAAATCCGTACTTGTGCCAAAGGCCAGATACGCCAAAGCGTGAACTCAAACGAGCAGCGCCCCGGGTTTGAGTCCAGAGACTCTTAGCCTGTCAGGTAGTTATCCGGCACGCCGCCCTGGTACGCCTCGGGGCAAAACATAGGCCCATGGGATTCCGTGCCCGTGCCCGTGCCCGTGCCCGAACGACCATCCCTTCTTTCGTGGTCGAAGCAGTCCATGGGCATCCTTCTTTACGCGGGTGTTCGGGCACGGGCACGGGCACGGGCACGGGCAGGGAAAGGCAAAATGGATCAGGCTAGGCCGCCGGCAGGTGGGCCAGGCCGGCCAAAACCTGTGCCACGGCCTGCTCCAGTTCGTGCACGTCGGGAAGGGCGCCCCCGCCGGCTTCCGGCCTCAGCGCCCGTTCCAGTTTTTCCGCCGCCGCCGTCACCTCCGGCATGGAGAGCATGGCGGCCATGCCCCGCAGCGAATGGGCCAGCCGGCGGGCGTCCTCGCGGTCACCCCGCTCCAAGGCGGCGTGCAGCTTGTCCAGTTCCCCCGGCGTTTTCCGCCCGAAATCACGCAGAACCTCCACAAGAAACTTCCGGTTGCCCGAAAGCCGGTTCAACGCCGCCGCCAGGTCAATGCCAGGCAGCGTCGGGGGGAAGTCCCCGTCATCGGCCGCCGCCGCCGCCGGGGGCGGGGGTGGCGGCGGCGCCGCCGGCACGCCGGGAGCGGGGCGGGCGGCAATCCAACGGCTCAGCGTGGCCAGCAGCACGTCCGGCTCAATCGGCTTGGTCGTGTGATCGTTCATGCCCGCGGCAAAACAGCGGTCCCGCTCCGCCTGCAGCGCGTGCGCGGTCATGGCGATGATGGGCAACTCGGTGATCCGGAGTTCCTGGCGGATGAGCCGCGTGGCCTCGCAGCCGTCCAGCTCCGGCATCTGCATGTCCATGAGCACGGCGTCGCAACGGGCACTGTCCCGGCGCAGGAGGTCGACCGCCTGCCGGCCGTTGTTGGCGAGCTCCACCACCAGCCCGAAGCCCTCCAGAATTTCGCGCGCCACCTGCTGGTTGATCAGGTTGTCCTCCACCACCAGCACCCGCGCTCCGGCCAGGGCGCGTTTTGCCACCGGCGGCGGGGCCGGGGCGGCCGGCACCCGCAGCGGCGCCCGGCGCCAGGAGGCCAGCACCCGCTCGAAGAGCAGCGACGGGGTCACCGGCTTGACCAAGAACGCCTCCAACCCCAGCTGTTCCGCCTTGAGCCGGACCTCCTCGCAGCCATAGGCCGTGACCATGAAGATGATCGGCAACCGGGAGAGCCGCCCTTCGGCCTTGATCCGGCGGGCGGTTTCCAGCCCGTCCATCCCGGGCATCTTCCAGTCCAGCAGCACCAGGTCGAAGGCGCCCTCCCCGCCCGTGTCCGCCCGCACCAGCGCCCCCAGGGCCGCCGCCCCGGAATCGACGGTCGCGACGGCAAAGTGCAGGGAGGCCAGCACTTCCGCGAAAATCTCCCGCGCCACCGGGTTGTCGTCCACCACCAGCACCCGCAACCCGCGCAGCTCCGGCGGGACGTCGGGGCGGGCCGCCCCGGCCGCGGCCACCACGGGAAACGGCAGGGTGAACGCGAAGGTGCTCCCAACCCCCGGCGCACTCTCGAGACCGAGTTCGCCCCCCATGAGGGCAACCAGTTTCCGGCTGATCGCCAGTCCCAGTCCGGTGCCGCCGTAACGGCGGGTGGTGGAGCCGTCCGCCTGGGTGAACGCCTGGAAGAGCCGGGCCTGCTGCGCCGGCGCAATCCCGATCCCGGTGTCCCGCACCATAAAACGGAGCCGGACCCGGTCGCCGGTCCGGCCGGTCACCGCGACGCTCACCACCACCTCGCCCCGCTCCGTGAACTTGATGGCGTTGTTGGCCAGATTGATGAGCACCTGGCCGAGGCGCAGGGGGTCGCCCTCCAGGCGGCGCGGCAGTTCCGGGTCCAGGCGGAAGAGGAATTCCAGCCCCTTTTCCGCCGCCTTCAGCGTCACCACGGT
>Ga0265297_10011457_pt1 | contig 10857 bp, 11 predicted proteins | sample Munlanlwell13791_FD_192502 | JGI IMG/M metagenome (GOLD analysis project Ga0265297, IMG submission 192502) | Leachate microbial communities from a municipal landfill in Southern Ontario, Canada - Leachate well 137-91 | ecosystem: Engineered > Solid waste > Landfill > Unclassified | place...
GCGGAATAAGTGTGCAGAGCGCTTGATCATGAGGGAGCGCAGACGCTTCGATGAGTCGGGACGGTGATACAATCCGATTTTCTAATTGATCCCCATTAATTTCAAGTATACCTGAACCAGTCCAAAATTTTGTTACGGAGTTATTGGTTGTTCCTAAGGCAATAGCGTCAGGGATTGGTGTCGTAAAAAGTACAATTTTATCTTTTCCGCGCACAAACTCAACGCGCCGAGAAACTTTTCCGTACGCATCGTGATACATAACGCCCATTTTGACCTTCTCTTCTTGTTGTGCTAGAGAAAGCGATACCCAATCTTCCGCACCAGTGAAGTTAATATTAAGACGGGAAGTTTTCAGCATTTTTTCTTTACGGATCGGATCCATAGAGTCGTAGGCAGCCTGTTGCTTTTCGATATTTACAGCCAGTTCTTTTTCGAACACACCTTTGTCAGGATACAAATCGCCGATGCGGGTAATCGATAGGCGGAAATTATCCGGTAAAGAGGAAGTAAAGCATCCTATCAATTTTCGAAACGAGGAATAGTAGCGGTCGGTGTCTGCTTCGGCTATGTTATCCATGCGGTAGATAATGATGTCATCTGAGGAGAAGCATAAATCCACTCCGGGTTTATATGCGGTAACAATAGGGGAAAGGTACTGAATATAATAGGCAAGCGTGAAAAATTCAGCCCAGTCAACCTCGGGCGCTGATCGTAGTCGCCATAGCTTATATCCACCAAATGGGAAAACAAATTTAATCGGTTGACCGGCGGCAACATTAAGACCGACTGCCTCGCGTACTCTTTTTTGGGAGCTTTCATCGATTTTCCACTTCCGGAATTTCTTACGCGTTAATGCTGCATATATAAACGCCTCAATACCGTTAACACGTATGTATTTATCCTCATCTGACGAGAGGGAATAATTGCAACAATTATTCAGCGTATTAGCAAGGTGTTTTGTGGGATCCATAATCAAGCGCATCTCCGTATTATGACGCTATTATAACAGACGCGCTTCGCTTGACAAAGGCTCTCTTATGCCGTAGTCTGGTAACCGATGTCCGGGAAGATGTCGACTCTACTACGCGTGCTATTTGATTTTTTATTTCCACCTCTGTGCTCCGGTTGTGGCAGAATCGGGGAGTGGCTATGCGTTGAGTGTCGGGAAAAGATTTCGTATGTCGAAAAACAACGGTGCCCGATTTGTGAGAAGCCTTCGATCATGGGCCGAACCCATCCGATCTGTCGTAAACCGTTCGGACTTGACGGGTTGATTTCGGTGACGCTCCTTAAGCCGCCGATCAATAGGGTAATATATGATTTTAAGTATCACTGGGTAACAGAACTTAAAACGGTTTTGGTAAATATAACAGTATCGTATCTATACTCTCAGGGAATTGTATTTTCAGGATTTAGCATCATACCGGTTCCGCTTGATAAAAATCGTGAGCGATGGCGGGGATATAATCAGGCGAAGCTAATCGGCACGGTACTGGCTGAACGCTTGCATATACCCTATAACGACACCGTGTTATTTCGGATAAAACAGACCCATGTTCAGGCTGATCTGAAAACACAGGAGGAGCGAAATAGAAACCTTGCCGATGCCTTTTCGTGTACAAAAGAGTCGGTTATCGGCAAGCGGCTACTTTTAATCGACGACGTGATTACAACGGGGGCAACTCTGCGGAATGCGGCTAAAGAATTAAAACGGAAGGGTGCGGCTGAGGTTTGGGGTTTAACGGTAGCCCGCCGTTCCTGATTGAAGTGGGTACTCTCATCTGGTATACTTCATCTGAAAATTTAGAAGTCAACTTCAACTGTCAAAATTAATTTTGATTTTTGATCTTTGCGTTTTACCTTTTTTGGAGAGGTGGCTGAGTGGCCGAAAGCGACGGTTTGCTAAACCGTTGTACGGTTTTTATAGCTGTACCGTGGGTTCGAATCCCACCCTCTCCGCCAGGATGTTTGTGATTGGGTGGGATGAGAACCCACTAGGGTTCGGAAATATGCGAAGCAGATTTTTTGCGAAGCAAACCACCCACCCTCTCCGCCAGGATGTTTGTGAGTTGCGGAGAATGCAAAAAAATTAAAATTTGGTTGATAAATAATGAACGGTAGTAGGGACAAATTGGTACGACCGATAAATCATAGCCGATATAGCTGGTAAAAAGGAGACTACATGTCTGAAAACGCGTCTGAGAGCCCGGTGGGAAAGCCGACACTATTGCTTAATTGGGTCGCACCTCACCGTATTTTTATCGAACGCGATACGAGATGGTTTATAGGGCTAGCTGTTTTAGTGGTTACGATAGCTATCGGTTTGGTGCTGGTACGAGAGGCAACGTTGGCATTATTCATCATCGCGTTTGGATTTGTATTATTTGCTTTAAACTACGTGAAACCCGAGATGATTGAGTATCAGATTTTATCTACCGGAATTAAAGCCGGGTCAAGACTGTATGAATGGAAAGATCTTAATTCCTACTGGATTAGCCAAAAGGCTGACCAGACAATGCTATTTATAAAAACAAAACTATTATATCCGGATCGATTGGAATGTCTCTTAGGAGCCGAAGATCCTCACCAAATAGACGAAATAATGGCTGCAAAGCTTCTGTATGAAGAAAATTCAGCATCTGACTTTATGGAATTTATCGACGGCATTATAACAGGCGTATCATTTCGTTTGCCGCGAAAAATGCCGAAAAAAGTATTTGTCAGGGGTACGACTTCGACGCAAAAATCCGTAGATACCGGAAATGCCGACAGCAAAGAATCGGTATCAGAAAACTGATCAAGAATAGTATTATTTGTCCCTGTAGCTCAATTGGATAGAGCGTCAGGTTGCGGACCTGAAGGTTGCGAGTTCAAGTCTCGCCGGGGACATATTTTTATGGAGAGGTGGCTGAGTGGTTGCCCGCCGAAGGCGGGTCCGCCTTTGGCGGAAAAGCGTCGATTAACTAAATAAAAATGCCCTACACATATATTTTACTGAGTGAGAAAAAAGACAAGTTTTATGTCGGCTCGACGAGAAAAGATAGTATCATTAGCAGGCTAAATGCCCATAATATGGGTAAAACTAGATCTACTAAATCAGGACGTCCGTGGAAAATAATATATAGTGAGTCTTATTTAAATTATACGGATGCTCGAAAAAGAGAACTGTTTTTGAAATCCGGACAAGGTAGAAGATGGTTTATGGAGAGGTGGCTGAGTGGTTGAAAGCGCCGTTCTCGAAAAGCGGTAAGGTGAATAACCTTCGGGGGTTCGAATCCCTCCCTCTCCGTGTCTCCCAAGATATCACTATTTGTGATGTTTTTAGAGATATATGAGTGAGATTCGAACCTTTCCAGTCGAGCTGGAACATGAGTTCGGAAATACGAACGGAGTGAGTATTTTTGTTAACGACAACCACCCGACCTTCGTAAAGAAATTAATGAATAATTTTATTTAAGTCTCTTAAAAATGAAAACAAAAAGATTTATCGCTATCGGTGGGTTAATCGGAATCTTATTAGGAATAATCGTATCATTTATTGTTCCTGATTTATTACTATTCGGCGTACAATACAACAGCTTAAGTAATTACAGATTAGGGCTACCGGTTTACACGCCGAAAGGTGGGTCGATATTAAACTCACTCATGGTTATTCCTTTATTGTTTGGGTTGGTGGGTGGGTTTCTGGGTTATATCGCAAATCTCTTAATACGCAAGAAGCAGATACAGCAATAGTCAGCAAGAGGGGGCAATGACAGGTTGGGTGCCTGATCGGTCGGAGAGTCAAACGCTATATGTTATATCGGCAATCTCATATAACATAAGAAATTTGACGGATAGTGGCCTAAGGTACATAAGTACGTTTCAGAATAAACAAGATAAATCGGTATTAGGCTGGGACTAACGGAAATATTGATAAAAACGCGTATGAAAACTCAATTTCCAAAAAAATTAGAAATCGGCGATGGTGTCAGAGTTATCACTCCAGCGCGAAGCATTGCAATGCCATGGATAAACGAGGAGCTGCAGGAAATTGCTAAAGAGCGATTTAAGAAACTTGGCCTAATATTAAGCTTTTCAAAACATGTGCAAGAAATAGACGAGTTTAATTCGTCATCAATTCAATCCCGGATTGAAGACCTACATGAGGCGTTTGGCGACCCGGCAATAAAACTAGTCATTACAGTAATCGGCGGCTTTAACTCGAATCAGCTTTTGCGCTATCTGAATTATGATCTGATAAAAAACAACCCGAAAATCCTTTGCGGTTATTCTGATATTACCGCGCTTACTAATGCAATCTATGCAAAAACCGGACTGGTAACCTATTCGGGTCCACAATTCTTTTCCTTTGGCGACAAGAAAGGTTTTGATTATTCGCTTGAATATTTTAAGAAATGCCTGATGTTTGAAAAACCGTTTGAGCTTTTACCTTCAGCACAATGGAGCGATGATCGTTGGGCGAACGACCAGGAAAATAGAAATTTTATAAAAAACGATGGGTATTGGGTGCTTAATCAAGGAAGGGCGAGGGGAACCATTATCGGCGGTAATCAATGTACTATCAATCTTTTACACGGCACTGAATATATGCCCGATATTTCCGACAGTATTTTATTTCTAGAAGATGATAATGAGGCGCATGTCGCCACAATAGACAGAGACTTACAGTCGATAGTTCACCAGCCGGGGTTTAATACCGTGCGCGGTATAGTTTTCGGCAGATTCCAACTGAAAACAGGCATGACAAAAGATTTGTTGACGAAAATCGTTAAAACAAAAAAAGAGCTGGATAATTTACCCATCGTTGCAAATGTTGATTTCGGTCACACAACACCGTTGATAACGTTTCCCATAGGCGGAGAAGTAGAAGTAGTAGCCGAAGAGGGAAACGCAAAAATTTATATTCTTAAGCACTAAGGTTATCAAAGGAAAACTTGATGCCAGGAGTAACCGCTCATACTAAAAAGCTTCTAACTCTTGCTGTAAGCGTTATTTTACTGGGTATTTTTATCTCACCAATCAACGGATTCCCTGTCAATAAAGCCCGCGCCGAGTCAGACGCGGAAGCTAAAGATCGTTGGGTATTAAAAGAAACAACCGAAAAAAAGTTTTTATGCGAGAGCGGATCATCGTGCCACAGTCCGGCAATGACTATCGATCAATCAGGCGCGCTTATTACCTGGGGAGCGAGTTTGGGCACCTGTGAGGGATCGTTTCAGGCTATTGGTAAATGGACGGTACCTCCCGAAACGCTTATACCCGGCCAAAGCGCATCCACTTTTCTTGAATCGTCATTAGGCCAGACAACCGCCTGTGCTACGGCTCTTGATGCAGACAACACAGTGTCTTTGATGATCGGCAAAATGATTCCGCCGGATACGGCGGATGTCGGTAAGTGGAACCATATAGGATCGGCCACAGTCCACGAGCTTTTACAAAACGGTAAAGAGTTTAAAGACAGCAAAGCCGTCGAATGGACCATACCGCAGGGAAATACCGACGAGGAATTGCATCTTCGACTCAGCGCCGGAACTGATTCATTACCTGCCGGACATATAGTATTTATCTATGAGTATCAAACCGATGCGATCAGCACCAAAGACACACCCTCAGATAGCAAAACAGAAACCGCAAACGATATCTGTGCTATAAATCCCGTTCGTCGGAGCTGGTGGCTTCCAAACTTTATTTCCTCGGTCTATGCCCGTGATTCAGGCGCACGGTTTGCGGATTTCTCCGGGGAAGTAACGGTTGCCCCCGGGAGTGATCCTACGGATGCTATGCCGGCCGAGTTGGACATGGTTTTGGATACGGGTAGTATCATAAAGACCGAGTCTGAGAGTACCGCCATCATCAGTTTTGCCGATATGACGACTTTTTGCATGAAGCCATTTACGACGGTAGTTCTTGATACGCCCCCGGATAAAGAGAGTAAGCTTAGTTTACTGGCCGGCAAAGTGTGGATGAATGTGAAGAAGATGGTTGAAAACGGGACAATGGACATAACGATGAATCAGGCGGTGGCCGGCATTAAGGGCACAGTACTTATTTTGGAGGACGACGGTGACACGTCGACGGTTAAGGTTGTTAGCGGAGCAGTAGAGTATGCGAGTCGTATAAACGGTGTAAAAACTACCGTCGTTGATGGCCAAACCGTTACTGCAGACTCCAGCGGACTATCTGCCAAGACTGAATTCAGCATAGATAGCGAACGGGCAAATTGGCAAGAATTTGTTACCTCCGGGAATGGATCGGAGAAAGACACTTCCGGCATACATTTTGGAATTGTGGTTGTTCTTTTGGGTCTTGTTATCGGTGGAGGGTGGTTTGTAAAAAAACGAATGGGTGCAAAACTAAAATTGACTCAATAAAGTTTTCTATATGAAGAGACGTAACCGATGTATGGTAAAAAGTAGTAAACTTATATTATGATCCGTTATAAACACACACAAATCGGCTATTTACTGCTCTCCGCATCGTTTATACTGGCGATATTTTTTATATGGCTCTATGTGGTAATTGAGGAAAATATCGGCGAAAATTTGCCGGTTATTATTCTCATGGGATTAATTGCATTTACTCTCGGTTCGTTTTCGATACTTCACGTGACTATTGATGAGAAATATTTGGGAATAAAATTCAGTTATGGCATTTTCCGAAAAAAGTTTTTGTTGAAGGATATCGTTTCGGTAAAAAACGTAAAGAATTCCTGGTATCACGGATGGGGGATACGGCTGTCTCTATGGCCTCTCGTCTGGATCTATAACGTTTCGGGATATGATGCTATTGAGATAACGATGAGAAACGGGAAAGCATATCGCATAGGGACTGATACTCCTGAGGATTTGGAATTAGCGCTCAATCGGGTAATTGGACCCTGACCGCTCCTTTAATTTTCATACGAGAGGTGTTATACCAGTAATAGTGATCTTCGGCTCTGCCGCTAATATGCTATAAGGAGAATCTAAAAATGAATCGTAAAATGCTTTTAGTTGCGGGTATATGTATCATATTAGGGGTATCCGTGTATATTGTGCTGTCGGGTAATCGAGGTCAGAAAGCGACTGAAACAGACAACCAATCCCAACAACAGGACACGATACAAAACGATACTACCGGTTCGGCCTCTCAACAACCGGCTGAAAACAAGCTTTGTGACTGGCTTGATGACTACAGCATAGTTATTCACCTCAACTTTGCCGAAGGGGTAGTAAAAGATACCTCTTATGAGGCCGGGTTTGCCTATTCCTCAATTGCGAGCAATCGGAAGTTAGCACGGGGGGCATGCGATTATCGGACCGCGTTTAAGCCCAGTGAAATGAAAAATAGAGGAGTAACGCAGGTTGTTGTTTGGGGATATACCGATAACAAACAACGCCAGCTAGCAGGAGACCCGATAACGGTAATTTTTGATGAGAATGGGAATCCTGATGTTGCTCTTCCGATTGAAGTAACGGTGCTTAACTGAGGATCTTTTTCAGACGAAGCAATCTTGAAAAACCTGAGAATCAAAGCTAAGAGTCGAATATTATTAATGAGTTTTCTATTCGATAAAATGAACTGATAATAAAACTTGCTCAGCATAACTATTATGATCTTGATCTATGTGTAAGGTTCGAGGTATAGTTAAAAGTGAGGTGACTGTAAAAAACTGCCATGATAAAAACATCCCGTTCGGAAGGTTTTACCCTCATTGAACTTCTTGTCGTTATCGCTATTATCGGTGTGTTAGCGTCGGTAGTATTACTTGCGATTAATCCGGCACAAATGCTTATGCGGGGCAGAGACTCGCAGCGGAAATCGGACCTTGTCACGCTTAATAAAGCGATCGGTATCTACATGGTTCAAAATGCTGCAACATATATTCCCGGGTACGATGCCAACCTTGGAGCATTCGGTATTACTGCCCTAGATCAGATTTCAAACTGTATTGCAGGAAATAACTGCTGTACCGTAAGCGACGTCAGTCATGCGGGGTGGCTTTCTCCGACGGGAGCCGGATGCCCTTCGGGTCCCAGTTATCCTTCCTGGGCGGTAGATTTAAGCGCGAATCTCCCGAAAATACCTCTTGATCCGTTAAATAATGATACCTATCATTACCGCTATCAGACGAATGCTACGAATGACCGGTTTAGTTTAACCGCCAAACTGGAAGTAAATCACTCCAGCAATAACTGTTATCAAACCGGGACATTTGTTCCCGGTAGCTTCTGCTGGGGTCTCTAAGCGCATGGTCGATTATTTCCAGCTCGTCAACAAATATATACCTCGTGAGTCTAATCTCTATCGGATTCTAACAATACATTCAGTTTTGGTTGTCAATAAAGCCTTACAAATCGGACAAAAACTATCTTTGCCGTCAAAACAGCTGTTGTTTATTGAAGAGGCGGGGATGCTCCATGATATCGGGATCGTAAAAATTGATGCCCCTGATATCGATTGTCATGGAAAATTGCCCTATATCTGCCACGGTGTTGAGGGAGCAAAAATATTACGTCGGGAAGGCTTGCCAGAGCATGCGCTGGTGGCCGAACGGCATATTGGAGTCGGTATTACTGCCACTGAAATCATAAAAAACAAGCTGCCGCTCCCGGAAGTGGATTATATTCCGGCAAGCCTCGAGGAGCAAATAATAACTTATGCCGACTGTTTTTACTCAAAAGATCCGGCCGATCCTTGGAAAGAAAAAACGATTCCTGAAATATGCATCTCACTAGGAAAGTACCGGGCGGAAGATATCAGCACGTTTAAAGCTTGGCAGAAAAAATTCAGATAATAGACGGAGGGAAATAATCATATGAAATGCACGATTCTCGGTGCCGGTTCGCCCACCTACCAACTACCCTACACGAAAAATACCCACCTGCCGGCGTATCTGCTCGAGGATGGTGAGGATTGTATTCTTTTCGAATGCACAGAGAACATGGTTACCCGGCTGTCCGAGATTTCTGTGCCACTGTCACGACTTTCAACGGTTGCCATAACCCATGTCCACCTTGACCATTTTCAGCTACCGGCATTGGTGTTATCGCTATTTTGCACGAAAATCGCCGGAGGTCAGATTAGTGATATATTGACCGTATACGCACCGCAGGAGGTTATACGGGCGTATTATGCGATAATGGATTTACAGGTTCCTGATCGGAAGGGAAGGGGATTTGAATATCCGCAGATTACTTTCGTTCCCGTTTCTGATAGCAATAACCGGACGGGTAGCCTGACATTAATGAGTAAGCCTGTATATCATGGGAATGGTGCTGTTGAAAGCGTGGCGTATCGCGTGGAAAAGCAGGGTAAAATAGTTGCTTATTCCGGCGATTGCGGTATGTGCGAGGGGATAAAGACGATTGCGCGCGATGCCGATCTCTTTTTATGTGATTCATCAGTCCAAATAGGAGATTTTTCAAGCTCATCCAAATACGGCCACTTTAATCCCTTTGAAGTCGGTATAGTATGCAAAGAGGCGGGGGTCAAAAGGGTTGTGCTGGTTCATTACGCTGGCTATGACTTGCCGGAAGCGATGATTACAGAATGTAAACGGAGTGGTTTTACCGGTGAAGTTATCTGCGGTCAGGATTATATGACATATGAAGTATGAACACTATCTAAAGTGAAGGCTGACCCTATGAATGATTTCAAATCCATTCTTATCGCAACCTATACGAACCCCGACCTTGATGGGTTTTCTTCAGCCTTCGCGTACCATGAGTTATTATGCGCCCAAGGCACAGAGTCGGTTGTGGGTATTTACGGTAATCCTCGGGATGAAGTGCAGTATCTTTTAGCCCGGTATAATCTCACCTTTTCCCATCAGACTCAGGACCCGTCTCAATTCACCTCTGTCATTCTCGTTGATGCCAGTGAAATTATCGGTATCGATCCCCGCATTAGGCCGGAGTCTGTTATTGAAGTTATCGATCACCGGAAAATTAATGAAGCCAATCTGTTTCCGAATGCAAAAATTCAGATTGAGCTTGTGGGTGCGGCAGCGACACTGGTAGCTGAAAAGCTCTATAGTAATGGTCTTAAACCCTCCCGCGACATTGCCCTACTACTTTACGGTGCAATTATATCGAACACACTTAATTTCCAATCAAAGGTAACAACCGATCGTGACCGGAAAATGAGCGAAAGGTTGATAGAGATAGTAAAACCGGACGTGAATTTTATCCACGATATGTTCATTGCAAAATCAGAGCTGACCGGTAATGCGCTCAAGAAAAAAATCGCCTCAGAGAGTGCGGGTTTTACCGTTGGGAAAACAAGTGTCTCGATAATTCAGCTTGAAATTGTCGGAGGCAATAATCTAATTCAAACAAGAAGTGTTGAGTTGATTGAGGGATTAGATCGGGTTAATGAGCGCTTTGGTTCAACACTGCGCTTTTATACCATACCCGACCTTGAAGAGGGGTATAACTATTTCTTTACCGATAACGAAGAAACGAAACAGCTTCTCAGCGCCGTTTTGGGCGTTACCTTTACGGGTTTCACTGCCCGTCGTGAAGGGCTTATATTGCGGAAAGAAATATGGCCTCTGATAAAAGCTTGGCTGGAATCAGCTACGGAGTAAGATAGGGAAAACCCTTGGCGTTTAGGGTTATTGGAATAAGACGAGTATTACCGATATTTTTATCTGAAACCTCAATCTCAAGCAGATTTCCGCGGCTGGTATTTGACCCTGTCATCTGATCAAAAACGAAATTCCCTAATGAGTAATAAATATGTTTATCTTTATACATTTCCTCACCCTGAATAACGTGCGGATGGTTGCCGATAACCAGATCGGCGCCGCTATCTATAAAAAACCGTGCCCATTCCTGCTGATGCGAGGTCTGTTTTAGCTGGTATTCGTTT
>Ga0265297_10011458_pt1 | contig 10855 bp, 11 predicted proteins | sample Munlanlwell13791_FD_192502 | JGI IMG/M metagenome (GOLD analysis project Ga0265297, IMG submission 192502) | Leachate microbial communities from a municipal landfill in Southern Ontario, Canada - Leachate well 137-91 | ecosystem: Engineered > Solid waste > Landfill > Unclassified | place...
TGAGCAAAGTCGTCTTATTGGAGTATTGGGGCGTGCGCGCTCGTTAGCTCTTCAGCGTTATAATGCAGGAGCAAATTTATATACTTGTGGGATTCGCGTGAAACTTTTGGGTGGAAATGTATCTTTATTTGCAGTAACAAGAGACAAACTTTCAAAAGTTACTGATTGTGACGTTCCTGCAGAAACAACAGAACGAGCCATTGAATCAACTCTGCTTGAAGAAGGAATTACTGTTGCAAGCAGCACAGAAATTTATTTTTCTTCGCCATATTTAAAAACAGATCTTAATGCGCCGATTGTGATTCAATTGAAGGCACCCGGCATAACGAGGGTTTCAGAGATTGAGGTGACTCCAGGAGGATCGGTGATGCCTAAAATAAATTAATATGAAATTTTTGTTAAATAAAAAATCAGGGAGTGTTCTTATTGAAGCGATGGTGGGACTTTCGATTATTATTTTGAGTTTTGGCGGAATTATTGCCCTCATTTCTCGTGGACTCCAATTGAATGCAGATACGTTGAATAAGTTTATTGCAGTAAATCTTGCTTCTGAGGGCATTGAGATAGTAAAATCCTCACTTGATACAAAAGGAGGTTGGGACGCAATTGATAATGGTATGTATGTACTCGATTATAATTGTGTTGGAGTTATTGAGGGTCTTGAATGTACTCCAAGAGATAAAAAAGCAGAAAATAATCGAAGTGATATTGTGCTTAATCGTGCCCCCGATGGGACATATTCATATGATTCGGGAGAAGCAACTTCATTTAAGCGAAGTATAGTAATAAATACAGACGGAGAATCAACAGAAGTTTATTCGATTGTTCGGTGGAACAACAGGGGAACCGAAGAAGAAGTCCAAATTTCAGATGTTTTTAAGAAGTGGAGAAAAGATCCAGTGTAATTATGAAGAATAAAACATTCAAGAAAAAAGATGGGTTCACTGTTATTGAATTGCTTGTTGCGGCAGCAATTTTTACGACGTTTTTGACAATAGCAGTTGGTTCATTTACACGCGTACTTCAAATACAGCGAACGCTCTCGCGTCGTATTATGGTAACAAGCGCCCTTGGGGCAACAATTGAATCAATGGCGCGAGAAATACGCGTTGGTCAAAAATTTGATGGTTCGTCAGGAAGTTCAATTGGTTTTGAAAGTTTTTATACTCATAGCGACAATCCTGATCCAGTTTCCTTTTCTGTTAGTGGCACAACAATAACGAGAAATGGAATTCAGATCACTCCAAGTGATGTTGTTATCGAAAATGGTACATTTATATTAACTCAGAAAGATTCTTGCAGTCCTTGGCGGGTAACTATTGTGTTGCGCGCACATCCTAAGGATGTTGTAACTTCAGAAGACACAGTAAACGTTCAAACAACTGTTTCGTCGCGAGTACTTCCTATCGACATAAAAGGAGATCCATATCAATGCAAAAATATGTAATACAAGATAATAGGGGGCAGGTGATGATTATGAGTACCATCCTCATTGGTGGCGCGCTTTTGGCCGCAACCGCAATTGCTGGATATATGTTATTTTTTCAGATTCGTCAGGCGGGCGATGCGGTGCAATCTGCCGCATCGTTCTATGCTGCAGATGCAGGAATTGAAGAGACTCTCTTTTGTTACTACAACACGTTTACTGACCCAGTCACGAAAGTTGAAGATGCGTGTAAAAAAAATGGTTCAACATTTGTTTTGGGAAAGAATGAGGGTTCCTGTGGTAGTGATTGTAAGGCTATTCCTTCATTTTCAACAAAGATAACTTGTTTTATTGATCCAGCAGATAAAACAACTGAAATTGATTGTAAGCCACCTCTGACCGGTGAAGATTTAGTAAAAGGTATCTATATTATCTCAAAAGGATCTACCACAAGAGCAGAGCGTGTACTCGATTATACGATTATAACCGCATCAGGAAAATAGGTATGGAACAGAACGAGATTCGAGAGCGTATAAAAAAACTTAGACAACTTATCGATTATCATCGAGTGATGTATCACACATTTGATGAACCGGTGGTATCAGACGCGACATTTGATGGATTGCGGCGTGAATTGGAAAAACTAGAAAAAGAATATCCACAATTCACAAAAAAACAATCACCAACAGAAAAAGTTGGTGGTCCAGTGCTTAAAAAATTTGAGAAGGTTACCCACCATATTCCTATGTTGTCTCTTCAAGATGCATTTGAGAGAGACGAAATAAACGATTGGGTGACGCGGTTGGAAAATTATTTAAAACTTGAAAAAAAAGCACTTACAAAGCTTCACTATTATTGTGAATTAAAAATTGATGGGCTTGCAATTGAATTGGTTTATGAATATGGAAAATTGATACTTGCCTCGACTCGTGGAGATGGAGTAATTGGGGAAAACGTTACACAAAATGTAAAAATGATAGAATCAATTCCTCAAACGCTGTCCAATTTGGGGACTTACACATTACCAAAAAATCTCACTGTTCGTGGAGAAATTTTTTTAACAAAGGAAGAATTAGAGCGAGTAAATAAAGAACAAGAAACACGTGGGTTAAAACAATACGCAAATACGCGTAATCTCGCGGCTGGAACATTGCGCCAACTTGATTCCCAAATTGTGTTATCTCGTAGATTGCAGTCATTTCAATATGATATTGTGGGTGAGGTAGAAAATGTTTTCAAAACACATGAAGAGAAACACAAGGCGCTTGCTTCGTGGGGGTTTTGTGTGAACGAACACAATAGGCGCGTAAATGGTCTTGATGGAATTTTTGCCTTTCAAGATTTTTGGGAGAAGAAACGAGAAAAGCTTCCATATGAAATAGACGGCATTGTTGTTATTTTAGATAATTCAAAAATATTTAATGAATTAGGATCAATAGGAAAAACTCCACGAGGCGCGATAGCATACAAATTTGCACCGCGCGAAGCAACAACGCAAGTGATGGATATCCGAGTTCAAGTGGGAAGAACGGGGGTTCTTACCCCAGTTGCCGATCTTAAACCAGTTTCTGTTGGGGGAACCATTATTACACACGCAACATTGCATAATGCAGATGAAATAGATCGTCTGGGACTTAAAATTGGAGATACGGTTATTGTAAGTCGCGCTGGAGATGTTATTCCAAAAATTATTGAGGTTATTTCTGATCTTAGAACAGGAAAAGAGAAGGTATTCAAAATGCCAAAGCGATGTCCCGTCGATGATTCTCCGGTTGTGGTCGATGGAGCGCTTCATAAGTGTTCAAATGAGTTGTGTGGTGCGAGACATAAAGAAATGCTTTATCATTTTGTTTCTCGAAAAGCCTTTGATTTAAGAGGTTTGGGAACAAAGATTATTGATCGATTTCTTGATGAGGGTTTAATAAATGATGCGAGTGATATTTTCTCTCTCACTAAAGGGGACATAGAAGTGTTGGATAGGTTTGGAGAAAAGTCTGCGGAAAATATAATACGAGAAATACATAATAAAAAAGAAATTTTACAAAATCGATTTCTCTTTTCTTTAGGAATTTTGCATATTGGAGAAGAAACGGCGAGGGTTATTTCAGAACGATTTCCTGTTTCAACTATAGAAGAACTTATAAAAAAATATAGTGCTATAACACAAGAAATATGGGAAGAAGTTCCTGATATTGGTCCCAAGGTCTCTAAAAGTTTATTTGAGTGGTTTCATGTCAAAAAAAATATTGATTTATTAAGGAAGTTTGAGAACGTAAAAATTTCTCTTATTCCGATAAAACGAAAACAAGGAAAGTTTTTTGGGAAAATATTTGTGTTTACAGGAACGCTTGAACAAATGTCGCGTGAGGTTGCAAAGGAGAAAGTTCGAGAAGGTGGGGGAGAGGTTTCAGAAAGTGTTTCAAAAGAAACCTCATACGTTGTTGTTGGTAGTGATCCTGGATTAAAATTTACTAAAGCACAAAAATTAAAAATTCCAATATTGAATGAGTCGGAATTTTTGCGAATATTATAAACCCCACAATTGTGGGGTTTGGTGTTGTTATTTCATTGCTGCAATATCTTTCTCGTATTGATCGGCTTGTGTTACCACCGGCTCTCCATACCAGAAGCGATAGGTATACCATCTACTTCCAGAATAATACATTGCAGCAGCACATCGTTCACGAAGTTTGGTTTTTTGCTCTGGAATTTGATTTCCATAATTTATACATGCTGAGGTATTCATTAAATCTGATATATACACACCAGTTGCCGCGAAAGCGTCCGAGTTGTTCCATGGGTTTGGTGGGGAGCTTTTTGTTACTGCAGAAATTTTTGCCTCATAGAGTTTCCACGTTGATGGTATAAATTGTGCGGGACCCATTGCGCCTCCATATGCTCCATGCTGATTTGCACAAGAGACTTTTTGTTTGTCTGGATCAAGTCCCAATCTCTTTAATAGTTCAAGGAAATATGGCGTGTCGCGTGTTGGATGCATTGCTTTTTGATAAGTGCACTGTCCAACGTTTTTTCCAAGTAATGATTCTCTATTTAATATTGCGAGGATAAGCGAGGCGCGCACGCCAGAAGCTCCTTCTGCTATTTTTGCGAGATTATATGCCTTTTCAAAGGTCAATTCTCCTCCTCCGAGTAGTTCGAATATGCGACTTCTAATTTGTGCTGCAGTTTCTTGGGTTTTCTTAAGTATTTTTTGATATTCTGATTCTTTTCCCTTTGTGTCTTTTAGTAGTGTATTTTTTTGTGTTTTTGTGTTTTGTGCCGCTTTTTGTTGAGCGAGTTGTATTGCTTTCAAATTCTCAACATCATCTTTTTCGTCAGAAAGTTGTTGTTTTTGTTCGAGAAGATTTTGTCTAAGCTTCTTAATTTCCTCAAGTTTTGCCTTCACGCCTTCTTGCATAAGCACAATATCATTCAAATTTCCAAAAAAGTCAGAAAGTTTGTCATGTGAAAGTAGAATCTCAACCATTCGCTCTTTGTCGGATTCATGAAGCATCCGTATTCCTTTTATAAGCGCTTCTTTATTTGTGTCTATTTTATTTTCTGTTTGGTTAATATTTGTTTGTGTTTCAGTAATCTCTTTTCCAAGTTTTGTAATATTCAAATTTATTCCTTTTACTTGAAGATTTATCTTATTTATTTTTGCATTGAGTGTAGAAATTTCCCCAGATAAGCTTTTTCCTTGTTTTTGGTATTCATTTATTTTATTTTGGTTATCTTCGATTTCCTTTTCAAGCTCAGCTAATTGTCGTTCAAGTTCTGCTCGTTCTGCCTGTTTATCTGTTATGGTGGTTTGTTGCGAAGAATCAGAATTATCTGTTTGAGCTAGGGTAAATGGAGTAGTGTGGATAGTAAAAAAGGCGATACAAATGATCAAAATATAAGACATCCATTGGTTTGTAGCTCTTCTCATATATACAGTATATCGTGATTTTTTGATTTGATAAATTAAAAACCGCTTTTATACTCCTCAGAATATAAAACTTTCATGAGTCCCATATTGTTACAACTGAGTTTCTTCTTGGGATTTTGGAGTTTCAACTTCTTCTTTCGGCTGCTCCGCAATTTCCTGGGGTTCTTCTTTTGTTTTTTCTCCTACAGTAACAACAACTTGCTCTGGATCCGCATGAAGAATCTTTACATTTTTTGAAACGGAAAGCTCTTTTATGTGAATTTTTGATGACTCTTCAGTAAGCAGATTAAGAGACACCTTTATAGACTCAGGAACATTTTTAGGAAGTGCCTCAATTTCCAGTTCGTCGACAAGTTTTAAAATTGGAAAACCATTTTTTGCCATTGGAGATTCACCCTCAAACAATACAGGAACAAAAGCATGTATTTTTTCGTTTAATTCTATTGCGTGAAATCCAACTGAAAGTGGAATTTTGCTATAGGGGCTTTCTGTGACATCTGTTATAAGTGCATTAATTGGTGACTTTTCATCAATAATAAGCTCAACGATTCCATGTGTGCCTGCATTCTTGTAGATTTTGAGAAAATCTTTTGCATTGAGCGTGAGGTGTTTATTCTCTATGTGAGCTCCAAATAATTCGGCGGGGATTTGTCCAAGTTCTCTAAGTTTCTTTACTTTCTTCCCCAATGCTATTCTTGTGGTGCAATTGAGTTTCATATAGCTATTATAGCGCAATTCTTGTGTCTTGCCTCTATGCCCATTTTTCTATTACAGTATTATATATGGCGCACATCTCTAAGACAGAAGTTGAACATCTTTCAGAGCTTTCTCGTATACAGCTTTCCGAAGAAGAAAAAGGATCTATCCAAAATGATCTTGAAAACATTTTGTCATATTTCGATGAGTTAAAAGAGTTGAATACTGATCACATTATTCCTAAAACCGGGGGGGCGCTTACCACCAATGAGTTGCGCGAAGATGATTCAAATACTCGTGTTTCTGCGAATATTATTAATTCATTCCCAGACCACGAGAGGAATCTTTTAAAAGTTCCAAAAGTTTTTGAAAAATAATTATGGATATAAAAAATCTTTCTATACAAGACTTTCACGATGCATTGTGCGCAAAAGAATTCTCAGCGCGCGAAGCAGTCGAGGAGTGTTATAAGACAATTGATAAAAATAAAAATCTTAATGCCTTTATAACACTCACCAAAGAAGAAGCAGTTTCAAATGCTGCAGATATTGATATTAAAATTGCAAAAAATGAGAAAATTTCTCTATTAGGTGGTGTTCCTGTTGCGGTGAAAGATAATATGCTCCTTTCTGGATTTCCTGCAACTGCGGGGTCAGATATTTTACGAGAGCACATTGCAATATACAACGGAACAGTTATAGAAAAATTAAAAACACAGGGAGCTACAATAATTGGCAAAACAAATATGGATGAGTTTGCAATGGGGTCATCCAACGAGAATTCAGCATTTGGTCCTGTAAAAAATCCACATAATACTGAGCGTGTTTCTGGGGGGTCTTCTGGGGGTTCCGCAGTTGCAGTTGCAAGTGGGGAGGTTGTTACTGCATTAGGATCGGATACGGGGGGATCAATCAGACAACCAGCGGCCTTTTGTGGAGTAGTCGGATTAAAGCCAACCTATGGGGCAGTTTCGAGATTTGGCCTTATGGCGATGGCATCGAGCCTGGATCAAATCGGACCTTTTACAAAGTCGGTTTCTGAATCAGAAATTATGTTTAATGCAATTCGCGGAAAGGATATGAAAGATGCAACGACATTTAAAATAAGAGACGAACGTTCTAAAAAGAATGCGAAAGATTTAGTTATTGGAATTCCTAAGGAATACTTTATAGATGGAATAGATCCTTATGTTTCAAAATACATTGAATCAGCGATAGAAAAATTAAAAAAGATCGGATGCACGTTTAAAGAAATTTCACTTCCACACACAAAATATGCGCTTTCGACATATTATATTGTTATGCCCGCTGAGGTTTCTACCAATCTTGCGCGGTTTGATGGGGTTCGATATTCAGGAATTTCTGAGATTAGAAAAGAGGTAAACTCATTAAAGGAATTGTATTTAAAGACGAGGGGTATTGGGTTTGGCAAAGAATCACGAAGGAGAATATTATTGGGAACGTTTGTGCTTTCGTCTGGATACTATGATGCATATTACTCAAAAGCACAGAAGGTAAGAACATTAATTTCAAACGATTTTGTAGAAGCATTCAAAGAAGTTGATGTTATATTTACTCCCACTACACCAACTGCGGCTTTCAAAATCGGAGAAAAAACAAGCGATCCGCTTTCAATGTATCTTTCAGATATCTTTACTATCCCAGTAAACCTCGCAGGACTTCCAGGAATCTCGATTCCAGTAAAAAAGTTTATTGTGGGGAGTGGGGAACTACCAGTAAATTTTCAACTTATTGGAAAACATTATCACGAAACAGATTTGTTTGAGCTAGGGAAGGAGTATGAAGGAAATTTATAATTTTTTCTTCGCAACACACAAGAAAAGACAAAGATTTTGTTAAAAAGTAGGTTCTCGGCCTAGTTTTAATTGAGTCAAAGATATACCTAGTATATTGACAAATTAAAGAAATTGATATATAATAAAATTGCGAACATGAAGAGCGTGTTCGTATTCATTAAAAATTTAATTTCCTGAAGAGCAGGAAAGGAGGCTTTAGATGTCGCTTAGTAATTGGTTTAAAAAGAAAGAACTTATCTCGATTCTTGGGATGAGTCTCACTCAAGAAAACATTGACGAAAGTTTAAGAAAAATTGCAACAGAGTTTCATGAGGTTGCAGAATATCAGGCTCAATTTCTAGGTTTACAAACCAAGCAGGAGGCGAAACGTTACACAGGAACGTACGCAGTTACGTTAATTATGACGAAATATGAAGATCCTGTTATTATTGCAATAGGAAAGATGAAAAGAGTTCTTGAGGCGGAGCTAAAAAGCCGCAAGGCAAAATTCTGGTTAGTGAGGAATTTAGCAAAGGAACTTGGATTCAATGTAGAATCAAGTATTGAGTCGTATGTTGTTTCGTCTCTAGACATTAATCAAATTGCAATTCGGTTTCGGTGATTTATTGGGCTCGCGTTATACGCGGCCCTTTTTTATTTGAGTAATAGGAAAAATTCTCCTCTTACTAAAGATTTGTCGCCGTTCATTTTTTGTTTAGATGTCAGCTCGCAGCTCTGTTTGCTGACAGAACATCGCTCTGTGTCAACAAAAAATCCCTTTCGGGATTTTTACATTGCGCGGTGGAAGGGGCTCGAACCCTCGACCTCTGCCGTGACAGGGCAGCGCTCTAACCAGCTGAGCTACCACCGCAATTAGAACAAACCTATTGTATCATTACTTTTTTCCATTCGCAAATTATGGTCGAATAACAACAATTCTTTTTTTCCATCCTGTAAGAAACACGTCTATGGGAACATCCTTCTTTATCTTCTCTCTTTTTTTTGCAATTGGATCGTGTATGGTGATGTGTGTTTTATTTTTTGCAGTGACGACCACCAAATGACCAGAAAGTTTCGGATTAAAGTTTTTATGAATAGAAGCAATTATGGGTCCATTTTTTAGATGTTCGGCCATTTTTTCAAATGAAACACTTGTATCCACGTCTTTCCAGTCAAAGCGTTCTCCATTAAATCCTTTATGTTTTGCAATATTAACAATCCCAGAATGAATCCAGCCAAGCTCCTTATTGTGAGCCCCAATGGAAACCCCATGATCAATAAGCTCATCAATAGATGTGTTTGTTTTTTTATAGTGATCAAGAACCATTGCAAGTGAAGCAACTCCGCACGCGCGGATTTTCCATCCTCTTTTTTTTACATCAAGGAATTGTGAATATTGTGGAACCGTTTTCATTTTTTAGAATCTTTTTACCAACACTATTTCGTAATTAGGACTTTCTTTTATTAAATCATCCAACTTTTCTATCAAAACGCCACCTTTTGATTTTCGTGAATTAATTATTTCCCCATTTCCTATATATATAACAACGTGACCAATACAGATTTTTCTGTATCCAAAAAGTTCATCGTAATAAAAACCTCTATCACTTCGGGAAAATATAAGATCACCAACTTCCAAGTTCGAAAAGTCTTTGCTGGGTACAATTTCTGTTCCTGATTTTTCACTCGCTTGGAGAATACTACTTCTCCCAATTTCTATTCCAGCAGATTTGTATGCAAGTTGTGTGAGAAGTGAGCAATCAATAGCTTTTGTGGCATTTTCTGGTTCTGTTCCTCTTTCATACGGAGTTCCAATATATTTTTTTGCCGTTTCAACTACTTGGATCTTTTGTGCTTCTGTCATATATAGAGAATACTAAAGTTTTGGATTTATTGGAATTTTTAAATAAAAAACACCAATGGTGTTTCCTACTTAGTAGCAGGGGTGGGGGTCTTTCTCATCCGTCACTTTCGTTCCTCCTTCGAAACCAGAGTTTCTCGCTTCCGTTCTCTTCGCTCACTTTTCGCGTTCGCGCGCTCGAATACTCTTCGACCCTATCGGATATTAAATCAAGTTTTGTAGCAGGGGTGGGGGTCGAACCCACGACCTTGGGCTTATGAGTCCCACGCTCTAACCAGCTGAGCTACCCTGCCGTTCATTCATTTATATATTATTTTACTGAATTCGCCAAGCTTAATAACAACCAGATTCGCCATTCCGATTAATTGTTCGTCGCCACTCACAATTACCTCCAGGCAAGCCCTCGCGGTGCATTCTGCTAAATACACATCGCTCCGGGCTTCGAATCCAACAAACGAGCCGAGCAGTCGGCTCGTTTCTCGCTAAAAACAAAAAAACCATTAAAAATGGTTTTTTTATCTTGTTGCGGGAGTTGGATTCGAACCAACGGCCTTCAGGTTATGAGCCTGACGAGCAACCACCGCTCTCTCCCGCAGGTGCATAGTATCAGAATATTGACTGTCCCGCAAGAACTTTTCCTTTAAGTCATTCGGCGATATAATAAAAAAAGATTATGAGTATTGAACAATTGAGAGGGGAGGCAAAAAAAGATATAGAATTGATAAAAACGCGTGATGCCTGTGACGCTATACGAATTAAATATTTAGGAAGAAAAGACGGAAAATTGACCGAGATTTTAAAGTCGCTCAAGGAAATGTCTGTTGAAGAAAAGCGAGTTATTGGATCTGCGGCAAATGAATTGCGTCAATATATTGAGGACGCTCTCCACGATAAAGCAGAAGAAATTATTGAGGAGGAAAATAAAAAAAAGAATAGATTCGATGTGACCAAGCCAGGAAAACGTGTTGCGGTTGGACATCTTCATCCGCTTACTAAAGTTGATAAAGAGGTACGTGCAATTTTTTCTTCTCTTAATTTTACGGTTGTTGAAGGTCCAGAACTCGAAACAGAAGTTTATAATTTTGATGCCCTAAATATTCCTGCGGGACACTCTGCGAGAGATATGTGGGACACGTTATGGGTAAA
>Ga0265297_10011459_pt1 | contig 10855 bp, 9 predicted proteins | sample Munlanlwell13791_FD_192502 | JGI IMG/M metagenome (GOLD analysis project Ga0265297, IMG submission 192502) | Leachate microbial communities from a municipal landfill in Southern Ontario, Canada - Leachate well 137-91 | ecosystem: Engineered > Solid waste > Landfill > Unclassified | place...
CCAAACAAATCCATTGGCGGAATTGGAGCACAAACGCAGATTGTCAGTTATGGGTCCGGGCGGTCTTTCCCGTGAAAGAGCGGGCTTTGAAGTTCGCGATGTGCATCAAACTCACTATGGACGCCTCTGCCCGATTGCCACTCCGGAAGGTCCGAACATCGGCTTGGTTGGCCATTTGGCAAACTATGCCCGCATCAACGAATATGGATTTATTGAAACTCCGTATCGCGTTGTCATGACCGAAGTGCCGAATGACGGCAAATCCGCAGTTGGCGAATATGCCAGAATTGATTTGACCGACGAAGCGGGAAATATAGTTTGCAAAGCTGAAGAAAAAATAACTGAAGAAGCGGCAAAAAAAATGGCAAAAACCAATTTGGAAAAAATATTATTAAAACCTCGCGTTACAAATACCGTGAAATATTTAAATGCTTTTGCGGAAGAAAAATCAATTACCACTCCGGCTACGACTCCGACTGATGAAAATGGTTTTTTCTTGAAAGAAAGAACCGAAGTGAGAAAATACGGCGAACCGGAAATCGTGAAAGTTGAAGAAATTGACTTCATGGATGTTTCTTCAAAACAAATCGTTTCCGTGTCAACATCTTTGATTCCTTTCTTGGAACATGATGATGGTAACAGAGCTTTGATGGGTACAAACATGCAACGCCAAGCGGTACCGGTCATCAATCCGGAATCTCCGATTGTCGGAACCGGCGTGGAAGCGAAAGCCGCGCAAGACTCTGGCCACGTTATTGTTTCCAAAGAAAATGGAACAATTATAAATATTGACGGCCGCCGCATTCAAGTTTTGGAAGACAAAGGAAATCTTCATACTTATGAACTTAATAAATTCGCCCGCTCAAATCATTCAACTTGTATGAATCAGAGGCCGATTGCAAAAAAAGGCCAAAAGATAAAGCAAGGTGATGTCTTGGCTGACGGTCCGTCAACCCATCGCGGCGAATTGGCTTTGGGGCAAAACGTTTTAGTTGCTTTCTTGGCTTGGGATGGATACAACTTTGAAGATGCTATTATTCTTTCCGACAGATTGGTGCAGAGCGACAAATTTTCTTCAATCCATATTGAAAATCACACCATTGATGTCCGTGACACAAAATTGGGTCCGGAATTGGTTACTAATGATATTCCTAATGTTTCTGAGGATTTGCTAAAAAATCTTGATGAGGAAGGTATTATCAGAATTGGCGCCGAAGTGTTTTCCGGCGATATTTTGGTGGGTAAAATCACCCCGAAGGGAGAAACGGAATTGTCCGCGGAAGAAAAACTTTTGCGCGCCATTTTCGGTGAGAAAGCCCGTGACGTCCGCGATACTTCATTATATATGGAACACGGCGAGCACGGAAAAATCGTAGATATTAAGATTTTTTCCCGCGAAGCCGGAGACAAACTGCCGCCGGGAGTTATAAAATCAATCCAAATCGCAGTTGCTGATTTGAGAAAAATTCAGGTTGGCGATAAAATGTCCGGCCGCCATGGAAACAAAGGTGTTATTTCAAGAATTGTTCCGATTGAAGATATGCCGTATTTGGAAGATGGTACTCCGGTTGATGTGATTCTTTCACCTTTGGGCGTTGTTTCTCGTATGAACATCGGACAAATTTTGGAAACTCATCTCGGTTTGGCCGCCAATGTTTTGGGATATAAGTTGGCGACCCCGGTTTTTGACGGAATCACTGAAAATATAATTCAAGAAGAATTGAAAAAAGCCGGTTTCCCTGAAGACGGAAAAGTGCAGTTGTACGACGGAAGAACCGGTGAAGCTTTTGATAAGAAAACAACAGTGGGTTACAAATACATGCTTAAATTGAACCACATGGTTGAAGACAAAATTCACCAAAGATCAATTGGTCCTTACTCTTTAATTACTCAACAGCCGTTGGGTGGCAAGGCGCAATTCGGCGGACAACGTTTTGGAGAAATGGAAGTGTGGGCATTGGAAGCTTATGGAGCGGCGCACACTTTGCAAGAAATTTTGACCATTAAGTCCGATGATGTGCCGGGCAGAAGCAAAGCGTACGAATCAATTATCAAGGGTGAAGAAATAAAAATGTTGAATATTCCGGAATCATTCCATGTCTTGTTGCGTGAATTAAAAGGTCTCTGCTTGGACGTGGAATTAATTGGCAGTAAGGAAGAAAGGGAAGAAGAGAAAAAGCCTGAAGGAGCCAATTAATTTAATCCTCAAATAACATCAAATATATGCAAGACATAAAAACAACAAACGGAAAAATACGAGATTTTGAAGCGATGAAGTTGAAGCTGGCCTCTCCGGAGGTTATCCGCGCATGGTCATACGGAGAAGTTACCAAACCGGAAACCATCAATTATAGAACTCAAAAACCGGAAAAATCCGGCCTCTTCGCCGAAGAAATTTTTGGCCCTTCAAAAGATTGGGAATGCTATTGCGGAAAATACAAAAAAATAAGATTTAAAGGCATTGTTTGCGACAAGTGCGGTGTGGAAGTTACAACCGCTTTGGTTCGCCGCGAACGCATGGGGCACATAGAGCTCGCCTCTCCTGTATCGCATATTTGGTTTTTGCGCGGCGTTCCGTCAAAAATCAGTTTGGTTTTGGATGCTTCAATCCAAAGCTTGGAAAAAGTTATTTATTTTGCCAGCTTCATTATTACTTTTGTTGACGAAAACATAAAGAATATTACTTTGGAGCAGATAAAAGAAGAATTTAAACAAAAGAAACATCAATTAGAATCAGCTTACAAGAAAGAAATGGAACGTGTTGCCAAAGAAGCTGAAGGCAATGAGAAAAAACAAGCCGCCCTCGCGGATAATCTGGAAAAGCTTCAAAAAACTTTGGAATCAAAAGTTTCTACTTTGGAGTATGATTTTAATTTGACCGTTACTGAAATAAAAGGAATCGTAAAAATGGCCGTTATCTCTGAGAACGAATATCAAGAGTTGGCCATGCGTTATGGACACATCTTTACTGCGTCCATCGGTGCTGAAGCCGTGCATTCATTATTAAAAGAAATTGACCTTGATAAAGACATTCAAAAAATAGAAGAAGAATTGGTGGAAGCTCAAGGCGGCAAAAAAACGCGTTTAATGCGCCGCATTAAAGTTTTGCGCTCACTTCGCGCCAATGGAATCAGGCCGGAATGGATGGTGTTAACCGCCGTCCCGGTTATTCCGCCGGATTTGCGTCCAATGGTTGCCTTGGATGGTGGCCGCTTTGCCACATCTGATTTGAATGATTTATATCGCAGGGTGATTAACAGAAACAATCGTTTGAAACGCTTGTATGAATTGAACGCGCCGGAAGTTATTTGCAGAAATGAAAAGAGGATGTTGCAGGAAGCGGTTGACGCTTTGATTGACAACAGCGCGCGTCACACCAAAACCGTGGTTGCCGCCACTGGAAAAAAGAGACAATTGAAATCTTTGGCTGATATTTTGAAAGGCAAGCAAGGACGTTTCCGCCAAAACTTGCTTGGTAAAAGAATTGACTATTCCGGCCGCTCGGTAATCGTTGTTGGTCCGAAATTAAAAATTCATCAATGCGGTTTGCCGAAGCGCATGGCTTTGGAACTTTTCAAACCGTTTGTCATCAGTCAGCTCATAAAACGCGAACTCGTGCACAATATCAGAAGCGCGAACAGATTTATCGCCACCGGCGATCCGCAAGTTTGGGATATTTTGGAAGAAATTACAAATAACGCCCTGGTGCTTTTAAACCGCGCTCCAACTTTGCACCGTTTGGGTATTCAGGCTTTTCAACCTCTATTAATAGAAGGCAAGGCCATTCAAGTCCATCCTTTGGTTTGTACCGCGTTTAACGCTGACTTTGACGGCGACCAAATGGCTGTCCACGTGCCGTTGACCGAAGAAGGCAAACGCGAAGCCCGCGAGATTATGTTGGCATCAAGAAATCTTTTGAAACCGGCAACTGGCGAACCGATCGCCCGTCCTGAAAAAGATATTGCCTGGGGCTGCTATTTCATGACTGTCATGGAAGAACCTCAAGGTGAAATAAAAGCGTTTGGCAATCCAAGCGAAGCCAAGCTTGCTTGCAATATGGGCAAAATAAAACTTCAGACAAAAATAAAAGTTTTAATGCCTGTCGGCAAGAAGAAAGAAATGATGGAAACGACTGTCGGAAGAATTATTGTCAATGAACTCTTCAGTGATAAAATGCCATTTATAAACGCAGTGATGGACAAAAAGAAGCTGGACGATATTGTAAAATATTCTTTGGAAAATTTTGGCATTCCGGAAACCGCGGTACTTTTGGATGATATCAAGGAATTGGGTTTTACGTTTATTACCAAATCCGGATATTCATGGGGCATGGCTGATTTGCCGGAAGTAAAAGGCAAAAAAGAATTGATAGAAAAAGGCAATGGAGAAATTGATGAAATTGAAAATCAATACGGTGAAGGTCTTTTGACTCAAAATGAACGCCACGGAAAAATCATTGAAGTTTGGACAAAAATTAAAGATGAGATTGCCGCTTTGTCAAAACAACAACTTGATCCAAAGGGATCGGTTTCTACAATGATTAATGCCGGCGCTCGCGGTTCTTGGGGACAATTAACTCAGATGATGGGTATGAAGGGCTTGCTCACTAATACGTCCGGTGACATTATTGAATTGCCAGTAAAAAAGAGTTTCAAAGAAGGACTTTCTGTTTTGGAATATTTTATTTCAACCCACGGTTCAAGAAAAGGTTTGGCTGATACCGCGCTTCGTACTGCGAGCGCCGGTTATCTTACCCGCCGCTTGGTTGATGTTGCTCAAGATGTGGTAATTCGCGAAGAAGATTGCGGCGACACTGAAGGAATTGTGATAACCAAAGAAGAAAGTGAAGTTATCGGCGAGCCGTTATCCCGCCGCGCTTTCGGCAGAGTCCTTTTGGCTGATTTGAAAAATCCAAAGACCGGCAAAGTGATTCTTGCCGCCGGTGAAGTGGTGAATGAAGTAATAGAACGCCAGATTGCGGAATTGAAGATTGATCAAATCCATGTCAGAAGCGTGTTGCGTTGCAAAATGCGCCGCGGTATTTGCGCCAAGTGCTACGGAACTGATTTGGCTTACAGTAAAAAAGTTAAATTTGGAACAGCTGTTGGCATTATGGCCGCGCAATCTATCGGTGAGCCTGGTACTCAGCTTACTATGAGAACCTTCCATTCGGGTGGTGTGGCTGGAAAGGATATTACTCAAGGTTTGCCTCGCGTTGAAGAATTGTTTGAGGCTCGTCCGCCAAAACGCCGCGCGTTTATCGCCGAAGTTTCCGGAAAAGTGACTATAGATATTGCGCCTCGTGAAATTATTTCCAAAGAAGGCAAAAAGACACTTACTATTCGTAGCGGTCAAAAAACAGTGAAAATCAACTTCATGGATTCTGAAAGCTATGAATATAAGTTTGGCAAAAATGATAAGGTGAAAGTTAAGGGCGGTGAAAATGTTACGGAAGGCGATATCTTGTTTGTAAAAACAAGTGGTGATGAAATTAGAGCTAAAACTGAAGGCGCGATCTCTATTGACGGACAAACAATCATATTGGTACGCAAGGTTGAAAAAGCTCTTGAATATGTCATTCCCGCAAACTATCAGGTGCTTGTAAAAGATGGTGACTTTGTGGAAGTCGGTGATGCTTTGACTGAGGGACACATGGATTTACAGCTTCTCTACAAATATAAAGGCAGAAGAGCGGTTGAGGAATATATTTTGAAAGAAGTAAAAAACATCTATATTTCTCAAGGTCAAAAATTGAATGATAAGCATATTGAAATTATCATTCGCCAGATGTTCTCACGCGTGCTTGTGGTTGACTCAGGTGACACAAACCTTTTGCCGGGAGAGATTGTTGAAAAGGCGGAATTTGATGATGAAAATGACAGAATAAAGTCAGAGAAAGGCAAGGAAGCGACATATGAAGATTTGTTCTTGGGTATTACCAGAGTTTCGCTTTCCACTCAAAGCTTCTTGTCAGCCGCATCATTCCAAGAGACAGCCCGCGTATTGATAAATGCCGCTGTCAGCGGAAAGATTGATCCACTGCATGGCTTAAAAGAAAACGTTATTATCGGCCGCTTAATTCCGGCTGGTACGGGATACAAGAACAAGCAGGAAAATCCAGTGGAACAAGAATAAAAAAATATTTAAACTCCCCCGCATTGCGGGGGAGTTTTGGTATATAAAAAAGCGCCGCAATACGCGACACTCGTTTGAAGATTTATTTGTTTTTTTCTATTATTTTTTCCAAAGCAAGATGCTTTTTAGCATTTACTATATTGATGATTGTAAGATAAATCGCAATGCCGGCGCTGATTATTCCGCAGGTGATGGCATCTGATTTTAATGTGCCCTCGCGAAGTCCAAAATAAAAGTATAGTGCTGACGCCGTTGAAATAAGTAAAATATACAAAGAATACCTCTTAATTTTTTTTGTTAAAACAGCCAGATCTTCCGTTAGTTTTTCCGTACTTTTTAAGGTGCTTTTTTTCATCTGCTCTCCTTTTATTCTACGCTAACAAAATATCTCCGTCTTGTCAATGGACGCAAAATGGATTAAAATAATATAACGATATTGTTGTCATTCTGAGGGAGTACCCAACCAAAGAATCTCATTTAAAATTATTTGAGATCCTTCGTCCGCCAGTAAGTGGGCTCAGGATGACAAAAGGAAAAAATATTTAATTTTATAATTTTATGTCTAAGCATTCCAAATGGGCTAAAGTAAAAAATCAAAAAGCGGTTACTGATAAAAAAAGAGGGCAAATATTTACCAAAATTGCCAGGAATATCACTGTGGCCGCGCGCGAAGGCGGTGCAGACGCGTCTTTTAATTTTAAATTGCGTTTGGCGATTGACCAGGCAAAAGAGGCAAATATGCCGAAAGATAATATTGATCGGGCAGTTGCCAAAGGCGTAGGCGGGGGAGAGGCGGGTGCATTGAAAGAACTGGTTTATGAAGCATTTGGTCCGGCAGGCACAGCTTTTATAATTTTGGCATATTCCGATAACGTGAATAGAACCGCGGCCGAGGTGAAACATATTTTAAGCAAAAACAATGGAGTCTTGGCTGGGCAAGGCGCGGTTTTGTGGCAGTTTCAAAAATTGGGAGTTCTGCGTTTTAAATCTGAAAGCGTTAATCGTGAAGATTTGGAGTTAAAATTGATTGACGCCGGCGCAGATGATATTAAAGACGAGGACGGAGAAATTGTTGTTTTGGCCAAACCGGAAAATTTTCAAAAAGTTAAAGAAGCGATTGATGAAATTAATATAAAGCTTGAATCTGTGGCAATTGAATATATTTCCAAAAATGAAGTTGAGCTTATTCCGGAAGATGAAGAAAAAGCTGAGAGGCTGATGGAAGCGTTGGATGATTATGATGATGTAAGCGAAGTGTTTACAAATATAAAATAAAAAAACAACCGTCTCGGGTTGTTTTGATTATTCGCTGATAACACGCCTCCCGTCCACTTCAATAATTTTAAATTTATAGTTTGCTTCTTGCAACTTTTTGCATGTGGATACAGGCACCTTTATTTGTTTATTGACTCCGGTGAAATAAACCGGTCCTGACTTTAACATAAAGAGCCAAGCTTCATTTTCTTTCTCTGTTTCCAGCAGATAAATAAGAACGAAATTTAAACATTCGGGCGGTGGTGATGGTTGCATTATTTCGCGCTCCTTTGTTTAGGAGTTTAATGTTTTTCTCGGAGATTGTCAATATTTTGTAAATAATGTAGGGACAAATGTGCGAAAGCAGAAAACAAAATCGTTTACAAAATCATGATTATAGCCAGCCGGGCTATTATTTTATAACTATTTGTACAGAAAGTAAAAAGAAATATTTTGGTGAAATTTGTGATGGTAAGATGGTGTTGAATGAATATGGAAAGACTATAAAACAACAATGGGAATGGCTGAAAAGCCAATATTCATATATAGATTTAGATGTATTTGTGATAATGCCGAATCACATTCATGGAATAATTATTATAAAAAATTATAATAATGTAGGGACAGGTCGCGACCTGTCCCTACAAAAGATAAAATCAATTTCCGAATTAATTGGTGCTTTTAAGACAACTTCTTCAAAATTGATTCATAAAGTGGGATGCACTGAATTTTCTTGGCAGCGTTCCTTTTATGATCATGTTGTCCGTCAAGATGAATCTCTGGATAAAATTCGTGAGTATATCGTTAACAATCCGCTCAAATGGGAATTGGATGAATATAGGCTGTAGTGACAACCCCAGGGTTGTCACTACCTTTACAAAATAATAATTTTATGATAAATTAAGTTTATCTTGCGGGTATAGTATAAAGGCTATTATGCGACCCTTCCAAGGTTGAGATGCGGGTTCGATTCCCGCTACCCGCTCCAAGAAAAAAGACGGCCGAAGCCGTCTTTTTTCTTGGAGCAACATTGGCAAGATTGAACAAAAATAGTAGTTTACGGTTTATCTTGCTCTGAAAATTTGCCAACATATTTTGCTGTGCCTTCACAGCGTTCAAATACAAATTGGCAGATTTTTGTTCCCGGATATAAAGCCAGAGGTGCATGCCCGAGATTAACGATTTCTAATACTTGCTGATTTGAAATTCCGGGTTGCATAAAGCTCGCGGTAACGTGAACAGCTAAACCGAATCGGGCAAAGCGGCTTCTTCCTTCCAGCCGGCCGGAAATATTTTCTGGTAATGTAATTTTTTCTTTCGTTATCCCAAGTATCATCTCACCAGGCTTAATAACCATATAATCCCCATTTTTTATATTTACAAGATCGGTTATATCGTGAAAATCAGAATTATCTTTGATGTGATATGCTTCGCCCTGTTGTTTAAATATTCTAAAATCATTACCTAGTGTTAAATCAACGGATCCCGGGCCGATTTGCCCGTCTTCCAATGGTTCAACTTTTATCAAACCTGATTTTAATGCGTTTTTTAATTCGTCGCCAATAAGTATTGCCATAATTTTGTTTATAAATTATTTTTTGTTGACATAACAAATCTTACCACAACCCTAAGAAAAGGAAAGCTTAACAATTGTTTATTTTTTTGTTAGCATAAAATTATGCTGAATACTTATCTTCTCATTCTTATATCGTCTTTGGCGCCTTTGGCCGGAGCGTATTATGCCCGCCGGACAAACCGAGCGGATTTGCTAATCGCGATTTATGTTGTATTTTTGGCGTTATCGCAAATTTTTGCCGTAAAAATCGCGGAATTCAACTTGGGATTTGCCAGTGTTTATACGACAGGCGCTTCTCTTATTTTTGCCGTCACATTTTTGATAACTGATATCGTCAATGAAAAATTCGGCCGCCGTGAAACCGTGCGAATGATTCTTTTCGCTTTTTTTACACAGGTTTTGATGGTGATTTTTATTTATTTGGTTGGCAAGTTGGCCCCGGCGCCATTTTGGACTGAACAAGATTCTTGGAACAAGATTTTTGGACTCGTGCCAAGGATTGTCGGAGCCAGTCTTTTGACTTTTTTAATAAGTGAAAATTTTGACGCCTATATTTTTAATTGGTTTAAGAAAATAACCGGCGGAAAATTTCTTTGGATGAGAAACGCGTTTTCTTCCATTCCGGCTCTGACTTTAGATACTTTTTTGTTTGTCATATTGGCTTTTGCCGGAACAGGCACTCCACTTTGGCCGCTTTTGTTGGGGCAATTCATAACAAAATGGACAGTAGGGATGATTGATATTCCTTTTATGTATTTAAATCGTTTAGTTCTAGGAAAAACAAAGGAGGTGTAATTTGGAAAAGAAGAGTTCTTTGGCGCAAGTAAAATTATTTGTTGGAAAATTAGAGGAAGTGGAAAAAGAATTGAATGCTTTTTATTTTCAAAAAGGCCTATCTCTTAATGAAGCGAAAGAGAATACCAAGATCGGTATTTGTAAAGATGAAGGAGGGGAGAAAAACGTCATTGCGGAGGTGTATTATATAGAAATAGTGTAGAAGCATGCCCGTTATCAAAGCGGGCTTTTTTTATAACAAAAAAAGCCGGATAAAAAATAAAATTTATTTTTTATCCGGTTAAGATTCTCATTGGCGTTGCGCTGTCTTTATAAGTAGTACAATTTTTAAAAAAATATCTGCCGAATTTATGTTTCTTAAAAATTCTTTTATAAAATCTTTACAAACATTCTCCGGAAGAGATCCGCTCTCCCGTATCTCTTCTCTTATTTTTCTAAGCTCAAAGAAATGCCCGCCACGTTCTGTTCTACTGGAGAATTTAATCTGTCCGTTCTGTAGAACTCTCAAGCTTTCAAATATTTTTTTTCTTTCTACTACCAAAAGCGTCAGTTGCAAAACATAGCCATAAATTGCGCAACTGAAGCTGATGGTTGTTTCGTTCCCCTCAATAATCGCAATGACTATTTCTTCTTCTTGAGATAAAACTTTGGAAGCTGAAAGCATCTTTTGCTCCTTTGGTTTTTGGATTGTTTGTTGTTTGAAGAACTGAAAAAAGTATAGCATATTTTGAGGTTTTTGTCAAGGATAATCTACAATTATTATTGTAAATTTACATACTTTTTATTGAGCTTGATAGGGCGATGGCCAGGGCGAGAGCGTCAGCGGCATCATCGGGTTTGGGAAGATTTTTTAAATGGAGAATATTTTGTACCATTTTTTGCACCTGCATTTTTACGGCCGCGCCGTATCCGGTAATCGCTTGCTTCAATTGCATTGGAGTAAATTCATGAATCGGAATATTTTTGTTCATCATCTCCAAGAGTATGACGCCGCGGCAATGTCCGACATCCAAAGCGGTTTTTACGTTTTTGCAAAAAAATAATTTTTCTATCGCTACGGCATCAGGTTTGTGTTTATTCAATAATATTTTCAAG
>Ga0265297_10011460_pt1 | contig 10855 bp, 10 predicted proteins | sample Munlanlwell13791_FD_192502 | JGI IMG/M metagenome (GOLD analysis project Ga0265297, IMG submission 192502) | Leachate microbial communities from a municipal landfill in Southern Ontario, Canada - Leachate well 137-91 | ecosystem: Engineered > Solid waste > Landfill > Unclassified | place...
TGTCGGGAAGCGCACGCGCGGTTCTTCGGGGAATGACGAAACAAACCATTAATAAGTTGGTTTGATAGAAAACCAAAAGCCCGGATATCTGACATAAGATATCCGGGCTTTCTTATTTCCAGCGCATTACAATTTGAGCAGCCTTCATGCCTGAGCGCAGCGCCCCCTCAATGGTTGAAGGCAATCCAGTAGCCGTCCATTCGCCAGCAAGCGCGACATTTTTCCAACCTGTATAAGAAGCGGGACGGCAAGCATCTTGTTCCGGAGTTGCGGCCAACGTTGCGTATTTTTCTAAGAAAATCCGATGCGGTGGTAAGGCTTCTGGATCAAGATTTAAAGCGGTTGCGACTTCTTTCCATACAAGCCCGGCAATTTTTCGCGTTGGAATTGCTTTGTAACGTTCAGCACAACTGATTGTGACAGAAGCAAGCCCGTTGCGTACAAAAACCCATTCAGAATAACCGCCAACAATTCCGGTAAATCCACCGTCAATATTCGTCTTATCAAGGCGAAAATGTGCGTTAAGGATTGAACGAAAATCAGTTGGAGTCGGAACTTCAGGCAAAATTTCACGCATAAACCAGGCAGGCAGGGCAAGAATGACCCAGTCTTGTGGCCCAAGCTCAACAATTGTGTTGTTGAAGTCCAGTTCGCGCACACAGTCGCCTTCCCACAGCATCGAGCGCAAACGATGGTAATATTTAATCTCAGTGCCGTACCGACGAAGAACGTTAAGGCATGGTGTAACAAAACTTTCCGACAATCCGACTTTGGGGATCATAGGAATGCAGGCATCTCCTCCTGCGCCAAAACTTTGTGCAAAAACGCTACGCAATAGGCTGGCGGAAGCAATTTCCGGTTCGGTGTTTAAGGCCCCAATAATTAGAGGTTCCCAAAAACGCGTGTAGAGACAGTTTTTATTTCCGGCCAATCCTTTGAGCGTCCCCTTTTTTCTGACAAATAAAATACGTAAGGCCGACAGATAATCTAAAGGAGTTGTTCCCGGAATACGGCGATCTTTGTCTAGTATCCACCAAGGGATTATCCCTTTGTTCATCTTGATGGTCCATCGTTCTCCATTGGTAAGGTCGATGAATGGGAAATAGGGGGTGCCGGAGCCTGCCATCGTATCCAAGGCGCCAGTTAGGTACAAATAATCACGTACAGCGGCATTGCCCGAAAAAACCAAATGGTTGCCATTATCGATACGACATCCAAGTTCCCGATCGAGAAAAGAACGGCATCTGCCTCCGGCGAAAGGGGCGGCCTCGTAGACAGTTACTTTTTCGCCCGATAGCGAAAGTTGTAGGGCTGCGGATAAACCTGCCATTCCGGCGCCAATAATATGTATTTGCCGGGTAGTCATGCAAAATAACCCTTAAGAAGGAAAAACAATTTTTTCCATTTTGGCAAAGTAATGCGATGAGACGGATTGCGCCAGTCTTCTTTGACTAGACGGTCAAAGATTGCGCCGTAGTAGCTTCTCATGATGCGTGCAGGACGCATAAGGGGAGAACATTTGTCCATGTAAAAGTCGGCCTGCTCATAATGTTTCTGGGCTTGCGTAGCTAAATCACGACAGACAAAGGAAAGCTGCGGGAGGTGTAAAACTTCAACGGGATCGCGGGAGGCAATGCCGTGTTTTTCTAAAAGTTCACGCGGCAGATAAAGCCGTTTCCTTGATGAATCCTCTGATAAATCTCTTAGAATATTTGTCAGTTGCAAAGCTCTACCCAGATGATAAGCGACTTTGACGGCATCGTCTCCGGAGTCGCCGAAAATCCGCACGGAGATTCTGCCAACGGCACTGGCTACGCAATCGCAGTATAGGTCGAGTATTTCAGCATCAGGGGCAACAATGACTGAAGAGTCCATTTCCATGCCGTGAATAATATCCAAAAAGTCTTTCTCGATGAGGTTAAAGTTTTGGACGGCTGGAAGAAGTGAAGTGGTAATAGCGTTGCTTGTTATACCTTTAAATAGATATCCTATGTATAAGCGCCATTCGTGCAGCTTCTTCGATGCTTCATCAGGAGAAAGGCTATCGTCTGCAATGTCGTCCACTGTGCGGCAAAAACCATATAGCGCATACATTGCTTCCCTTCGATTTTTAGGGAGAACTACCATTCCGGCGAGAAACGACGAATGCGAAGCAGCAACTTGCGCTTTTACCTGACTAATGGCTTCAGCATAGGAGAGAAAAGTCATAACCAAGCTCTTACTACGCCAGACAGCGTTGCGCAAAAGATTGAGAATTTATCAAGCTTAACATTATCACACAAAGGATCGCGCCTGCGAAGCAGGGAGGCCAGCTGTATGGCCAGAGAGTTGATAACTGAGACTTCCATGCTCAGCCGGACATCCGCGATTTGATGAGAAAAATCGCTGGCATCCTTCAGCATCGTATCGAGACGATCAAGCATCTCGTCTATTGTGGCCCTCAGTTCCTTTGATAATTTATCTTGCGCCAAGTCCTCGATGCGCGCGCCACGTATGGCGAGCATGTCTTGAGGAATATATACGCGGTTTAGTTTTCGATAGTCGTCACCGCAGTCCTGTATATGGTTGATTATCTGTAAGGCGTTACATAAAGAATCGTTTGCCCTCCATACTTTTTCGCCAATGCCATGCAGTTCCAGGACATGTCTCCCGACAGGGGCCGCGGAATAATTGCAGTAGTCAATCAGATCGAACCAATCGCGATAGCGGTGTTGAATTGCGTCGCGCTTAAATGCCGTTAGAAGATCTAGGCTGTGTTGCGGAGAAACGCCGGTCTGGCGCAGGCTGCGGCGCAGTTCAACAGCAGCTGGAATGTCGTTTTTATTGTCATCAAGAAGCGTAACGGCAAACGTTTCGAGGCGAGAAATTTTTTCCTGAGCGTTTAACGAGGGGCTGTCGCTAATGTCATCGGCAGCGCGAGCAAAATTGTAAAACGCGCGAACATGGGGGCGCAAATCGCGACGGATCAGAAACGACCCAACCGGGAAGTTTTCTGTATTACAATTCTTTCCACTTGCAACATCAAGATTATCGGCAGTCATATTTTCCCGGCGAGACGTTTAAAAAGAGCCGTCCTTCCTCACAACAGCATAGCCCAAGTTGCAGCAGCATATACGAAAGTTTTTACAGGTAAAGGCAACATTCAACCCTATGTTAATTCATATAAACGCGTTTTTTGTGGAATTTTATTGGAAGAATTACCCAAAAACATGGCTTGTAGAATGGCTATTATATTAATAGCCTATCACTGATGTCGAAGGCCTTTTCGTCCAAAAGTAGTAATATTTTCTATGTCAAATGAAGTGCTCATTGCTGAAAATTTAAATGCATTACCCAATGTGCGGCATGCCTTTTTTAAACGGTCATGGAACGACCCCAAGAAGATGGCCGCTTATCTCGAAGTATCTCCAGAACATTTTTTAAGCTGTCGTCAGATTCACTCTTCGAAAGTAGTTTCGGTAAAAGATGTCTGGAATATGAATAATGCTCCAGAAGCCGATGCCCTGGTTACAAATAGAACGGGCGTGGCTTTAGGGATCTTAACCGCAGATTGCGTCCCAGTATTATTTGCTGATCCTGAGCGTTCCGTAATTGGCGCGGCTCATGCAGGATGGCGCGGCGCTCTGGGTGGAGTGCTTGAGAGTACTGTAGAGGCGATGGAAGGGCTCGGCGCTCATAAAAAGTCTATTCATGCGGCTCTAGGGCCTTGCATTTGGCAGGATTCCTATGAAGTCGGCTCTGAGTTTCCTGAGCCATTTCTGGCTCAAACCCCGTTAAACGAAAGATTTTTTAAGCGTTCCATTAAGAAAGGCAAATATCAGTTTGATCTACAAGGATTTGTTATAAACAGACTAAGCGATTGTGGCCTTGCTTCGATTTGTCCGTCTCCTGCCGATACCTACGCGGATCCCGATCATTATTTCAGTTACAGGTGTTCGGTTCAGCAAGGGGGCGAGCAGAAAGGAAGGCTATTATCAGCTATAACCCTTCATTATTGAGGAAAAATTTTGGGATTTGGGAAAATACGTTAGAAATCTTGAATTAACTAGGGTGATATGCTCAATACACGCTTTAACTTAGAAACATAAATGACCGACCAAACACACATTCGTAATTTTTCGATTATCGCGCATATCGACCACGGCAAATCAACGTTGGCGGATCGGTTGATACAGCAATGCGGCGCAGTCGAGGCGCGTGAAATGCGCGAACAGATGCTCGATAACATGGATATTGAGCGTGAACGCGGCATCACGATTAAAGCTCAGACTGTAAGATTGGCATATAAAGCCAAGAATGGAGAAACTTATCAGTTAAACCTGATGGATACCCCGGGGCACGTTGATTTTGCCTATGAAGTCAGTCGTTCTCTGGCGGCATGTGAAGGATCTATTCTGGTCGTTGATGCGTCGCAAGGCGTTGAGGCTCAAACATTGGCCAACGTCTATCAGGCACTCGATAACAATCATGAAATTATCCCTGTGTTGAACAAAATTGATTTGCCTGCGGCAGAACCGGATCGTGTCAAAGAGCAAATCGAAGATGTGATCGGTCTCGATGCTTCAAACGCCGTATTGATTTCCGCCAAAACGGGTAAGGGGATCGAAGATGTGCTGGAAGCAATAGTAACAAGTCTTCCTCCGCCGAAAGGCAACCCAGAAGCACCGCTTAAGGCCCTTTTGATTGACAGTTGGTACGATTCTTATCTTGGGGTTGTTGTTCTTGTGCGCGTTATGGACGGCTCAATCAAAAAAGGCCAAAAAGTGCGCTTCATGGCGACGGGTGCTGTTCGTGATCTTGATCGCGTCGGTATTTTTACTCCCAAAAAATGTGAAATCTCCGAATTAACAGCCGGAGAGGTTGGTTTCATTACGGCGGGGATTAAGCAAATCAGCGATACAAAAGTTGGCGACACAATTACGGACGAAAAAAATCCGGCGGAAAAACCGTTGCCCGGGTTTAAACCTTCTGTGCCGGTCGTGTTTTGCGGCCTGTTTCCGGTTGATGCGGCTGAGTTTGAACATTTGCGGGAATCTTTGGGCAAATTGGCGCTTAATGATGCGAGCTTTAAATTTGAGCCTGAAAGCTCGGTGGCGTTGGGGTTTGGGTTCCGTTGCGGTTTTCTAGGACTGCTACATCTTGAGATTGTTCAGGAACGCCTTGAGCGCGAGTTTAACTTGAACTTGATAACAACCGCTCCGTCGGTGGTTTATAAAATTTATCTGACGGACGGCAGCATGAAAGAATTGCATAATCCTGCTGATATGCCGGACCCCGTGCGTATTGAGCATATGGAGGAGCCGTGGATTAAGGCGACGATTCTGACGCCGGACGATTATCTTGGAAACATTCTCGCGTTATGCAACGACAGGCGCGGCGAGCAGGTGGAACTCACATACGTCGGATCGCGCGCGATGCTGGTATACAAGCTGCCGCTCAATGAAGTTGTGTTTGATTTCTATGATCGCTTGAAATCTATTAGCCGCGGCTATGCAAGCTTCGATTATGCCCTTGATGGCTACCGAAATGGCGATCTTGTTAGTATGTCTATTCTTGTGAACGGCGAGCCTGTTGATGCGCTTGGCATTATTGTTCACCGCTCGAATGCCGAGGGGCGCGGGCGAATATTGTGTGAACGCCTAAAAGAGCTTATTCCAAAACATTTGTTCAAAATCGCCATTCAAGCTGCTATTGGGGGACGGATCATTGCTCGTGAGACAATTTCGGCTTTGCGCAAGGACGTGACAGCAAAATGCTACGGAGGAGATGTGTCCCGCAAACGCAAACTTCTCGACAAGCAAAAAGAAGGCAAGAAACGTATGCGCCAGTTTGGCGAAGTCGAAATTCCACAAGCGGCTTTTATCGCTGCGCTAAAAATGGGTGATGACAATTAATGCCTACAACGCGATTTGCGCCAAGCCCGACCGGATACTTGCATCTTGGGCATGCTTATTCGGCGTTGTTTGCTTCTCGCGCGGCAGAAGGCGGAAAATTTCTTCTGCGTATAGAGGATATAGATCCTATCCGCTGTAAATCGGAATTCACCGAAGCCATATTTGAAGACTTGCAATGGCTCGGCCTTAAGTGGGAAGAGCCTGTGCGTCGGCAATCCGAACACATTGCCGAGTACGCAGCTGCGTTGAGCGTGCTGCGGAAAAATGGCTTAATCTATCCTTGTTTTTGCACGCGACGGGAAATTGAGGAAGAAGCTCAAAAATCCGGCGTGGCGCCTCATGCTGAGGATGGAACAATAATTTACCCCGGAACATGCAGGTGTTTATCGGACAGTGAGCAATCAGCTAAACTTGCCAAGGTAAGTGAGGTGAACTGGCGACTGGATGTCGCTGCTGCGACCAGATTAACAGGCTCTCTTTGCTGGCATGATCGCATGCGTGGTAAAGTTGAAGCACATCCGGAAATATTCGGTGATGTTATTTTAGCCCGTAAGGACGTCCCCACAAGTTATCACCTTAGTGTTGCCGTTGACGATCATATGCAGGGAGTGACGCTGGTTACTCGAGGCGAGGATTTGTTTGCTTCAACTCACATACATAGATTGTTGCAAGCGTTATTGGGATATGAAGCACCAGAATATTTTCACCATGAAATCATGAAAGATCCGTCGGGGCGGCGTTATGCCAAGCGTGACAAATCGGTGACACTGAGAAATCTGAGGGAGCAGGGTGTCTTGCCCGAGGAGATAATTTTGAGGACACGAATATGAGAAATTGTGTATATTATCGAAAGTATATTTATGTCTTACGAGGTCTTTTCTTTGTCTTTGGTTGCGGAGATTGGGATTGTAATTTTGCTCGTTCTTTTGAACGGGTTTTTTGCCATGGCGGAAATGGCAATTGTATCCGCGCGGCGCGCGCGGTTACGGCAGTTGGCAGACGAGGATACTCCCGGAGCGCAACTTGTTCTTGATATTGGAGAGTCCCCATCGGAGTTTCTCTCAACCGTTCAGGTTGGCGTAACGCTGAACAGCGTCTTTGTCGGGGCTTTCAGTGGCGCGACATTGTCGGAAGAGTTCGGAAATTATCTGAATACATTTCCATGGATGGCTTCTCATGGAGAACTTGTAGCTCTATTCGTGACCGTTATCGGTATTACATATCTTAGTCTTGTTATTGGCGAGTTGGTTCCCAAAAGAATTGCTCTTGCGTATGCAGAGCCCATTGCGGTTCGCGTGGCCCGCATTATGGGTGCGTTGGCACTGATCGGCGCGCCTGTTGTTTGGCTTTTGTCCTTTTCGACGGATTTTGTATTGCGAATTCTGCGTCTTCGCGATTCCAAATATCACGGCGTGACAGAGGATGAAGTTAAAGATGTTATTGCCGAAGGTATGGAATCCGGTGCGCTGAAGCCAGCCGAAAAAGATATGATGGAAGGGGTCATGAGATTGGCTGATCGTACGGTAAGAACGATCATGACCCCTCGCATGGATATGGTATGGCTTAATATTGATGATACGCCATCGAACCAAAAGAACATCATTCATGCCAGCGGCTACAGCCGGTTTCCTGTTGCGCGAGGCGATTTGGAAGAGGTGTTGGGTATTGTTCATGCCAAAGATTTGCTTAATGCAAACTTTGATGGCCTTTCTATGTCAATTGCAACAGTCATGCGTGCGCCTCTGATAGTGCCAGATACGACGCCAGTATTGCGATTGCTTGATCAGTTTAAGCGTTCGGGGCAGCATGTTGCTGTTGTCGTAGATGAATATGGAAGTGTTGAGGGACTTGTTTCGATCACGGACATTATTGAATCCGTTACAGGCGGTTTGCCCGGAAGGAATCAGGAAATTATTGCCAAGCCCGTGCAGCGTCAGGACGGAAGCTGGCTTTTGGACGGCATGATGCCGATTGATGAAGTTGAAGCCTTGACAGGACTGAAAGACATGCGCGGCGGTGGCGATTTTGAAACCATTGCCGGATTTATGCTTGAGCATTTAGGCCGTGTTCCGGTTGAAGGTAATAATTTCCACTGGGAGGGCGCCCAATTTGAAGTCGTGGATATGGACGGTCGACGCGTTGACAAAGTCCTCTGTCATTTGGATCCTAAAAGATAAAGCTCAATTGTATCTTATTTCTCTTGTGCCTGACCTTTGTCCTCCGGCATGTGGATAGGCACGCCTGGCGCATATTTTACGCGATGCATGGCCGGCATTGATTTGACGTGGGCAACGTTTGGCGCGCCGACAATCTGGCTTGTAAGAAATTTTTGGAAAGCTTCCCAGTCCTCGGCGACAATTTTCAATAAAAAATCCGTATCTCCGGTCATAAGATATGCCTCTCGAACCTGAGGCCAGCCCTCGATCAATTTAGAAAAATGAGTAATGTCGTTTTCGCCATGATTGGTTAGAGAAACCATAGTGAACACGGTAATCCCAAAACCCATTTTGTCCGAAGCAATGTCCGCATAATAGCCACGGATATATCCGGCTTCTTCAAGAGCCCGAACGCGCCTCAAACAAGGCGGTGGCGAGATGCCGACTTTTTTCGACAAGGCAACATTTGTAATGCTGCCATCCTGTTGTAGCTCGCGCAAGATACGAAGGTCGGTTGGATCGAGTTTGACAAGCTTCATAACGAAGCCTCTTGTTTCGAGTTTCTGGCCTTAGATTAGCACATTATTATGTTGACTTCTATTGCAACAAAATATTCTGTAGAATAATACACGCACCTGTTTACGATTGTAATCTTAAGAGTATTTTATTTATGCCTGCGTCTTCAATAAATGAATCTCACGCGATGTCCGATCTATCCTGTTGGGTTGTAACGGATGGCAGGGCAGGTATGGAAAATCAATGTTTGGGGTTGGCTGAGGCCTTGGGGCTATTACCTGTGGTTAAACGTATTAAACTGCGCAGTCCATGGAAACAGCTTAGCCCATATCTTAGGTGTGGACTATCGTATGCAGTCAGCAACGAAGGCGACCCCATTACTCCACCTTGGCCAGATATTTTAATTGCTTCCGGACGTGCCAGCGTTCCCGCGTCCCTTTATGTGCGGCGTGCCTCAAAGGTTGGGGAAAAAGGGGGAACCTTTACTGTGCAAATTCAGAATCCAGTCATTAACCCATCTTTTTTTGATCTGGTTGTTGTCCCGCGTCATGATCGTTTGGAAGGCACGAATGTTATGGCGACTTTGGGCTCTATGCATCGGATTTCATTGGAAAAGCTCGCGGTTGAAGCTTCAAAATTCTTGCCGCAAGTCGCATCTCTGCCATCGCCGCGTATAGGGGTATCAATTGGTGGAAGTAATGCTGTTTACAGCTTTTCGTCCGAAGAAATGCAAAACGTGGCAATGCAGCTCAAAGCGTTAGTCATGCGTGAGGGAAGCCTTATGGTGACGATCTCGCGACGCACGGGTGCCGAAAACTTAGCGATTTTAAAGAAAACATTACACGGTACTCAATCGTATATTTGGGACGGACAAGGAGAGAATCCATACTTTGGAATTTTGGGTCTTGCAGAAGCGATGTTGGTAACATGCGACAGCGTCAATATGATTTCGGAGGCATGTTCGACGGGCAAGCCTGTCATGATTATTGATTTGCCAGGCGGTTCCGAAAAATTCAGGTTCTTTCATCAGTTAATGCGTGATGCGGGAATGACAAGGCCTTTCAGGGGTCGCATAGAGAGGTGGCAGCATGCTCCGCTTGATGATGTTCGCCTTGTTGCTGAACGGATAAAGGCCATGTTGGAGCAAAGACTTTCATGAGCAAGGCTTTTACAAAAGATAATGATGAAGAAGACGACGAAGAGATTGATCCTAAAGCTGTATCTTCAAACAGCAAAAACTATATGACCCCCCGCGGTTATGGGGCTCTACAAGAGGAATTGCGCCAACTGACGCGCATCGAGCGTCCGAAAGTTGTTGAGGTTGTCTCTTGGGCGGCAGGAAACGGAGATCGTTCGGAAAATGGCGATTATATATATGGCAAAAAGCGTCTGAGAGAAATTGATCGTCGAATCCATTATCTGACAAAAACGCTTGAATCGGCGGATGTCGTTGATCCTAAACAGCAAAAAAATCGTTCCCAGATTTTTTTTGGAGCAACGGTAACTTATGTACGAGAGGATGACAGCACGCATACGGTTACCCTTGTAGGCGTCGATGAGGCCGAGCTGTCAAAGGGAAAAATTAGCTGGATATCCCCCATCGCCAAAGCGCTCTTGAAAGCTCGAGTCGGCGACTCAATTGAAGTGCGAACGCCTTCCGGCATTGAAATGATAAAAATACTTAAGATAACCTATAGTAAAGAGTGATCGGACGAGTCGTTTCAAAATTTGAGGTCGGGACATGTCATCATTTGTGGCAACTAAAGATGAGACGCTTTTAGTTTTTGCGCTTAGAGAAGAAGCGCAGGGATTGTTTGATGATTTTCAAACGATCTATACGGGGATCGGAAAAGTCAATGCTTCTTACAAGCTAATGCTAGGGTTGGCGGCATGGAAAGAAAAACACGGCGAGTACCCCAAGCTTGTTCTTAATGTTGGAAGCGCAGGCTCAGGCCTTTTTCCGCGCGGGAGTATCGTCAATTGCACTCAGTTTATTCAACGCGATATGGATGTTACGGTTTTTGGGCATGCACTTTACACAACGCCAAACGAAGACATTTCCCCTGTTTTTTCGGTTGGCATTCGTTGCGAGGCCTTTCCGCAAGGTGTTTGCGGAAGCGGCGACAGTTTTGTTACCGACAATAAAATGTGTGGCTGGAATGTCGTTGATATGGAAGCTTACGCTTTGGCAAAAGTGTGCGCTGGCCAGAAGGTTCCTTTTTGTTGCTTGAAATATATTTCAGACGGATCTGACGGTCAGGCGGTCGAAACATGGGCGAACGCTTTGGT
>Ga0265297_10011461_pt1 | contig 10854 bp, 7 predicted proteins | sample Munlanlwell13791_FD_192502 | JGI IMG/M metagenome (GOLD analysis project Ga0265297, IMG submission 192502) | Leachate microbial communities from a municipal landfill in Southern Ontario, Canada - Leachate well 137-91 | ecosystem: Engineered > Solid waste > Landfill > Unclassified | place...
AATTTTGAGATATCATCAAAATTCACAAAGGAAGTGTTGCTCAGGTTTAATGTTTCCAGCTCGGTAAGCATCTTAAGTGTTTCTGTTGAGTTCAGACTGTTGTGTGACAAGTCCAGGTACTTGAGTTGGGGATAATAAGCCAATGCTTCCAGGTTGCGTATGGCGTTTGATGCTGCCGTAAGTTTTACGAGTGAAGCAAAAATGGGCTGTGCATTTTTTTCTTCTGCCCAGCCGAAAAACAAAGAAAATGCCGGATTTTTTACGTCGGTGAGCAGGTAAAGATTTTTCAGATTGTTGCCCGAAATATCAATGGTTTTAAGGTTTTTAAACTCTTTGAATTTTTCAATCAGCGAAATATCGTCCAGTTTGAAATTATTTTTAGAGAGATTTATTTCTTCCAGTCCGGCCAGTACCGGCAGATTTTTTATAGTTTCAGAATTTTTCATACTGCTGATGTTGAGGTTTTTCAGATTAATCAAACTCTTCAGGCTTTCTGCATTTATTATCTCGTTTGAAGAAATATCAAGTGAAGTAAGCTTGTCGAGGGAAGCAAGCGGCGAAATGTCAATAATCCCGCTATTTTCTGAAATGTTTAACTCCGTGAGTGTTTTAAAATCTTTGAGTTTCGTAAAGTCATTAATATAATTATTAGATAAAATCAGCTGCTTAAGATTAGGAATATACGATAGGCTGTCGAGATTATAAATTCCGTTTTGCGAAACATCCAGAAAAACAAGTTTGTCCATAACAGAAAGGGGGGTAAGGTCTTTGATTTGATTTTCCGCAACATTGATATATTCAAGGGTTTTAAGATTTTTAAGGGCCTTTAGGTTTGTTATCTTTTGTTTGCGCAGCAAAAGTTTGGCAATTTTTCCTTCATCACTAAGCCGGTAAATTTCTTTTTCGGTGCGGCTTGCTGCCAGGTTCCACGAACGCCAGTCCACGTTGCTGAGGTTGTTCAGAAAATCGTACAGCCGTTTGTGAAGCTTGGCCGTGTAATTTCCCCGGTAAAACAATTTGTCGTAATAATAACTGCTGTAATAATTGTAATCATTCTGCAGGTCAAATGCTTCTTTGGTAAAATCAAATTCATCCGGCGGCATGGTAAGCAGGTCGGGTAAACTGGCAGGGGATTTCAATTCCACCAGATAATTTTTATCAACACTTTTTGAATATTTAATGTTAAAGCGGGTAATTACCTGGTCCCAGTTGAAACATGCGAAAAGCACCAGCACCAGATAAACCACCAAGCTGTTGGCTTTAAAAAGGTAAAGATTGCTTTTTTTACGCCAAAGTTTGTAAAAAGTAGTGATAAGCCCGAGTATTGTTAAAAGCAACCATACATAAACACCCAAACGTTTGTATGTCAAACTGTATTCGCTGATATAAAGCAGGTTACGATAACCTGTTGACACTAAAACAAAAACATTTTGTAATATCCATACATAAGCCAGCCATTTGATATATTTGTTTTTGTCTGAAAAATTCAGGCACCCCCTGAAATAGAAAAGAATTATTATAATTGCAAGCACTATGGAAACTATAAGAGTCCCTGTTCCCTGATGCAGCGATTCAGCCAGAGTCATTCCTTCCGGCAATTGTCTGGTAATCCACAGATAAACTACATCCAGCACATTTACTACCAGTAACAAAACATTAAGCAAGGCCAGCAGGATCACTCCCGAGCGACGCTCCAGCGTTTCGTTTAATTTTTTTCCGAAAAATATATTGCCTTTTTCTTCGTAGTTTGATTGTTGCAGGTTTTCTGGAATGTTGACATCCCAGCGGTAAATTGCCGGAAAATTTCTGTGATAGAAAAACCCGTATAAAATCAAAAATCCCAGAAATGTAAATCGCACCCATGGCCAAGAAATAAAATCGAGATTAATTTTTCGGGTTAAGTCTTTAAAAAGCGGGTTGGATTGTTGGTACAGGAAGAAAAACAACACAATTACCGCAAAAATTCCTACACCAATGGAAAGTTTAATCCAGAATTTGCTTCCCATGGGTTTGTTTTTAGTGGAGCGGCGTTCAATAAAATCCACAATCATAAAGCCAATGGATGAAACATAGGAATACAAAGCGTAAATACCCGCCAGCAATACCGACGAGTTTTTGCTGATGCTTAGCGCTGATATTAAACTTAATGAAACCATATTGGCGAAAAATGCCAGCCAGGTGCCGTACAACATCACACAAACCCCCGAAACAATACTTCCGGCCGCAGCTACATACCAATAGGTGTTTTTAATTAATGTTTTGTTTCTAATCAGTAACAAAATAATTAATGCAAAAGAAAACAGCATGAAGTTTATACCCGGCGATTGCCTGTAAAACAATGCGCTGTAAAGCGCCACTGAAATAATCAGCAAAAAATCATTTTTTTTCATGTTTTTGGTTTTAGATGTTTGTCTGTTATTTATTTAAACATATCTAATTTAATCAGTTATCCGCAGATTTTTATTTGTCTTTGATGTTTTTATGAATAATATTTTCCAGAAAAGTCAGGTGTTTCACAAAGGCTTCTTTGCCCGTTTTTGTTATTTTATAAGTAGTTCGGGGCTTTTTACCAATAAACTGTTTCATAACTACAATGTACTCACTTTTTTCAAGAGCGCTGATATGGCTGGCTAGATTACCATCAGTAACATTGAGTAGTTTTTTAAGCGCATTAAAATCAATGCTTTCATTTACGCTCAGCACCGACATCACCCCAAGCCGGATACGGCTTTCAAAAACCTTGTTCAGATTATTTATATCAAATTCTTCGCTCATTACTCGTATTTAACATACATTACTATTCCGTAAATAATGTGAAGCACTCCAAAACCCAAGGCCCAGAAAAGTAATCCGTAACCAATATAAAAACAGGCAAGCAAGCCGAGAATTATTTCGCTGTAGCCCAAATAACGAATTAATTTGAAAGTAAATACCGATGCGCTCACCAGAGAAATTCCGTAAAATATCAGCATGACGGGAGCAATAAGTATAATAATATGGTAGTACAACAAAACCAGGCAAAACAAGCCTCCAGCTACTAAAGGAACAAAAAGATTAACCAGAAACTTTTTCACTGCCGCATTCCAGACAGCCAGTTCTTTTTTGCGGGCTTTACGGATAGTAAAAATTATTCCGACCGTTAATGCCAATATAAGCATGGCAACAGCATCCGTAACGAAAAATGCCATGTTCCCGAAATTAAAAACCTTGCCGCTTGATAAATGAACGTAATAATTATCACTGAAAACATCCAGATTCAAATACATGTATGCCACTGCCGCACCGCACAAGGCTATTACCCCAATAAATACTCCCGCCAACCCGCTCAGTGATAAAAATTTGGTTGAGGATTCCATCAATGAACGTATCTCTGAGAGATTTTTTAAATGCTCATTTTGCTGATTCATTTTATTTGTTTTAAAAAGTACTTTGAAGTGCAAAGTAAATATTATTTAAATGAAAAGTCAAGAAAAATTTTTTTTAAATGTCACAAATAACAGATTAACAGGCAAATAAATTTTAATGTTCCTAAATAACGATAACGACATCAAAGGGCTTTCATAGTGTATTTTATCAACAACATGACTTCCCTCAATCTGCGCGTCAGTAAAATGTTACGGAACTTAATCGCAATCAATTAAAAATGTTTTAATTTTAACGGGACAATATTAAAATTATCATGCTGAAAAAAATCCTTTTGTTTTTTTTGTTTATCTGTTATTTTTCGCTTTTAAACGCCCAAACTTTTAAAAAAATAGTATTAAATGAAAATTGGAAGTTTTCGGAATCTGAGACTCATCAATGGTTACCTGCTAAAGTTCCCGGCTCTGTTTACAAGGATCTTTACAACAATAAAATAATTGATGTCCCCTTTTATGCTTGTAACGATAAAAACATCCAATGGATTGAAAGCAAGACATGGGAATATCATACAATTTTTCAGGCAGATGATAACTTGTTGAAAAACAATCACGTTGAACTTGTTTGTGAAGGGCTTGATACTTACGCAAAGGTTTATGTGAACCAAAACCTTGTTTTTACTGCGAATAATATGTTTTGCCAGTGGAGCGCCGACATAAAAAATTATTTAATAAAAGGCAATAATGAGCTTAAAATAGTTTTTGAACCAATAGTTTTACACGGGAAAGATGAAACTAAACAAATGAATCAAGCTCTTCCAACTTCTGAGCAGATATTTGCCCGAAAAGTACAATTCCGGTTTTTGGGGGAATACAGTACTGAAATTATAACAACCGGTATATGGCGTCCAATATACTTGAATATATGGAACAATTTGCAAATTGAGGATGTACAGCTCGTTCAAAATTCATTATCTAAAGAAAAAGCCGAACTCACATTAAAGACACAAATTTTATCAGATACCGAACAAGAAGTTGTAATAAAAATTGAAGGTGCAGATAATAAAAATCTGTATGCCCTGGATAAGTTTTCGCTTAACAAAGGAAGCAATAATTGTATGCTGAATTTTTCAATTATAAACCCCATTCTTTGGTGGGTTCATAATTTGGGGAACCCTCATTTTTACAAATTTCTTATCAATATTTATATCGGGAAACAAATTATTGCTTCAAAGCAATTGAATTTTGGGTTACGAACCATTGAAATAAAAAAAGAAAATTATGAAGCCGGCGAATCTGTTTTCATCAAAATTAATGGAGAAGCTGTTTTTCTGAAAGGATCAAATTATGTTCCTCAAAACATATTTTTGTCAGAAATCTCTGAGCGACAATATAAAAAAATAATTTCTCTGGCAAAGGAATCAAACATTAATATGCTCCGAGTTTGTGGCGGTGGAGTTTATGAAAATGATGTTTTTTATGAACTATGCGATAAATATGGTATTCTTGTACTACAGGATTTTATGTTTACAAGTGCGTTGTACACAAATGATAGTGTTTTGGTGAGTGGTGTTAAAAAAGAAATAGAACAAAACATTAAACGATTAAGAAATCATCCGTGTATTGCTTTGTGGGGAGTAAATACTAATTCAGACGAAATTTCTTACAATAAAAACCTTATTAATAAAACCCGCGAAAATTTACGTGACAATAATAATATTAGAAACAAATCTCAAAATGTGTTTTATGAAATTATACCCGGGTTGGTTAACAGCTTAGACTCCGGAAGATTGTATTTCCTTTTTTCTTCTTCCGGCAACGAGCAAATAAACAATAAAAACAAAATACAATTTCAAGACACGAGTTGCTTTTTATTTCCAGATTATGAAAAAACAGAAACTTTTGGGGAATTAATTAACTACTCCGGATTTTGGAGTTTTCCCGAAAAAGGAACTTTGCTGAAAATGTTAGAAAAAAAAGATTTGCTCCAACCATTTGATACCCTTAAGTATTTTCAAAAAAACATTCCTGATTTTAACATCATAAAAAACGACATTGTGCAAGAATACAAATTGCCCGAAAATATTGACGAATATATTTATTTCAGCCAGTTGGCACAAGCATATAAAATTAAATCGTCTGTTGAATCCGGCCGTTCATCCACTACCAGAGTTCATGGCGTTTCATATTGGCAATTGAATGATTTTCTACCTGCTGCTTCATGGTCGGGCGTAGATTACTATCACAACAAAAAAGCCCTGCATTTTTTTATTAAAAAAGCATATGATGATGTTTTAATCAGCCTTGAAAATAAAAATAAAATTTTTATTTATGTTACTTCTGATAAGCTACAAAATATTCAAGGAGAGCTTGAATTAAAGCTTATTGACTTTAAAGGGAACATTCGCTGGGAAGAAAAAAAATATCTCACTATTAAAGCTTGTACGACGAGAATCGCAGAGAAAGTTGATAAAACATTGATACTGGGTGATGCCTCTAAACACGGGTCTCTCGTAATGACAGCTTCGGTTTTCTCCAACGGAAAAATCTTATCACAGAATTTTCTTTATTTTAAGGCAGCAAAAGATTTGTTGCTTGAAAATCCTGGAATAACGTACAATATTATCGCTGTCGGTAAGGAATATGAAATTACATTAAGCGCAAAAAAACTTGCAAAAAATGTATTTATAAGTTTTGAAAATTGCGACAGCCGGGAAGTTGAATTATCCGACAATTTTTTTGATATGATGCCGGGCTCCTCAGTAAGTATTTCTGTGAAAACATTAGAAACATTAGAAGACCTGAAAAAAGCTATTTCAGTCAAGTCACTTTTTGATTATATGAAATAAAATCGGGGTAAGACATTTTAACAATATCATGTAACTTTACGATATCTCACAATGGCTATTGTAATTACAATTAGTCCATATCCCAACAATATCATGAAGTCTTTATAAATATCGGCAAAGCCTGAGCCTTTAAGTAATATCATGCGGATAAGCTTCATGAAATAAGCAATGGGATTGCCATAATTAATTATCTGTGCCCAATGAGGCATGCTTTCTGTCGGTGTAAAAATTCCGCTCATCATGATAAACACGATAAGAAATCCAAAAGCACCAAATAAAGCCTGTTGCATGGTAGATGCCGTATTTGAAATCATCAGCCCGAAGCCCTGCATCAACAAAAGATATATACCGGCAACACCAAAAAGCAAGCCCAGATTCCCTTCAATAGGAATATCATAAATTATCTTCCCGATAAAAAGGCCAAAAGAAAGCATCACAAGGGCAATAATCCAAAATGGAAGAAGTTTCCCGATAATAAAATGTATTTTTCTTATGGGTGTTACATTTATTTGCTCAATATTTCCCATTTCTTTTTCCCTGATAATGTTCATGGCTGCCAGTGCCACTCCGATAATTGTTACTAAAAGCACCAATATGGCCGGAACCATGAAGATTTTGTAATTCATATCGGGATTGTACCAGAAAGAAGGAATAATGTTTATCATGCTTATACCCACCGGTATATCCGAAACTTTAAACCACTTTGAAATAATCTCTTGATTATATCCGGCAATAATCTGGCTGGCATAAGCATTACTAATACCCGCTACCGTTCCATTTATAGCATTAAACAGTAATTGCACTTTGGCAGAATTTTCGCGCAGCAAGGTACGCTCAAAACCAGAAGGAACATTAAGTATCATATCCGCTTCGTCATTTTCAATTTGTTTCATGGCATCATTCAGGTTGAATGTATTGCCTTTAACGGTAAAAAATCTGGAATTGCTAAACTTCCCTGCCAATAAGCGAGACGAACTGCTTAAGTCATTATCCACTATGCACATTTTGATGTGTTTCATTTCCATATTGGCTGCATTTACAAGAATGAGCAACTGTACCAAGGGAAGAACAAAGATTATCGGTATCATCATCCGGTTGCGCCGTATCTGTATAAACTCTTTTTGCAATATGAATAATATCGTTCGCATTTTTACAATAATACCTAAGCTTTAAGCCTGATTTTAAACTTTTTTATGCTGACAACTAATAAAAAAACTGTCAATCCGAAGAGTATAAGTGTTTCTTTCCAGACACTTAAAAACCCAAGCCCTTTGAGCATAATATTTTTTAATATTATAATAAACCACGTTGTAGGATTTATATAACAAATCCATTGTATCCATCCCGGCATATTATCAATAGGGAAAATAAAACCTGAAAGCAATATGGTTGGAAGCATTAACCCCAGCATGGCTCCAACCATAGCTGTCTGTTGGGTGTTGGCCATTGAAGAAATAAATATCCCCATAGACAGAGCAAGTACGATAAACAACACACATTCTGCCAAAAGCAAAGTGATGCTGCCCTGCACCGGCAAACCAAAAACAAAATTACTCATCAGCAGAATTGTAATAACATTGATAATTGATAATAGCACATAGGGTGTTACTTTCCCAAAAATAATCTGAGTGGGCTTAAGTGGTGATATCAGCAAAACCTCCATTGTCCCCATCTCTTTTTCTCGTACAATACTAACCGAAGTAAGGAGGGCACAAATCAATACAAGTATCATTGCCATGGTTCCCGGGACAAACATATAAACTCCTTTTAGTTCGGGATTATAGAGCATTCTTGATTCGGGAATAATTTGCACGGGTATTGCTGCCGAAGCGTTTTCTTTCCTGATAAAATCATTTATAATGCCAGCCGTATAATTTATTACAAGATTTGCTGAATTGGCATCAGAGGCGTCGGCTATAAGATGAACCGAAGCAGTTTTTTCTCTTAACAATTTCTGTGCAAATCCTGGTTCAAAAATTACAACTTCTTTGGCTTGCCCTTTCCGGAAACAATTTTCAATCTCCTTTTCATTATTGAGATATTTTGTTATTATAAAAAAATCGGAAGAATTTAGTTTATCAATTATTTTTCGGGTGGTTTTGTCCTTTGAATTGTCAAGAATAGCAATATGCGCATTTCTAACCTCAGTTGTGATTATATACCCAAAAAGAAACATCTGTACAACAGGCAAGGCAAAAAGAATGATAAGCGTTCGTTTGTCGCGAAAAATATGATGAAACTCTTTCTTAACAAAACCTATAAAATGTATCACTGTTAGTTTGTTTAACTGTTAAAATATTCCTTAGTTAGTTCCTGGCTTCTTGCTAATTTTAAAAAAACTTCATTCATAGACCCTGCATTATAAGTTTTTTTCAGATTTGCCGGGGAGTCTAACGCTTCAATTCTTCCGTCAACCATGATAGTAACCCTGTCGCAATATTCGGCTTCATCCATATAATGAGTAGTCAGAAATATGGTAACACCTTCGTGAGCCGCTTCATAAATAAGTTCCCAGAATTGCCGGCGTGTAATCGGGTCAACACCGCTTGTTGGCTCGTCTAAAAATACAATATCGGGGTCGTGCACAAGTGCTATTGAAAAAGCAAGTTTCTGTCTCCATCCTAATGGTAATTCTGCGATTAATTTGTCGGCAGCATTTGTTAAGCCAAGTTTGTCAATAAGTTGCCGGCTTTTTAACTTTATCTGCCTGCGGTTCATTCCATATATTCCACCAAAAAACCGTATGTTTTCTTTTACAGTAAGGTCTTCATATAAAGAAAATTTCTGGCTCATGTAACCGATACAATTCTTTATTTTATTCGGTTCTTTGTAAACATCATAACCAGCAACTACGGCCTCTCCGGAGCTTGGTTTTGACAGTCCGCACAAAATTTTCATGGCGGTGGTTTTTCCTGCTCCGTTGGCACCTAAAAATCCGAATATTTCGCCTTTATACACATCAAAATTCAGACGGTCATTTGCAATAAAATCTCCGAATTTTTTTACAAGATTCCTGACTTTGATAACAGACTCTGTGTGGTTCATTTTGTTTCTTTCATCAGGTTGATAAAACAATCTTCAATGTCGGGCTTTACCTTCAAAATCTCAACATCCGGGTAGGTATCCGAAATATTCGCTGACAGCTCTAAGGGATTCATGTTACTGTTTTTCGGAATAAAATGCAGGTATTGGCCAAAAGGGTAAACATTCTCACAACAATTTAAGTGTGCAAGGTGCCGGATTAATTTGTAAGTATTTTTAGATTTAATAGCAAATACTGTTTTATGAAAGCCGGCTATTATTTCGCCGGGAGTTCCTGTTATTAAAATATTTCCAGCCTGTATCATTGCAATACGATCGCATAACAAAGCTTCATCCATATAGGGGGTGGATACAATTATTGTGATACCCGCATCTTTAAGCCTGTGCAACATTTCCCAAAATTCTTTGCGAGAAACGGCATCTACTCCCGTGGTTGGTTCGTCAAGAAAAAGTATTTCTGGTTTATGAATCATGGCACACGACAAGGCCAATTTTTGTTTCATCCCTCCTGACAAAGCTCCTGCACGACGGTTTTTAAACGGTTCTATCTGGCCGTAAATATCTTTTATCAAATGGTAGTTTTCTTGTATGGTGGTCCCGAAAATTGTTGCAAAAAAATTAAGATTCTCTTCAACAGTCAAGTCCTGATAAAGAGAAAATTTTCCCGGCATATAACCAATAATGTTCCTGAGTTTTTTATAATCTTTTATTGTGTTAAAACCACAAACGGTTGCTGTTCCCTCATCAGGAACCATTAAAGAAACAAATATTTTAAAGAGAGTAGTTTTGCCCGCCCCGTCAGGGCCGATGAAGCCAAACAATTCCCCGCTTTTCACACTGACAGAAACATTCTGAAGCGCTTGCACTTTTTCATATTTCTTACAGATATTTAAAGCCTCAACACTATTCATCTTTATTCCCGATTTTGTTTCATATCCCTCTTTGTTCTCTTTGTTTGTTAAATCCGGGTATCTATTTTTTATTAAAGTTAACCTCTCCGGGCATCCCTATTTTAAGTGCGCCATCATTTTTAACTTTTACTTTTACGGCATAAACCAAATTAACGCGCTCTTCTTTCGTCTGAATTATTTTTGGAGTAAATTCTGCGGTAGAAGATACCCATGTTAAAATGCCTTCATATTTTGCAGTATTTCCTTTACTTATATCTATAATAACTTCTGCTTTTTGATTTAGTTTTACCTCTGCCAGCTGAGGTTCGCTTATATATGCCCGCAGAAAAACATGGCTCATGTCTGATATTTTATATAGTGGTTTCCCGGGTGTTGCCAATTCATTAAGTTGAATGTATTTGCTTAATATGGTTCCGGAAACAGGGCAGATAAGATAACATTTTCGTATGTTCTGATTTACCTGTTCTATTTGTTTGGAAATGGTAAGTATTTCATCATCTATACTTCCGCTTTGAGTTTGTATTGACACCTTCTGTTTTTCAATAACGTCAATTGCTCCAATGATATCATCCAGCTGTTTTTTTGTGGCAGCCCCATCTTTATAAAGCTTTTCGATACGGCCTTTGTCAATAAGCAAATTATTTATTTGTTGCTGATATACTTCCATTTGCGATGCGATATTAGCTGACTTGT
>Ga0265297_10011462_pt1 | contig 10854 bp, 9 predicted proteins | sample Munlanlwell13791_FD_192502 | JGI IMG/M metagenome (GOLD analysis project Ga0265297, IMG submission 192502) | Leachate microbial communities from a municipal landfill in Southern Ontario, Canada - Leachate well 137-91 | ecosystem: Engineered > Solid waste > Landfill > Unclassified | place...
CTTACCCGGTTCTATGCATCCGGCGACTTCACGGCACGATTCGATGAGAAGATCCCCGTTGCCGGGGAATTCGTCGCGTACCGCGATGCACTCAACACCATTGGTATCGAACTCCAGCGCCTGATGAAACTGATCAATGAGGAACTCTACGAGGGCATATCAGTTCTCTCCTCGGCATCGAGCGAGCTGCTGACCGTTACGACCCAGCTCTCCTCCACCAGTTCACAGACCGCTTCAACCGTGAATGAGACATCCGATACTGTCGAGAGCGTGCGGACCAAGACCGACCTGATGAACCAGAAGACAAAAGAAGTCTCTGAGAAAGCCATGAATGCGCTGAACGTCTCCGGTGACGGCCAGAAATCGGTCCAGGAGATCCTCGACGGTATGAACCATATCCAGCGCCAGATGGACATGATCGGCATGAACGTCATCAAGCTCTCGGAGCAGAGCCAGGCGATCGGGGAGATCATTGCAACGGTGACGGACATCTCCGAACAGTCCAACCTGCTTGCGGTGAACGCATCCATTGAAGCGGCAAAAGCCGGTGAGCTCGGGAAGGGCTTTGCTGTGGTTGCCCACGAGATTCATAACCTTGCCGAGCAGTCAAAACAGGCAACAGCGAACATCCGGACCATCCTGACGGATATCCAGCGGGGAGTTTCATCCACGGTTATTTCAACCGAACGGGGGACAAAATCCGTGGCCGACGCGGTCCGGCTGACGAGCGATGCCCGGGAGGCAATCGAAGTACTGACTCGGTCAACGGCCGAATCGTCACGCCAGGCTATCGAGATCGCCTCCTCCATCCACGAGCAGGCAGCCGGTGTGGACCAGATATCACTTGCCATGGAGAAGATCCGCGAAGCAGCCCAGAAGAACCTCGAGATCACAAGAAAGGCAGAGAAGACAGCAGAAGACCTGCACGAGCTGGGTCTCCGGTTAAAGAAACTCACTGTCCAGTACCATGTCTGAAGTACGCCTTCCATGACAGGAACGGATGCCGAATTCACAAAACGCCTGCTCGCCACATTCCGGGAGGAGGCTGGAGAACACCTTGACGTCATCGTCGGGCTGCTCCTCGAGCTGGAAAAAGCCGCTCCCACCCCGGACAGCGCAGACGTTGAACGCATCTACCGGACAACCCACAGCCTGAAAGGAGCGGCCCGGGCGGTTGGCCAGAAAGAGATCGAATCCGTCTGCCAGAACCTGGAGAACATCTTCTCCCGAATGAAAAAAGCGACCTATTTCCCGAATGAGGACGCCTTCGATATCTTCCACCAGGCGGTGAAGGTAATCCAGTGTCTCCTGAAAGGAGAGAGGCATCCGGCCATATCTACGACAGATATCGTTTCGGCACTCCGTTTGCTTTCGAAGAAGGATCTTCCCTCGGCTGATGGGAACGTCGAGGATTCGCTGAAAGATGCAGGCCCGGACCAGACCGCCGCTCCTCCGCCTTCGAAGGAGCCGAACCGTGCCGGGATACCCCCTGTGGTACAGGCCGATGAAAGGGCGGAACACCGGTTCCCGGTGATTGCAGGAGCAGCTGCACGACTGCCGTCAGACAGCGCAACCGTCCGGATTGCTGCGCATAAGCTCGACCGGCTCATCGCGGGATCCGACGACCTCCTCACGACACGCCTGTTCATCACGCACCGTATGAGGGAACTCGAGGAATGGATGGCGCGGTTCACGATCTGGCGGTGGAACCAGGCAACCATCTCATCCGACCTCCACCGCATCCGCGAACAGTCGTTCGGAGCCGGAAAGGCGGAACTCCCTGCAGATCTTGTCCTCCCGCTCCAGAGAGTAGTGGAGTTCCTTGAATATGACCGTGAGTTTGTGACCTACCTCCAGCACGACCTTGGAGAGTTCATCCGCGCAACCGACCGCGACCGTGCAGCACTGGAAGCCAGTACTTCGGAGATCTCGGAACTCATCCATGACGCAGTCCTCCTGCCGGTATCGAGCGTCCTTGCGCCCTTCCACGGTCTTGTCCGTGAATACTCCCGCAATACCGGTAAGCAGGTCGAGCTGGTGGTTGAGGGCGGGGAGATCGAGGTCGACCGCCGCATTCTTGATACCCTCAAAGATCCCCTGATGCACCTGATCTACAACAGTATCGATCACGGGATCGAATATCCCGACATCCGGGCACAAAGGAAGAAAACCCCGAGAGGAACGGTGCATATCCGGGTGGTCCCGGTCTCCGGAGGGAGAGTAGACATCGAGGTTTCCGATGACGGAAACGGAATCGACGGGAGCATGGTAAGGAAAGCCGCAGTCAGGATCGGGCTGATCACCGAGCAGGAAGAGGAGCGTCTCACGGACACTGAGGCGATCTGGCTGATCTTCCGGTCCGGGTTCTCGACCAGCCCGATCATCACGGAGATCTCCGGGCGCGGTCTTGGCCTTGCCATTGTCGAAGATACCATCACCCGTCTCGGGGGATATGTCACCATCTCGTCTGAACCCGGGACGGGCACAGCAATTACCCTGCGTGTCCCTGTCCGTCTCGTGACATTCCGCGGAGTTGTGGTCCGGTCCGGAAACCAGGCCTATGTCATCCCCATGCAGCAGGTCCGCCAGGTCCTCAGGACAAAAACCGGTGCCATACTACGAAGAGGCACCCGCCCCGTGATCACGGTGGACAATGATACGATTACTGTTGTCCGGCTGTCCGATATCCTCGGGATCCCGGTAACCGGACCCCCCTCCGGAAAGGACGAGCCTGCCTCGCTCGTCATCATATCGTACGGTGCCGGCCAGGTAGCGTGCCAGGTTGACGAGGTGGTCCATGTGCAGGAGATCGTTGTCCGCCCGCTGGGAAGCCAGCTTCGCCGGGTGAAACGTATCGCCGGGGCGGCAATCCTCGGTGACGGTTCCCTTGCCCTTGTCCTCGATCCCCCCGAGCTAATCCAGGAATCCCTCCGGTTCAGCAGCCTCGGCACCACCCCAACGAGAAAAAGCGCAATTGTCCGATCGGTCCTTGTTGTCGAGGACTCCGTTACTTCGCGCGCATTCCTCCAGATGCTCCTCGAGAGGGAGGGATACCGGGTAATAACGACTACCGATGGCATGGAGGCATTCGCAATTCTTAAGGATCATAACGTGGATATTGTCGTATCAGATGTTGACATGCCCCGCATGAACGGGTTCGTTCTGACCGAAAAGATTAAAACCGACCCGCGTCTCCATAACCTTCCCGTGGTCCTTGTGACCTCACTGGACTCAAAAGAGGACCAGAACCATGGTATTGGCGTCGGGGCTGATGCTTATATTGTCAAGAGCAGCTTCGAGAAGACTTCCCTGCTTGCGGTCATCAGGAACCTTCTGAAAGACGATCGAACGAAAGGATCCGGAAAAACGGATGGTGAATGATGGAACCGCCCCCGAGAAAAACGATAAAGATCCTGATCGTGGAAGACAGCCGTACCCAGGCAGAATACCTCCGCCATATCCTGGAGACCGAGGGATACCGCGTCCTCCTGGCCGATAATGGCAGGGAGGCGCTGGAGCAGGTTGCCACCTTTCTTCCCACCATCATCCTCTCGGACATTGTCATGCCCGAGATGGACGGGTACGAATTCTGCCGCCGGATAAAAGAGGAAAAGGGAACTGCGGAGATTCCGGTCATCCTCGTCTCCCAGCTCTTCGATACGGCAGACGTTATCCGCGGCCTCGAATCCGGGGCTGACGATTTTATCATCAAACCCTACGACCCCGGGTACATCCGCACGCGAATTAGCGGTATCCTTGAAGCGCTCGGCCACCCGGACCCGGATGCCGCACTGGCCCCGCTCGATATCAGACTTGCCGACAAAACCCACCGGATCACCGCAGGGAGGCTCCGGATCATCCGTATCCTGCTCTCCACCTACGAGATGGCAATCCGGAAGAACACCGAACTGGAAGAGGCACGCGAACAACTCAACGCCGTGAACGAACAGCTCCGGAGCGCCGTGGATGACCTGAAACAGTCCAACACCCGTCTCGAATCGGAGAACCTTGAACGGAGGAGGGTTGAAAAAGCGCTCGATGAAGCGAACAAGAAACTGAACCTGATGGCAAGCATCACCCGCCACGATGTCGTCAACCAGCTCACGACCCAGCACGAATCGCTCGAGTATGCCCTCCAGCTGAAGGATACGGATGCGAAAAAAGCCTGGGAATACGTCTCAGCGGCGACCCTGATCGCGACGCGAACCTTAAACTCGGTGAAGTTCACCGGGGACTACCAGAAAGTAGGGGTAAAATCGCCCCAGTGGCAGGACGTCCGGTCCCTCGTCCAGGCTGCTGCCGAAGAGACCCTGCCCGGTTCCCTGACCATCAAAAACGAGATCCCGCCCGGAACAGAGATCTATGCCGACCCCCTTATCGGCAAGGTCTTCTCCAACCTGATGGAGAATTCCGTAAAATATGGTGGAACGGTGACCATGCTCAGGATCAGTCTCGGGAAGACAGGATCCGGGGCTACCATAACCTGCGAGGACGATGGGGTCGGTATCCCGGCAGGAAGGAATCGATCTTCACGTACGAACACGGGATGACCGCCGGGCTCGGGCTCTTTCTGGCCCGCGAGATCCTGGCCATCACGGGTATCACGCTCAGCGAGACAGGGACGAGCGGTTCAGGAGCACGTTTCGAGATCCGCTGTCCGGAACAGGTTATCCGTAGCCATAGTACGGTTCCCGCATGATCCCGTTTCCTGCAGGTTCTTTTCGGGTATTTGCGGGAGAACCTATTTGATCCCGCCCACCGAATTGATGTAAACAGGATAACGAGACGCATGAACATTCCCGGCATGTCATTCCTTACCCATCCCGTCCATAAAAACCGTATCCTGATACTGGGGATACTGACTGCCTGTACCCTTGCCGTGAACCTTTTTGGCATCCTTGCCGGGCTCACTGCCGTCCTCTCCCACCTGCTCTATTTCCCCATCATCCTGGCATCGTACTGGTATCCCCGTCGCGGGCTGGTGTTTTCCATCATCATTGCCGGCATCTTCGCCCTGCAGATCGTCCTTTTCGCCCCAATCGACGTTATGCTCGGGCTTGCTACTATCACCCGTTCCGGTATCCTCGTCCTTGTCGGTTGCGTTGTCTCCCTCCTGTCATGGAACCTGGCAAAATCTGAACAACAGCTCCATGACATCATCGAGTTCCTCCCTGACGCTACGTTTGCTATCGATAAAGAGGGAAAGATCATTGCCTGGAATCGTGCCCTCGAGATGATGACCGGGCGGTCGAAAGCCACGATGCTGAACCGCGGCAATTTCGAGTACGCGCTCGCTTTTTACGGTGACCGCAGGCCGATGCTGGCCGGCCTCATTGTGAACAACGGGCGAGGCATCGTGAAGAAGTACCCGCAGGTGCGGGACGAATCGGGGACGCTCACCTCCGAGGTTTACCTCCCCCACTTTCACGGCGACCGTGGTATGCACGTGCGTTTCTCTGCCTCGGCACTGGTAGACGCTAACGGGAATGTTACCGGGGCCATCGAATCTATCCGGGATATCACCGACCGGGTGATGACCGCATCCGCGCTCGAAAAGACCAGTCACCGGCTCAACACCCTTGCCGGGATTCTGAGACATGATATTTCCCGAAAACTGGCGGTCCTGTATGGTCAGCTCCGGCTTGGCGTCATGAAGTTTTCCGACCCTGAGGTCATTGCGTTCATCGGTGACATCAAGGAGGCTGCAAACGGCATATCGCGCCAGATCGACATCTCCCGGGAATTCCGGGAGATAGGGGGAACCCCGCCCTCATGGCTCCATGTGCAGAACGCAATTGCGGCAGCGGCAGACAGACTCGACTTCAGAGGTGTTACCTTCCATACATGGACAGAGCGGCTCTGTGTCTTCTCGGATCCCCACCTGCCTACCGTTTTTTACCATATCCTTCATAACTCCCTGAAAAGTTCTACCGGCGCGACAAAGATTATCATAACCTATCATATCCGGGAGAACGGGTGTGCCATTGTCATCGAGGATAACGGTACCGGCATCCCGGACCGAGAGAAAGAGGCGCTCTTTGTCCAGCGGGAAGACAGTTACGGCAGGGGCCTGTTCCTCGCCTCCGAGATCGTATCCCTCACCGGTATGACCCTCCGCGAAACCGGTGAATACCGGAAAGGCGCCCGGTTCGAGATCCGTATACCTCCTGAAGGTTATCGCGTGGAGGGAATGGCACCATGAACGACATCCCGCACGGGGACGGTAGCAGTCTCCCGGTTGTAAGGGAACTCCGGGTTGCTGAATTCCCCCTTGCCGATACGGTCTGGACAGAATACCATGATACGATGGGCGACCCGGCACTGGATCGCATCTTCGGGGTCTTTGATTCCGGCGACCTGGTATCGGTTGCCCGCTGCCGCCGCCACCCGGACGGCCTTGAGGTAGACGGGGTCTTCACCCCGGCCAGGTTCCGGAAGAAGGGGTATGCAAGGCTTGCCGTTGATGCACTGGTGGAAGCCTGCCATAATGACGACCTCTACATGTATGCAGTCAGGCACCTTGAGGGATTCTACCGGAAATCCGGGTTCGAGCCAATACCGGAGAGCGGACTCCCGCATAATATCCGCGAACGCTACACCTGGGCTGCCGGTAACCTCGAGGGCGCCGAGGTTCTTCCCATGCACCGGAGAGCCGGGCTGCAACTACAAAAAACCTGAAAATTTTTAAGAGGAATCTCCATCCCGGTTCACTTATACCGGAAGAGCGGTATCATCGGTTTCAGGGGGTCGTACGATCCCCGGGCCGAAAGGTCATAGGAACGGGTGAACGCAGTTCCCATGACATTTTCAAACGTGGCAACGGCCTTCGCCTCCGCCAGCATTTCTGCAAGAGGGTACTCGTTGACCTGGTCGGCTGCAAGTGCCTGGATGCTGTATTCGATATTGAGCGGTACAAGGGAGATGCGGACATTTACGGCATCGGCATTGCCGGAGTTCCGGACAATGATCACTTTTGCGTCCTGGCTGAGCTCGACCACCACATCGGGGAGGGTCTTTGTCTCGTTCATGATGAAGAGCGACATTGCAATGACAGCAAAGAGGATGAGAACAATGCCACCCGCATAGATATTGAAGAGGAACGCAATGAGCGTAAGGATGATCCCCACGATAATCAGGATAGTCTGGTTCCGGTCCATAGTCTGCATTGACTCGTTCCCTTCATCTGTTTAACGGTTTTTAGCCGGGACACACAATTTCTGTTCCTGAGGGAGACTGCAATCCCGATCGCCATGCCCGTCCTGGCCGGATCAGGAGAGGTTATGGAGCTTTTTCAGGAACTCGATGGTCTTACGGTTGGGTATCTGGACCTGCTCCTCCGGGATCAGGGCCGGGGCAGTCCCGGCCAGCGTGTCGAATATCGAGCGGATTGCTGCGGGGTGGGAAGGACCGTATCCCCCTTCAAGCACGAACGCGAGGGGACAGTCTCTTCCGTCGCGGACCAGTGCAGTGAGCGTCCCGATATCCGCGGGCTTAAGAAGCATGGAATCCTGCGGGTCATCCGAGAGGATGTCCTGTCCCGCGGACACGATGACGAGATCGGGACGAAAACGTTCAACGGCAGGAAGGATAACTTCCGTGAAGACCGCGTAATAATCAGCAATATTGGATTTGTGGACAAGGGGGGCATTGATCGTGAAACCAAGGCCTTCGCCACTCCCAATCTCCTGTAAGGTCCCGGTATGCGGGAACGTGTCCAATTCGTGCGTTGAACAGTAGAGCACCTTGTTGCTGGAGTAAAAGATGCTCTGCGTACCATTCCCGTGGTGAGCGTCCCAGTCGATGATCGCAACGCGGTCGACCTGCTGCAGGGCATGGGCAGCAGCCACTGCGGCGTTGTTCAGGAGGCAGAATCCCATGGCCCGGTCCGCCTCGGCATGGTGGCCCGGGGGCCGTACGAGCGCAAAACAGCATTCTCCGTCACAGGACCGGTCCACGGCAGCAATGGCCGACCCGGCCGCGTACGTGGCCACTTCGTAGGAACAGGGGTTGATGTAAGTATTCTGGTCGAGATACCCCCGCTTGATCTGGTTGTTCTCGAGATACCCGCCGGTATAGATGTACGAGTCGAGCGTACAGAAGTCGATATGCTTCACGCACTGCCGCTCGAGCCAGGTGAGGTACCCGGGGACATGCACCCGCTGGAGGGCCTCGAACGAGGCCGGGACCGGCGCATGGATCGCGAGGTCTTCCGGCAGGCGTTCGAGGATGGTCACCAGCCGGTCATGGCATTCCTTATGCCCCTTGCAGTCATGGTTGGCAAATATATCCCCGGTGATAGCTGAGCACTTCATGGTACTGCACAGAACCCTTTGTTGCAGTAGTCTTCTCTTTTTTCCTGTTTGAACCTTGTTACTGCTGCATATTCTCCCGCCGGGGGAATCAGAATGTATGCAGCGAAAAGCAGCAATGCTTGGCGCTGTACCTGATTGCTGCCCCATGTCAACTTCTTTCCGGGTTCTGGGCGCGCGGAAGCGTGCAAATGACAAACTATATGAAATAAGGAACCCCGAATGGTATTTACGACGCAGAGAAGTTAACTAAAAAAGATGTACACGCGAGAATATGTGTTCTCTCAGCAGATTGTATCACGGGGATAAAAGGAGAGATCGTACCTGAAAGAACCCGATCGTACCGCCAACAATTCGAAAATTATTAATAACAACATACCCGAGATTCTCTTTAACCTATACGAGACCCGTATTGTTAGTTGTTGGTATAGGTGATTGATTCAGAGGTGTGTAAAAAAATGGTGTTTCATCCACCGGTAGCTATCACGGCCAAGGCCGGAGATGCCGGGAAGTACAAAGTTGGCCTGCCGGCCTGGAACATGATCCTCCGGGGATTCATGTCCGGTGCCTACATCGCCATGGGTGCTGCTCTTGCAACGGTCTGTTCAACAGGTATCATGGCAACCGATGCCGCAATGCGGTATGGTACCGCGAGTGCAGGTTTCTCCCAGTTAATTCTGGGATGTGTGTTCCCTGTTGGGCTTATCATCACCGTTCTTACCGGTGCTGAGCTCTTCACGGGTGACGCGATGCTTGCCCCGATGGCTGCATTCATCCACAAAATCAGCTGGGCACAGGTTCTCAACCTGTGGATCTTTGTCTACATCGGCAACTTCATCGGATCCGTGGTATTTGCCTATATCTGCGCCAACGGCCCGTTCGTATCGTTCGATGCCGCCGGTGTCGGAACCGTGACCGCATTCGGGTCGCGGGCTATAGCGATAGCCGGAGCGAAGGTGGGGTATGTCGGAATGATGGGAATGTGGTCTGCGTTCCTCAAGGCAATTGCATGCAACTGGCTTGTCAACCTTGCCATCCTGCTCGGTATCTGTGCAGATGACGCGGTGGGCAAGTTCTTCGGCATCTGGTTCCCGATCATGGCCTTCGTGTCCAGCGGATTCGAACACTGCATTGCCAATATGTACTTCATCCCCGCCGGTATCTTCACTCAGGGCTTCGTCACCGACCCGACCAAGATTAATGCGAGCATTAACTGGGTAACCATGTGGACGGCAAACATCATCCCGGTCACCCTCGGTAACATCGTCGGCGGCCTGCTCTTCGTTGGTGTGATCTACTGGGTTGCATTCCGGAAAGAGATCGCAGCGCTGAAGTAGATCCCCAGCATAACATTTTTCGATGAAGATCGGAAATGTTGATGTGAAGGTCTCAATTCTCGCAATTGCGGTCTTTGTAATCTTTACTGTAATCATAATAATCGCCTCAATATACAGCCCGGAGGTCAGGTCGCAGCTGATCTGGCTTGTTCCGGCTCTTTTTATGCTGATTATCCTGCCGGTTGCTCTCAACTACATGAGCCGCAGCCAGTATGCAGAACTCGTTCCGGAATATGAACGTCAGGCAAAGACCGTCCGCATCAAGCTGATCAACGAGAACATGATCGGTAAGATCGTCAGGGTTGAAGGTATCGTGGAACGCACCCACTTCCAGTTCCTGAACCGGCCGCAATATTCGGTGGCCGACCGGTCCGGTGCCATATCCGTCAAGATGTTCACGAGTCCTGACGAGAATATTAAAGTCAACGATGTCGTAGAAGTACTCGGACAGGTTATACGCAGGTATATCGTTACCGGAGATCCGGTCATCAACTGTGTCTCTATCCGGAAGACGAATGCCCGGAAGAATACGGACGAGTAATCTCATCCTCCACCATCCAGAGAAAAGCAGGAACATCCGATGACAATAACCAACAGTACGCAGATTTCCGGTTATCGCAACGATCGATATCTCGAGGCCGCAGTCCCACTCATTGCATTCGGCGTCACGGGTGCCGGGATCGTCCTGTGGGGAGCCGGGCATGCAATCGGGTTCCAGTACTTCTCGGCCGGGTGCCTGATCAGTTCTATCATCCTCGCATATCTTGCCTGGACCCGGCCGCGGAAGGATATCGTATCACTGTCAACTCCGATCTATGGAATTGTTTTTATTTCTACACCCATCGATGCTGAAGCGGGAGCCATCCTCCAGTTGCTGTACGCGACAGGCCTGACCATCCTCCTCATCCGGCTCAGGCGCCGTTTCAGCGGGATCCCCCCGGCCAGTTCCGGGGTATTGTCTTCCGATGAGCCGCTGGGCGCATACCGGGACCGCATACAAGCCGGAATGCCTCCCGCTCCCCCGGACCTCACACGTATTGCAGGACGGGTCGTAATCCGGTTCGCCGAGGGGGAGTTCGAGCAGGTGCGCCAGTTTGCATCGCAGCTGCCGGTCATTCCCGCAGGGGCCGGATCCGGGCTGCTGGCTACGGCTTTCGGGATCGTGGCAGAGCAGGCAGACCATATCATCGCCGGAAGTCCTGTCCCCG
>Ga0265297_10011463_pt1 | contig 10852 bp, 3 predicted proteins | sample Munlanlwell13791_FD_192502 | JGI IMG/M metagenome (GOLD analysis project Ga0265297, IMG submission 192502) | Leachate microbial communities from a municipal landfill in Southern Ontario, Canada - Leachate well 137-91 | ecosystem: Engineered > Solid waste > Landfill > Unclassified | place...
CATTGTCACCCTTTCGGGCATTGCAAAAGATCCTCGACTGCAGCCTCCCGTAGGAGTCTGGGCAGTGTCTCAGTCCCAATGTGGCTGACCATCCTCTCAGACCAGCTACCCGTCAAAAGCCTTGGTGGGCCGTTACCTCACCAACAAGCTGATGGGACGCGAGCTCATCTTCAAGCAAGAGGCCTTGCGGTCCCCCCTTTTTATCACAACCGGATGCCCGGTCGTGGTCTTATGCGGTTTTAGCCCCGCTTTCGCAGAGTTATTCCCCACTCGAAGGAAGATTACTCACGTGTTACTCACCCTTTCGCCACTATACCTTGCGGTATCGTTCGACTTGCATGCCTAATCCACGCCGCCAGCGTTCACTCTGAGCCAGGATCAAACTCTCCAATTGTAAAAATTAAAGAGTAATAATCTTGGCCTATTCCCGCAAAACTATATCTAAATAATATTGCGGGGGAATTGGTCGGTTTTAAAACTCGTTGTTAAAGAACAATAAAAAATCCGCCAGAGGCGGATTAGTAATGATAAAAAAAGCGTCTAGCCGACGCTTTAAAACATCCTCTGCTAGCAGTATTATTCCGAAATTTTTAAGGTGAAGTGATCAATACCTTCTCCTTCTTCCCTGCCCTGTTAACCAGAAGCATCGCTCCTGCCATCAGCGTCTCAGGTGAATACAAATATATCATATTACAAAATATTGTCAACAACTATTTTTAAAAAATTATTTTCTTTTCTGTAGCCGCATCTTCATCCGGCCGAGATCTATCGTGGAGTCAAATCTGTTCAGAAAGGCAAGGCCCAACAATCCGTCCTTCAAACCTAACGTGCTGCTATCGTCAAGCAGGACATCCGCGACAAGGTCGTCCCCCCTGACACCCTCGATGGCAATGGATTTTAAGAGAACCGTCTTGGTAAGCCGCTCTTTGCCGGTCAGGAGTATCCTGCGCATCCTGTTCTTATCCTCGGAGAGGTCCAGACCCAGCTTTTCACCGATCTTTCTGGTCAGGACTATGCTGGGCGAGCCGGTGTCCAGTATGAGCGTCGCTTTAACTTTATCATTTATGAGCACCTCTACCATGGCATCACCGACATCTTCCGACTTCACCAGATTAACTTCCGTAGGCTCGGCTGCGTCCTTCACCTTTTTTGCCAGGGCGTCCTTATTCCATTTTTCATATTCTTCGAGCCTCCGCCTCCTGGATTCGGAAAATTCTTCCTTCCTCGCGCTGATAGCCTCCTGCCTTGCCGACATATCATCACGCAACTTTTCCGATTCGGCAGCATCGGATCTCTCTATCTTCGCGATCTGCGCCCTGTGGAAAACGACGGTCCCGCCTCCGACATCTATCTCCACGGAATCCTTATCTTCTTTGGTTATTATCCCTTTGAACTTAGAGCCCGACTTTGTTTGGAGTACATCGGCCGGTGCTCCGACAGGCGATATGGTCAGGAGGGCCAAAAATATGAGCGAGGATACCTTGTATAAGTGGTGGCGGTGATGATGTGCCAATCTGCTAATCTGCCTTTTTTAGCAAAATGCGTGCGAATTTCTTGCCGAGTCGTATCTTATATTCCCTGTCCAGCTCGAGAATCAAATCAAGGTTATCTATCTTAACACAATCAACCTCAACAGCGCCCTCAAGAATTTTGCGCTTTACCTCACCTTTACTGAGTTTTAATGTACTGGCGGTAACGGAGACAATGCTCATATCTATTATGTTATAAATTTCCTGCAAAGGTATGTCTTCCGGAAAACCTTTGTCTTTGAAGGCCCGGTCGAACTCTGCGGCCTGCTTGTCGGCCTCTGCCTTTGAGTGATATTGCGCGACTATCGTTTTGGCCAGGTTCACTTTTGCCTCTTTTGGATGGAGCTTACCGCTAGCTACGTCGGCCTTGATCCTGGCAACGTCTTCATCGGTCAGGAGCTCATAATATTTATACATCAGATCATCCGAGATCGACATAAGCTTGCCGAACATCTCCTTTGCCGGTTCGTTTATTCCGACATAGTTGCCGAGCGACTTCGACATCTTGTTCACGCCGTCCAGCCCTTCAAGTAGAGGCATGGTGATTACAACCTGCGCCTCCTGGCCGTACCGCTCCTGCAGGGTCCGGCCCATAAGCATATTGAATTTCTGGTCGCTTCCTCCAAGCTCCACATCGGCTTTCAGTTCCACCGAATCGTATGCCTGAAACAGCGGATATAAAAATTCCAGGAAACTTATCTCTTGGCCTGACTTATGGCGGTTGGAAAAATCGTCGCGCTCCAGAACCCGCGCGACAGTCTGGCGGGCTGCAAGTTCGGCCATCTGGTATGGCGTCATCTTATCGAACCACTTGGAATTAAATATTACCTTCAGGTGTTTTATGTCCAGGACTTTGGATACCTGCTTTTCGTATGTCTTCGCGTTTACCGCCACCTCTTCCCGGGTAAGCCGGGGACGTGTCTTCGACTGTCCTGTAGGATCGCCTACCAGCCCGGTAAAGTCGCCTATGAGGAATACGACATCATGTCCAAGGTCCTGAAAATGGCGCATCTTCCTTAATAATACGGTATGGCCGAGATGGATATCGGGCGCGGTAGGGTCAAAACCGGCTTTTATGACAAGCGGCTTATCTGCCTTTACGGCCTTTTCGAGCTTCTTCTTCAGCTCTTCGAGCTGGATTATCTCGACCGTTCCACGCCTTATTTTTTCTAATTGAATATCGGGATTCTTTTCCATGTAGAGTATTTTACAGGGATGGCGGAATATTGTCAAATGAATTGCCTGGCAAAAGAAAGAAAGAGCCTGACCTCCAAAATATGTCAGACTCCTTCTAATGTAACCGGTTCAGTATCCGGGTGCTGATCTTACTGATTTCTTATCGAAACGAGATCCAGGCCATCCGATGTCTCCTCGGCCTCAACGATAACATCCAGCTTGCTGTCTCCCTGACGCAGGAACTCCTCAACCTTTGCGTTGCTCGCGTTATTAAACTTCATCAGCCTTCCGTTCGAATAAAGCGAATAGCCGCTTGCCGCGCATTGCGGCATTGTAGCGCAACTTTTTGTATGCGTCCTCACGAAATCACCGAGTGTGCCGGGATTCTGCGCGTTAGCGCACATATTATCTATGATGGTGCCCATGACGGTCATCGCAGCAGGTGCAGCCGGAGCGGCCGTTTCATTGGCGGCCGAGTCGTCTGCCGCTGGGCTGCCCGGATAATCCGCGCCTTGTGCCAGTGCCGGAGAAGCCATAAGACATAGCATGAAAACTATAAATATCAACTTCTTCATGCACTCACCCCCTTTCATATATTGGATTAAAAGATACCACATGATATAACGCAATGCAAATAAAACAAACCCTTCGGCAGGCTCAGGGTTTGATCCGGAGTTATATCGAAGGAACAAAGAAAAGCCCGGGATTGCCGGCTCTTATTTGGGACCGACGCTAGTAAGTCCCAAAGGGCGTTCCGGCAAACCGGGCAATCCTTTAAATCCAACCAGGTTAGATTATGCTGATGTCGCTGTCGCCTCCTGCATCGTCTGCCACTTTCTCATATCGCCTTCGTAGTCGACAGGCCTTATCTTTAATCCTTCCTCATTCAATTTTTTCAATATATCATCAATGGTTTCCGCTCCCGCAAGGTCGTTATTCGATATACCGGCCAGAAACGCCTTGAGGGCATCCCGCACTTCTTTCGCATTACCCACGCCCTCCCTCTCCAATTCCCTGCAGCGGATTATGAGCCTCGCCAGAGCTGCGCGACTAACCAGATCCGGTAGTACAAAATTGGACGGAATGCAATCGCTGTATTTATCCGAGATAAATTCGGTATTTACATTAGGTCCTTTTACATGGTCTTTGAGCAGCTTTTCGGCATCTTTTCTGTCTATCATGCGGTGAGCAAAAGATACGATATTTATCGTTGCGCCGGGGGATACCTTGAGATCGTTTCCTATTGCATCTTTGAGCTTGCCCAAAGCCGCCTCATAACTAGCTCTCGTAGCTTCCGCGTTACCTTCGAATATTTCGAATGTAAATATCTGGCGGTTGTCAGGCTCTATCGACTTCCGGCCGTCATCCTCGGCCTTCAGGATGCCGTAACCGTTCGCGGCAAGCCCTCTTCCTATATTAATAACCGTAGACTTGCATCTGCCATTGAATTCCGCGCCTGCCGGCACGCCGGCCAATATCTTCACTATACCGCTCTTCCCTTCACCCTCGATCGCGGCCAGCGTCTTTGCAGTCATGGTCATGCGCTCATCGCGCTTGTCGCGAGCCGACATGTCCTTTGCGGCCGTCATGCCAGCGGTTTCTCGCAATACTTCCGAAGGTTCTTTACTGCCCGCTATGATACCTGCCAAACTGTCGCGGTGAGCCACAAATTGCCCATACGTCATTACTTTACCCAGAACCCTGTCGGCATCTTCTCTTGAAATCAGAGATGCATTAATCGCGGCCGACATGCCCTGACGTAAAAACTCGATATCCTTATCTCTCGGCACAAGATAGATAGCGTGCTCTTCTATCGGCACGCGAACCACACCCTCCGGTACAATATAAGGATGCGTTGTATCTTTAAATATCACGAAATACGGGCCATAGGTAACCGGACAGAAGACGGCGTTTTCTTTCGTTTGCCTCTCCAGAATCCCTATACCGCCGTTTGTTTTTACGGCCGTCTCAATCATGATATTCAAAAGCGCCCAATGATGCCTGATGTCGGTTTTATTACCGGTCCCATGCGCACAAATCGCAGCCCCCTCCCTTTTAAGGGCTTCCGCTATCTCTACTACCTGACCCTGAAGATCGACAATATCCTTTTCGTAAGTCGGATCTATATGACCGAGTCCCTCGGCAGCAACTTCAAGATAAGAACGTATATGATTGACAGGCATTTCATGCTCTATACGTTGAGGCGGTTGCGGTTCGGCGCTCGCAGTCGGCTCTTTCGTCTTCGCCATATCCTGCTCGCCGGGTTTGCCCTCCTTGCCGGTGGTTTCAGTGGACTGCCGAACGGTATCCTCAATAACGTTTGCCGATCTAAGTAAAGCGTATAGATTATCCCGCATGTCGTCTGACAAACCCAGGTCCGGATTCGGCATCCCCATGCTTACCGTATCGGCCATCGCTTCCATAACGGGGCACATTTCATTCCAGCGTATTCTGCCTTCTCCGTATATCATATACGCGATACTGCTGAAGGGAGGCATATAATCTTCGGGAAGTTCCTGACTATCCTCGCCTTTCCATCTCTCTTCTCTCACCTTTTCATTATAAGCTAAGCGCTCTTCCTCTGAAAAACGCAGAGAATCCGGCATGACTCGCAACGACTTCGCCCTTTCATCATATATTAAATTCAATAAATAGAACTTATCTACAGCGTCTCTACCAGATAATAATTTTGCCAGCGCGGCACATCTCTCCCCCGTAGCGTCATCTTTTGCGAAGATATCATTTTCGAGCAATTCTATAGCATCGCTATCCCCTAATTGCGCGAGGGCAATGCATAACGCTACATGCAAACTCTGCATAGCCGCATACTGGAACTTCTCTTTATATGTTTGTTCATTCTTTGCCTCTTTGAGTTTAGCCGCGAACAATTCTTTAGGAGAGTCCTCGCCCGCGGGAGAATATCTTAATTCCCCTAAAGCACGGACCACAGACTCCGGACCGCACGAATCTTTGTCGAGCACGAGAAATAGGTCGCGGCCGGCTTCATCATTCAAGATCTTTCCGGCCCTGTTTAAGTCCATCAGGCTCTCTACATATTCATCAATGACAATCTTTCCGCCTCTCGCTCTGGATAAAAATTCCTTTCGTAATTTCTCTACCGGCATCTTTCCGTCCAGCGCAAGCTGCGTCAATCCTATAACGGCAGTTTGCCGCATGTGCACAGTCATCTCCCTTCTGATCGTTCGCCACTCGCCTGTCTCGTAATCTTGTTTTTTCTTTTCCCAATACTTGAATTCATCCAACCAGCGCCAGAGTTTCTGTTCCCATTCTTCAGCGTTCGAACCGCTTATTTCATTCAACTCTACCCTCGCAAAGGCTTTAAAGAAAACGTCCTTGCCCAGCTTTCTGAGTCTGTCTCTTGCTACCGCGCCGTTGACTAATTCCGCAAACATATCCGCCTGATCTCTGAAATATGCTGCGGCTTGTTCCACCCTTCTCTTATCACCGAGTCTTTTCGCCAAAATTCCCATGCTCAAGGTGGCATAAGGCCGTATATCGGGAAAGCCCGTACTGCTAAAGGACCATCGATCTGCGAGGCCTTCAAGGAAATCTATGGATAGCGCGGTATGAGCAGAGGAAGCCACCATATTCATGACAAATTCGGCAATAAAGCCTTCCCCTTCGAATTGATCTTCAAAAGTAAGCCTGCCTAAAATAGCTTTTGCGGCTTCCAGAAGTTTCGCTTCTACACGCGCATCCTGCGTTAACCTGTTAGCTGCCGCCAAAGCGGCAAATCTCATCCCCTCATGTTTATGCCGGAGCATCATCTCTTCATATCTTAGAGACTTGTTAAATTTGTCCCGATCCAGTTGTTCGCGAGCCCGCTGGATACCCTTAGCCATCTTCGCCATATCCTGCTCGCCGGGCTTGGCGCCCTTTTCAGCAACAGGTACGGCAGCGCCGATGCGCCTCAAAAATTCCTCCCTGACCGCCCCAAGCTCTCCGGATGCGTCTTTCCTCATACGATCCCGCCCGGGAAGAGTATTCAATTCTCTATCTGTCCATATTCCGATCATCGCCTCTGCATGAGTCCTGAATTCAGTATCAGGATGACTTCTCATTATATCTACCCAGCTGAACATCATATTAGCCGTTATGGCACCGTCCGTGTCGATCGCGCGGTTAGCAAATATCTCTTCAAGTTCATGCGGCGGTATTGCATGTATTATCTCTCTGACCGCGTCTTTATATCTGGGTGCATTATGCAGCCCGTACATCAACAGCATCAGCGCATCCTTGGCGGCAATACGCCCGGTATTCTCTTCGAGAAATTTTACAACATCGTCATCGGTGACATCCCGGCCGCGAAGAGTACCGTTATCCATTATCTCCCTGACGTCATTCGCGAGTCTTGCGGGCTCCTGCGCCTCTGCCAGCTGATCAAGATCGGCGGACGGCACTTCCATACCGTGCATCCTGTAGAGCGTATCTCTTATCTGGGCCGCATATTCTTGCTTCAGGTCGCCCAGCGCCGATATCATCTGCACGGCATTTTCCGGATCGCCGATCGATCTGAACCTATCTATAATCATATTTTTTATCGGCTCATCTATGATACCCAGCCTCATAAAGAGATCGAGATCCTCATATTTCAGGAATAACGCCAGTTGATGGCGCTCGCCCACGCGGCGCATAACTGCGCCTGTAAGCGCCAACCCAAGGTAATAGGCAAGCGCCTCCGTCTCGTAAGAGTTAAATTTAAACCTGTAAAGCGGATCTTCCCGGAATATCTCTATGAATTCGGGGTGGCGTTCCCGGAAATGAGCGCCTATTGCAGATATCTGTTCTTTTGTAAGGTGGGCATAGACTGCGTGGATGAATTCGTGGACAAAGGTCCCTTCTTCTTCACTGCCGACTGCTTTTTGCCGGAATATGGCCTTCCGGGCATACACTCCTGCGGCTTTATCATCGCTGTAAAGCGCCCACCTGCCTTCTGTCCTGGCATTAAAGTCTTCTCGCCTCAACCATCGCAGCACAAACTTTTTTATGATCGGGGATGCGTCCAGGCTCTCCTCGAAAGATTTTCTGTCGCCAGCATCAATCGTCCACGGCAGATAAAGGGCGAGTCCGCCATGCCCTATCCTGCCCTCGGCAGATTCCGCCAGCTCACCGGCCGCAATAGCGGTAAACTCATCGGGCAGCTGATAGAAGAATCTGCCTATAATCTCCCTGTCGAGACCCCCCCACCGTACTGCCGAGGACACAGGCTTGCCGTCCCGCATATAGACGATGAACGTCACCCTCCGGACCTTGCCGTCGCCAACCGGCAGGGCATATTCATACGCAATACCGTAACTATCCGCGCTATTGTCACCAATATACTCGGCCTTTCTGAACCTCAACATCCTGAATTTATCTTTTACGAGCTCCGCCGTCACTCTCCCGTCAGGCCTTCCAGCAAGCCATTCTGTTATTATTCTGATAACCCGCTCGCGCGCCGTATTGCGGTAAAGTTTCTCAAGAAGCTTTTTCTCGCCAAGTTCCGCCGCGGGCGCGCCCCCTTTCTTCGCCATATCCTGCTCGCCGGGCTTGATACCTTTGTCCGCAGCACCCTCGGCACGTAGAATCGCTTTTTTCATCTTTGCTATCGAACCGGGCGTAACACCGTAAATTGCGAGCATTTTATCTAGATCCGGAAGACCGAGCGTTTTTGCGCGTTGTTTATTGAATTCTCTTAGCTCAGCGGCAAGTATCGGCCTGCCTTGTCCTCTAAGTCCTTTATGTTCGATCAGCCATTTAGTAAGATGTTTCTTCTCCTTTAAGACATCATGTTCTATAATCACCATTTCCGTAAATGCCTTTTGTATGTCTTTCCATGTCTTTCTAGGATTGGGTTGGCATGCGATAAAGGTAAGCGCCTTCTTCCTTGCCCGCTCTATGAGTTCTCCGTCGCCGTATGCGGCAGGCATAAATAGCACGTAAAGACTGCTCAGCTCGATTTCGTTCCAGCCAATCGCCAATCTGAACATCATGTAATCTCCGCCCTTATCCTCATCTGCGGGATCGGTAAAATATGAGAAGTTGAGTCCATTTATCATTCCCCCTAAAAGCCTATCCGCCGGATAGCCGCGTTCTTTTCCCTCCTTTTTGCCCTCGTTCCTGAATAGCCTGCGGCATTTTGCCTCAAGCGCCCACCTGTCTTCCATCCCTGAGATTGTCTTTGTAACTAATTTTCCGCGCGGCGTCGAGGCGATCACAAACATATCAAAATCTATGTCGCTGTCATCCGCGGCATAGCCTTTCAGAGTGCTTCCGCAGGGTACCAGCACAAGCTTAATGCCGTCGATTTGCGAGAAGCTCAATAAGGCGCGTGCCTTATTTATCCGTCTTTTCATAAAAGATTCCAGGTCCGGCCCTATTCTCTGCAGGACGTCCAGACGCCTTCTGCTGTGCACGGTGGCGGCCGGATCTTTTAATAACCCGCGAAGGGCTGAAGCATAGGCATCGTTGCCGGCAAGATGCGGCTCTGAAAAGACGGCCCCAGCCTGCAAAGAAGCCTTTGCGGATGGCTTCCCTTCCTTCGCCATATCCTGCTCGCCGGGTTTGGCAGGTTGCTCGCCGGCAGTCTCTCTCTGAAGCGTAGTTTCATCGGAGAATATGAATTTAATTGAGGGCGAACTGGTCAGGTTGCGCGCCAACCGCTTAAAGGCAGCATCGCTCAGCATATAGGCAACGTTGTTACAGAAGACAATCTCGCCGAAATCTGTTTCATTCAGGATATCTCCCTGCCTCAAAATTACCGAGTGGCCCGAGACTGCCCTATCTCCGAACAATCTCATCGCCGTATTTGCCATCTCCGCCAGTTGTCTCTTTTGCTCCGGGGTATAAGACCGCCTTGGGGAACCAGGCGGCGTTACGAAGCCGCTGAATATATCGCGCGCCTGATATTCCTCGACCCCGCTCATTGCCCGCATAATTTTTTCGCCGCCGGTCCTGACGTTCCTTTCGGATAATTCTACGCCTGTTATTTCAAACCTGAGATCCCGCAGGCCGTAATATCCAGGCTTGCCCTCCAATGTCTGCAGAAGGCCTTCCAGAACCGTAATGATGGATATGACCTCTTCGCCCTGGTGCGCGGCAAGCACCGTAATCTTTATTATTCTTTCTTCCGGCGGCAGTGCAAGCTTCTGTTTTATCATCTCGGGAAGAATTTCTTTCAGGCGCGACAGCTGGTCCATATTTCTCATAAGACCGGACGTTTGCGGAACGAACAGATTTTCTACTACTTCGACCTGTTCGGGACGGGCCATTTTTATAAAGTCCGATACCCTGATACCTGCCTCCGATAATCTGCCGCCAACATCTTCCGCTCCCAGATCGGGATGCAGATTCAGATCATCCTGCATCACGCTTCTTATTATCGCCAGGGCCATATCCTGTTCGTGAGGCTTCGGTTCATCCGTCTCGTCATGCGCGGCGCCGACGATCGGACTTTCGTAAATGGCAGGTGGAGCAGAAGCAGTCGTCTCGCCGAACGCTGTCCCGCCGGCGAATGCATGCAGCTTACTTGCAGCAACTTCCATGTCGGGATCTGCGGCCCTTAACTGCCGCGCTATGATCTTAAATATCTCCTCGGCCTTTTTACGGTTCTCGGTATTTTTCCCGAACCTCGCCTCGAATGCCTCTACAAATCTGCTGAGAGACTTGTTCGTAGTGATATCCACGATCCGGCCTCGTTCGTCGTAGGCGATAAAATCTATTCCGCACAAAATGCGTAGCGCTGTTATCAGGATGGTCTTCTTATATTCCGATACGATCTCTTCCGGCCTTCTCTTCTTTTTAGAATCCATCTTCTCTTCCGCGCTCACCAGCCGGCCAAGCGGCCTTATCTTGCCGAAATCTACCAGCTTTACCGTATAATCCGGGGTGACAAGCATGTTATCGAGATGCTCTGCATCGACATCGGCGTATCCCTTTGCAAGGAGGAAGGAATATCCTTTGACGAACTGTGACGCCACATCAAGCGCCTTTTGCCAGTCTACATCGCCGCGGTCCATATAGTCGCCCAATCGGCGAACAGTGGCTGCCCCTTCTACAAAACGATTGATCTCGATAACATATCTGCCATTTCTGCTCGCGAACACATCGATATTCTCCACAAGGAACGGGTTCTGCGGCCCGACATT
>Ga0265297_10011464_pt1 | contig 10851 bp, 8 predicted proteins | sample Munlanlwell13791_FD_192502 | JGI IMG/M metagenome (GOLD analysis project Ga0265297, IMG submission 192502) | Leachate microbial communities from a municipal landfill in Southern Ontario, Canada - Leachate well 137-91 | ecosystem: Engineered > Solid waste > Landfill > Unclassified | place...
GCCGAGCAGCACCTGCTGTGCCGTGGGTTTTTCGCCCTTTACATCCTCGCAGATAGCTTCAAAGTCGGCTTTATCCTTGAGTTCTCCCGGAAGCAGCATGGTATCTCCTGACTCTACGATCCTGATCTTTTTGGTCATCTGGCGAACCACGACCTCTATGTGCTTGTCGTGGATGGTAACGCCCTGCGCCCTGTAGATCTTTTGGATCTCGTTGACAAGATGCTTTTGTGCCGCCTCTACCCCTTCTATCCTGAGGACATCGTGCGGATTTATTGTGCCGAATGTAAGAGGGGCGCCCTTGCGCACATGGTCGCCTTTTGCCACCCTTAACCTCGTCTCGTAAGGAACGACATATTCCAGTTTTTCGCTCTTCCCGCCATGTATCACTATCTGCCTTGCGCCTTCTGCATCTATAATGTTGACCTCTCCGTCCATCTCGGAAAGGATAACTGTATCTTTGGGACGCCTTCCTTCGAACAACTCTTCCACGCGCGGCAGACCCTGAATGATATCTCTTGTCTTGCTGGGATCTCTGCGCACGCTCTCAACCTTGGCGATCACTTCGTAGGCCTTAAGGTCCTGGCCGTCCGCAAAGAACATCCTGGAGCCCGAAGGTATCTGGTAGTATTCGCCCGGGGCGATTATGACATTGTGATGTTTTGCCTTGTCCTCTATGTCTATAACGGCGCCCGGCGTTCTGGAAAGGACATTAGCCGCAAGTTCGGTGCCAAGTTTGACCGGGTCCCCGAACTTGACAAAAGGCTTGACGCCTTTTGGTATCTCGTACTCTTTTATCATCTTGGGGTTGTAGACAAAGACCATCCCGTCGTTCTTTGTGACCGTTTCCGCGATCGCTTTTTCCCCGGCCTTCTTCTTTCTCTCAAATGTATCTATATCAATGACCCTTATCCTGCCTTCTGAGGTGGAGATTATATAATCATAGGTAGGATCGTATTCGGCTATCACGCTTCCGGCAGAAGCATGGCTGCCGTCGGTAAGCTTCATCACCGAGCCGACAGGTATCGGATATTCCTCTTCCCTTTCTTTTGCCTTTACAGTAACCTTTGACTCCCTGGTCACAAGGTTGACCTTGACGCCGTGGTCATCCGCAAAAGATTTTACCTCGAGCTCCTCGCCCCATTTGACCTTGCCCGGATGTTTGGCCTTGATGCCTATCTTTGCGGTCTTGTGCAGAGCAACGCCTCCGGTGTGGAACGTTCTCATTGTCAGCTGAGTTCCGGGCTCGCCGATAGACTGGGCGGCTATCACTCCAACCGCCTCTCCGGTGTTTATGAGGAGTCCGGTAGACAGGTTCTTGCCGTAGCAGGCTTTACAGATGCCTCTCTTGCACTTGCAGGTGAGCGGGGAGCGGACCTCCACCGATTCTATCCCGGCATCCGAGATCTGTTTTGCCGATTCTTCCTCGATCTCCTCCCCCGCCTCAATTATCACCTTGTTCGTTATAGGATCGCTTATTCTCTTTGCGGCAACTCTTGACACTATCCTCGCGGATATCGGGACTATCTCTTCATAGCCTTCTTTTATCGGAGTGATCACGAGGCCTTTCTTGGCGCCGCAATCATCCTCTATTATCATGACATCCTGAGTAACATCCACCAGCCTTCGTGTAAGATAACCGGAATCAGCCGTCCTGAGAGCGGTATCCACAAGACCCTTTCTTGCTCCGTAGCAGGAGATAAAGTACTCGGTCACGCTAAGGCCTTCTTTAAAGTTGGTCTTGATAGGAATTGAGATGATGTTGCCGGACGGGTCCGCCATTAGGCCCCTTATGCCGGAAAGCTGTCTTACCTGGTCAAGAGAGCCTCTTGCTCCGGAGATAGACATAAGATAAACGGAATTGAGCTTGTCGAACTCGTTCAGGAGCGCCTGCGTGACACTGGAGGTAACTTCGCTCCAGATATCCAGAGCTTTTATGAACTGCTCCTTAGCAGAGATGGTACCGCTCTTTTCCATCTTTTCGAGCTGTTCCACTTCGGCCTCGGCCCTTGATACTATCTGGCGCTTTTCTTTGGGAATGACAAGATCGTCCAGACCTATAGAAATACCCGCAAGAGTGGCGTATTTAAAGCCAAGGCGTTTGATCTCGTCGGCTATCTGCGCCGTAACGGCAGAACCATACTTAACATAGCACTCCTTAACGAACTGCTCCACCTTTTTTTTGTCAAAATTCTCGTTGCGGTAGTTGAGCTCTGCCTCCGGCAGCTGCCTCTTGATCGCCCTTCTCATCGTGTGGTTGAATTTGATCCTTCCGACCGTAGTTTCGATAAGCTCCCCATCCATCCTTACCTTGATCTTTGCGTGAAGATGGATGATCTCAGTATCATGTGCGATCATCGCCTCATCCTCGGAAGCAAAAATCATCCCTGCGCCCCTTGGCTGGTTCTCGTCAATAAAGGTCATATAATATGTGCCCAGGATGATATCCTGAGTAGGAGTAACTATAGGCCTGCCGGACGCCGGCGAAAGCAGGTTGTTGGCGGACAGCATCAGGACCTTGGCTTCTACCTGCGCTTCGGTCAGCAAAGGAACATGCACGGCCATCTGGTCGCCGTCAAAGTCGGCGTTAAAAGCGGTGCAGACCAGAGGATGTATCTGGATAGCTTTACCTTCTACAAGTATCGGCTCAAAGGCCTGGATGCCCAGCCTATGGAGCGTGGGCGCCCTGTTAAGCATTACAACATGGCCCTTTATGACCTCTTCAAGAATATCCCAGACAACTATATCTTTTCTTTCCAGCTGCCTCTTTGCGCTCTTAACATTTTGGGACAGGCCTTTTTCCACCAGTTTGCGTATAACAAAAGGTTTGAAGAGCTCAAGCGCCATCTCCTTGGGAAGACCGCACTGGTGCATCTTTAGGGACGGGCCCACCACGATAACCGACCTTCCTGAATAATCGGCGCGCTTTCCAAGCAGGTTCTGCCTGAACCTGCCCTGTTTGCCTTCTATGATGTCCGTAAGGGACTTGAGAGGCCTTCCAGTTGTTCCGGTAACCGCCCTCTTTCTTCTGCCGTTGTCGATAAGAACATCCACTGCTTCCTGCAGCATCCTCTTTTCGTTGCGGATGATCATCTCGGGAGCGCCCATAGCGATCATCTTTTTGAGCCGGTTGTTCCTGTTAAGTACCCTTCTGTAAAGGTCGTTCAGGTCCGAGGTGGCAAAACGGCCGCCTTCCAGCTGTACCATTGGTCTAAGGTCCGGAGGCATTACCGGGATAACTTCAAGTATCATCCATTCCGGCCTGTTTCCGGATTTAAGGAAGTTTTCGGCGGTGCGCAGCCTCTTGATTATCTTTATCCTCTTTTGTCCTGCGGATCCTTTCAGGTCTTTCCTGAGGGTCTTGACCAGAGCGGAAAGGTCTATCTGAGCAAGAAGCTCTCTTATGGGCTTGGCTCCGGTCTCGGCCTTGAGCGCGCTGCCGTATTTTTCCTTTAGGTCCTGATATTCGTTCTCTTTGAGCACATCACCTACGGACAGTTTTGTCTTGAGAGAGTCAGATATCTCCGTCACGACATAGGAATCATAGTAAATGACCTCTTCTAGGTCCTTGTTGGTTATGTCAAGAAGCAGTCCCACATAGCCCGGGATGCCGCGCAGGAACCAGACATGGGAAACAGGCACGCAGAGCCTTATGTGCCCCATTCTTTCCCTGCGGACCCTTGAAGTGGTGACCTCAACTCCGCATCTTTCGCAGATGATGCCCCTATATCTGACCCTGCGGTATCTGCCGCAGTGGCATTCCCAGTCTTTGACCGGGCCAAAGATCTTTTCGCAGAACAGCCCTTTTCTTTCGGGCTTAAAGGTCCTGTAATTGATGGTTTCCGGCTTCTCGACCTCTCCGTATGACCAAGAAAGTATCCTTTCGGTAGAGACAAGCCCTATCTTAAGATAGTCGAACCATGCGCCTTCCGGACGATGTATCTTTTCGGTCATTTTTCCCTCTCTTTTGACAAGGATGATCCGCCAAAAAATCCTCTGCCGCGCCTGGATTGCTGCACCTGCTTGCTGTCTTCGTCAAGATTTATCTCTTTGCCTTCTTTTGTGATGAGCTTGAGGTCAAGCCCGAGGCTCCTGAGTTCTTTTACAAGCACTTTGAAGGATTCAGGCGTACCCGGTTTTGACATCGGCCGCCCCTTTATAATGGACTCGTAAACTTTTGCCCTTCCGCCGACATCGTCCGACTTTATCGTCAGCAGCTCCTGCAGGCAGTGCGCCGCGCCGTAGGCTTCCAGCGCCCAAACCTCCATTTCGCCGAACCTCTGTCCGCCGAACTGCGCCTTTCCGCCGAGAGGCTGCTGCGTAATAAGGGAATAAGGTCCTGTAGACCTTGCGTGCATTTTGTCGTCAACAAGATGGATGAGCTTCATTATGTACATGGTGCCGCAAACGACCGCCCGGTCAAAGGTCTTGCCGGTCCTGCCGTCCCGCAGCTCCACTTTGCCGGTCTTGGTAAGCCAGCCGCTGCCTGTTTCAAGAGCCGCCCGCTCCAGTTCTTTTTCTATGGGCTTTATCGAAGCGTCTTCTTCAAAAGTCTCATAGAATATCGGGACCTCGTAATTGCATCCAAGGTGCCTTGCCGCCTCTCCGAGGAGGAGTTCATATATCTGGCCCACGTTCATTCTTGACGGAACGCCCAGAGGGTTCAGCACTATATCAACTGGAGTTCCGTCCGGAAGGTACGGCATGTCTTCCATCGGAAGGACCCTGGACACAACGCCTTTATTCCCATGGCGCCCGGCAAGTTTGTCGCCGATCGAGAGCTTTCTTGACTGCGCTATGTAGACCCTTATTATCTCGTGAACTCCGGGAGGAAGCTCGTCGCCGTTCTCCCTTGAAAAGGTCTTGACCGAGATCACTTTCCCGACCTCTCCCGGCGGAACTTTGAGCGAGGTGTCCCTCATATCCCTGGCTTTGTCGCCGAAGATCGCCCTTAAAAGTTTTTCTTCGGCAGGAAGCTCGGTCTCTCCCTTGGGAGTTACCTTGCCCACCAGAATGTCGCCCGGCTTGACCTCGGCCCCAACAAGGATCACTCCGCGTTCATCAAGGTTCCTCAAAGCGTCCTCGCTTACATTCGGGATCTCTCTAGTTATCTCCTCCATGCCGAGTTTGGTGGTCCTGACATCCACCTCAAGCCTCTCTATATGTATAGAGGTCAGAACATCGTCCCTTACAAGCCTTTCGCTCACAAGGATAGAGTCTTCATAGTTGTATCCTTCCCAGGGCATAAAGGCCACCAGGATGTTCCTGCCAAGAGCTATCTCTCCTCCGTCAGTGGTAGAGCCGTCCGCTATCACCTGTCCCTTTTTCACCTTTTGCCCCGCCTCAACTATCGGGCGCTGGTGCAGGCAGGTGTTCTGGTTGCTCCTCTGAAATTTCTTTAGCGAGTAAGTCTCGGTCTTTCCTGAATCGTTCTTAATAGAGATCTCGGTAGAAGTCACTTTTGTCACGGAGCCTGAAGAATCGCACACCAGAGGGATCTTTGAGTCAAGCGCCGTCTGTTCTTCTAGCCCGGTACCCACAAAGGGAGCCTCCGGACACAGCAGAGGAACCGACTGCCTTTGCATGTTGGCACCCATCAGAGCCCTGTTAGCATCGTCATGTTCAAGGAAAGGTATCAGCGCAGTGGTTATGCCTATGACCTGTTCCGGGGCAACTCCAATATAATCCAGGTCTTCCGACGGCACCACCACAAATTCCCGCTTGAACCTTGCGGGAACTTTGCTGTCCAGTATCTTTCCGTGATCATCTTTCCGAACATCGCACGGCCCTATTTTATAGTAGTCTTCTATATCTGCCGTCATGTACTCTATCTTGTCGGTCAATTTTCCGTTGACTACCTTAAAATAGGGTGTCTCTATAAAGCCGTACTCATTCACTCTCGCATAGGTGGAAAGGGAAGAAATAATACCCGCATTGGGGCCTTCAGGAGTCTCGATAGGACAGACCCTGCCGTAATGGGAAGGATGGATGTCCCTGACCTCAAAGCCGGCCCTTTCCCTGGTAAGACCTCCAGGTCCAAGAGCGCTGAGCCTTCTTTTGTGCGTCAATTCCGAAAGCGGGTTGGTCTGGTCCATGAACTGGGACAGCTGGGACGAACCGAAGAACTCACGGAAAACCGCCACTATCGGCCTGATGTTTATCAGCTGCGAGGGGACCAGTTTTTCTCCGCTTTTTATGACCATCTGCTCGCGGATAAGGCGCTCCACACGGACAAGCCCCACCCTGAACTGTCTCTGCAAAAGCTCTCCCACCGACCTGATCCTTCTGTTGCCTAGATGGTCGATGTCGTCCGGCATGCCCTCTCCCAGATTGATCTTGATCAGGGTCCTTACTATGCCCAGTATATCGTCCTTGGTTATGGTCCTCTTGCTTTCAGCTACATCTATGCCCAGCCTCTTGTTCATCTTGTACCTGCCTACCCTGCCGAGGTCATACCTCTTGGCGCTGAAGAAAAGGTTGTTGAGGTAGGTCTGCGCGCCTTCCGCCGTAATGGGATCGCCGGGCCGCAGTTTTTTATAGATGTCGAGAAGCGCTTCTTCTTTTGGCATTATCGGCGCTTCTTTGAGCGTCTTTCTCCTGAACTCGTTATCGCACAGCGCCGAGTTTATCTCTTTTTCTGTGCAGCCGATAGCGCATAAAAGCTTGGTTATCGGTATTTTGCGCGTCCTGTTTATCCTGGCGTGGATAACATTCTGGGCATCGCTTTCTATCTCAAGCCAGGAACCTCTGTCGGGCACGATAGTGGCATAATAGGTCATTTTGCCGGCGCGCTCCGAATGCTTGCTCCCGCGGAAATAGACGCCCGAAGAGCGGACCATCTGGCTGACAACGACCCTTTCCGCCCCGTTTATCACAAAGGTGGCGCTTTCCGTCATCAGAGGAAGGTCCCCGATAAATACTTCCTGGGATTTTACCTCGCCGGTCTCCTTGTCCAGGAGCCTTGCGGTAACCTTAAGGGGGGCGCAATATGTGACCTCCCTGATAAGGCAGTCCTCCAGGCTGTATTTAGGCTTTTCAAGTTTATAGGCGCCCGTAAATTCCAGCTCATACTTTCCGCCATGGCCCTTTATGGGAGAAATATTCTTTAATTCCTCCTTGAGCCCCCTGTCCAAAAAGTCCTGAAAGGAGCTTTTCTGCATCTCCAAAAAATCCGGCGGCTTAAGTTTTTTTACGGACCTAGGGTAAGGATTTATCCTTTTTTTACTTGATTTCAACTGCGCCTCCCTGCTCTTCGAGCTTTTTCTTGATCTCTTCCGCTTCGGCCTTCTTGATCTTGGTCTTTACCGGCTTCGGCACGGTGTCAACTATGTCCTTTGCCTCCTTGAGCCCGAGACCCGTCAGCTCCCTTACTACCTTCAGGATCTGGATCTTCTTGTCCCCTACGGAGGTAAGGATAACATCAACCTCGTCCTTGGCTTCTTCGGCCGGGCCTGCCGCTGCCGCCGCTCCCATCACCGCCACCGGAGCCGCTGCCGTTACGCCGAACTTTTCTTCCAGCTTTTTGACCAGCTCGGAAAGCTCCAGCACCGTCATCCCTTCGATCGTAGTCATCATCTCTTCTAAATTAGCCACTTAACTCAGCCTCCCTTCTTTTTTGAAATAGCATCAAGCGTGTAGACCAGCTTTCTCACGGGCCCTGACAACACATTAACAAAACCGCTTATCGGGCTCTTCATGCCAGCAAGGGCCATTGCGATCAGTGTTTCCCTTCCGGGAAGGGCCGCGATCTTTTTGACCATCGAGGCATCGACAAACCTGCCTTCCATGACGGCGCCTTTAACGGCCGGTTTTTCATTCTCTTTAAGGAATTTTGAAAGGACTTTTGCCGGGCTTATCGGATCTCCGTAGCCAAAAATAACAGATGTCGGTCCCGCAAGTATCGGGCGGATCTTTTCAAGATTATCGCCCTCAAAGGAGCGTTCCGCCAAGGTGTTCTTTACGACCTTGTAGACCGCCTTTTCTTTCCAGAGCTCGTTGCGCAGTTTGGTCATCTGCGCCACGGTAAGGGCGTTGTGGTCCGTAAAAACAATGATACTGCTTTTACTTATGCTTTCCTTGATCTCGGCCACTGCAGAGACTTTTTCAGGCCTGGGCTCCTTTACCGCCTTTTTTGCTTCCTTGATCATGATCAGTCAGCCTCCTGCGCGTTCTTAAGCGCTTTTTGAACATTAAGTTTTATCGACGGCCCCATTGTAGAAGAGATGTAGGCCGACTTAAAATACAGCCCTTTAAAGGCACTGGGCCTGGCCTTGTTAACCCCCTCAAGCACAGCCATGATATTTGAGGCTATGGCTTTTGCGTCAAAAGACACCTTGCCGATGCCAAGGTGAATGACGGCGGATTTGTCGGGTTTGAACTCCACTTTGCCCGCCTTAAAATCTTTGACAGCCTTTGAAATATCATTAGTAACGGTACCGGCCTTTGGATTTGGCATAAGGCCTTTTTTACCGAGGACTTTGCCGAGCTTGCCTACGGAGGCCATAACATCCGGGGTAGCAAGAAGAAGGTCAAATTCAGTCCAGCCGCCCATTATTTTTTCCACAAGGTCATCCATTCCAACATGGTCGGCCCCCGCCTCCTGGGCCTCTTTATACTTTTCACCCTTTGCCAGAACGGCAAGGGTCACTTTTTTGCCGGTCCCTCCGGGAAGAGCCACAGTCCCCCTCACATTCTGGTCGGTCTTTTTGGGGTCTATCCCCAGCCTTATAGAAAGGTCTATGGTCTCGTCAAATTTTGCCGGGGCGGTCTTTTTGAGGAGCTCGACTGCTTCTTCTATAATGTATAGGGCGTTCCTGTCAACAAGCTTTGCTTTTTCGGCGTATTTCTTTCCTGTTTTCATCCTTTTATCTCGATTCCCATATTTCTTGCCGTCCCCTCGATTATCCTGCTGGCAGCTTTTATGTCCCTTGCATTGAGGTCAGGCAGTTTGATCTGCGCTATCTCCTCGACCTGTTTTTTTGTTACGGACCCGACCTTGTTCCTGTTGGGCTCTCCGGAACCTTTTTCCACCCCTGCCGCTTTTGTAAGCAGCGTCGAAGCAGGCGGCGTTTTCAGGACAAAAGTAAAAGACCTGTCCTCATATATGGATATCTCCACAGGGATGGTCATGTCCCCTTTGTCCTGGGTCTGGGCATTGTAGGCCTTGCAAAACTCCATAATGTTGACGCCGTGCTGCCCCAGGGCAGGGCCTATCGGAGGCGCCGGATTGGCTTTGCCCGCCTGTATCTGGAGTTTTACCTTTGTCTTAAGAGCTTTTGCCATTGTTATATTATTTTTTCCACCCGGTCAAAGTCGACCTCGACCGAAGTGTCCCTTCCAAAGATGTTTATCATTACCTTCAATTTTGATTTGCCCGCGTTTATTTCTGAAACCGAACCCGTATATCCCCTGAATGAGCCGCTGATTATCCTGATCGGCTCACCAACTTCGAACTCAACCGTGATCTCTTTTTCCTTAATGCCTATCTGTTTAAGCACCCTTTGCATTTCCCTGTCAGTAACTGGCACCGGATGGGTCTTTCCGCCTATGAACCTTGCCACTCCCTGCGTCTGCCTTATCTCGAACCACACTTCCTCGTCCATGATCATCTCAACAAAAACGTAGCCCGGGTACATTTTTCTTTTGCGGACCACCCTTTTGTCGCCCTTAACTTCCACCGTCTCTTCTTCCGGAACAAGCACCCTGAACACTTTGCCGCTCCAGCCGCGGGTTTCTATCTCATTTTCTATTTTGGCCTTTACCCTGTCCTCCATCCCAGTAAGGGTCTGCACTATATACCACTTTGGCTCCTGCACCGGTTTAGGCTCTTCAGTAACAGGCGTTTCGGCCGCCGGAGCCTCAACTTCGGCAGCCTTAGGCTCGGCTTCGGGCTCCTGCGCTTGAGCTGCCGGAGCTTCGACCCGGGCCTCTTCTTCGGCAGGGGCAGCAGCCTCCTGCACGGGAACCTGTTCAGGGGCTATCGGAGCCTCTGGAGCCTGAGCCTCCTGCTCGGGAGCTTCCGTATTCTCTGTTTTTGCTTCGGCCAAATTCTCTTCCATGATCACAACCTTACATTTATATTGTCGGTCAAAAATTTAAAGATCTTGACGAACGAAACATCGACCAGAGTTATAAAGACCGCCGACAGAGCCACTATCACAAGTATTATCACGGTCGCAGTGGTAATATACCTTCGGTCCGGCCAGACGACTTTCTTTGCTTCCGCCTCGGTCTCCTTTAAGTACTTTTTTACCGCTTCCGCTATCTCTTTTATCTTGTTCATTCTATTTCCACACAGGTGGGACAGGAATCGAACCTGCAACCTGCGGTTTTGGAGACCGCTGCTCTGCCAGTTGAGCTACCCACCTAGACTCGCGCGAGCGAGGCTCCTTGTCCTTGTCCTTGTCCTTTTTCGCTCGTAGGACAATAACAAGGACAAGGACTAGATGGCAGCCTCATTTCTCTTCCTTGTGCAAAGTTCTTTTTCTGCACGACGGACAATACTTCTTAATGTTTAATTTTTCCGAGCCCGGTTTTTTGTTCCTGGTGGAGGCGTAGTTCTTCCGTTTGCAGGTCCCGCACGACAGTGTGATAATTTCTCTCATAAATCTGGCTCACATTCCTTCTTTATCAAAGACAAAAATCCCCCGCGCACAAATATCCTCCGCTTCCAAAAACTTTGGAAATTCTGCGAGGTCAGTCCTTTTTCAGAACACTTTTATTTTACATCCGCGGAACGAGCTTGTCAATAGGCTGTTTAGCAAAGGCAGCCAAGGGTGTAGGGTCAAGGGTATAGTAGACGGTTTTCCGGCTTGACCCTTGCCCCTTGACCCTAATCAAGCACTGCTATCTTTC
>Ga0265297_10011465_pt1 | contig 10851 bp, 13 predicted proteins | sample Munlanlwell13791_FD_192502 | JGI IMG/M metagenome (GOLD analysis project Ga0265297, IMG submission 192502) | Leachate microbial communities from a municipal landfill in Southern Ontario, Canada - Leachate well 137-91 | ecosystem: Engineered > Solid waste > Landfill > Unclassified | place...
TGTACGGCCATAGACATCGCTATGATCATCGGTAATAACTTTAAAATTCATTTCAGCGTATGCCGCGTAAGGATCGTCGCGCCTTACATCACGGTCCACGCCAGAGGCGCGCGCAGTAGGGCCGACTGCGTCTAATTTTACGGCCTCATCGTAATACAATACCCCTACTCCCGATAGCCTTTTAATAATCGTTGTTTCTTCTGTGGCAACCTCAATGTAATACTTGGTCCTTTCTTCGAGGATATCTATTCCCTTCAATACCTCCTGCATCTGTTCTTTGGAAATATCGCGCCTTACTCCGCCGATTGTATTCATACCGTAATTGACCCTATTACCTGTAAGCGTTGCCAGGATATCCATTACCACTTCCCGGTCGCGCCAGGTATACATGAGCAGAGTATCAAAGCCTATCTCATGGCCGGCTACGCCTAGCCAGAGAAGATGGCTGTGAATACGCTCCAATTCTGCGATCAAAGTCCGGATATAGAGGGCGCGTTTCGGGACTTGCACTGCGGCGATCTCTTCAACTGCCTGGACAAAACATGTCGAATGCGAATGAGAACATATTCCGCAGATACGCTCTATCAAATAAACATCCTGGGTATATGTCCTTTCTTCGCAGGCCTTCTCTATCCCCCGGTGATTATAACCCAGGCGGATATCAAACCCCATGATCCTCTCGCCTTTTAAAGCAACGCTGAAACTTTCAGGCTCCTTCAATGCAGGATGCTGCGGCCCGATCGGTATTTTAAATTTATGGGAATCATGCATTTTTATCTACCTCTCCTTCTTTCTCCCCGGAGGGTTTCCAATCTTTACGCAAAGGAAATTCGCCAGCCGGCCAGTCGTCGGTAAGAGGATAACGATTGCCCGCAGGCAGGCCTTCGACTTTAACACCCAACAAATCCACCAATTCTCTTTCATAAGTCTCCGCACCGGGAAAATACGAGATTACGGTTTTTAATACGGGATTCTCTTTAGGAACACTGGTTTTCAAATTTAACAAGACCCCTGAATTATGGCCCAGATGATAGATGAAACTTAAATTTTCCTGCTCATCAAGCCCGGTAATAGTGCAAAGATGAGGGAACTTTAAAAGTTTGACGGCATAATCAAAGACTTCGGGAAAATTACTATAATTTACCTCTAAAAATATACGCCTTGGGCGCGTTATACTGATATGATCCTGCAGATAACTGAATTTACTTAATAATTCTTGCTTGATATCTTCTTCAGCGGGCATTTTTACCTCCCGTTTTTTTGGGCTCTTCTTCCAGGCTCTGCAGTAATTTAACCACCCCGTCGATTATTGCCTTGGGGCTGGCGGGGCAACCAGGGATGAATGCGGATACAGGTATTACCGCGTTTATCCCGCCTTTGACATTGTAGCAGCCATTGAAGACTCCACCGGTGCAAGAGCAAGTGCCGACCGCCACGACGAACTTCGGCTCAGCCATCTGTTCGTAGATCCTGATCAACCTATCCTCTATTTGCCTTGTCACCGGCCCTGAACAAACAAGTACATCCGCGTGCCTTGGTGTACCTTTTAACTGGATCCCAAAACGCTCCAGGTCGTAGCGCGGAGTAAGGCTGGCGATGATCTCGATATCACAGGCATTACAGGCTCCTGTGTTGAAATGTAATATCCAGGGAGATTTGATCCTCGCCCAGGTAACTATCTTTTTTATCGTTCCCATAAGAATCCTTATTTTCTGAACAAAATATACAGGCCTAAAACCGCGCCAAATATATACATGGCTACCAGGACAAATGACTGCAGGGTCGCCACCGGAATAGTAGTTATAATCAAGGTGGCTACATGCGCAAGGGTAAAGAAAAAAGCAAAAGGAAAAACATTGCTATAATCAGGCTGGGCCATGTTATCATAGTTGCACTCTCCGCAGGCATAGGCTTCGCCCTCACCGCTGGAATGCTTTCCTGCTTTAAACGCCAGCCTAGAAAGTAAATGCGAAAACAACCACACAGCAAATAAGACTATTATAAAAGCGACCGGCGGCGTCAATAACCAATTCTCCATCTTTCTCTATCCTTTTAAATTCCTTATTTTTCTTACATCAAGCGATTTATTATAACTATGTATCCCGACAACCACTCCTACTGATATGGTAATCACCACAGCCTCGATCACTATTAGAGTAATCACTAAACTCTGGGCCAAGGCTTCATGGGCGGTTACATAACCTACGGCTATCAAGAGAAGCGTGACTGCCTTGATTAAAATCTCTAAACCAATCAATGCCCTGATTAAATTAAAAGTAGCCAGGACACAGTAAATACCGATTATAAAAAGCATAACTACAAAAAAACCATAGTAAAAGAATAAATTTATGACTTCGCTGCTCATTTTTTTAACCCTTCCTTGAACAATATCACGATGCCAAAGACTCCGGTCAATAATATCAAAATCTGGCCCATTACATCAAACCCCCTGACGTTCCATAACATCACCCTGGCGTCCTTTATTGCTTCCGGAGGAGGTAAATTTATCACCGGCTTTATGCTTACAAAAGCTAATCCGATAGCCGATACTATTATGATCAACGGAAGGAACCGGAATCTGGCAAACATATCTTTCATCCGCTTTAAAATCTCTTCTGTTGTGTATGGCTGGGTAATACTTATGGTACTGACAAATAATACCGAAATCAAACCTGCACAAACCGATAGCTCAAAAACCGCGGCCAAAGGCGAATTCAGCCTGAACATTACTATGCTCAATATGACACTGGTAAGCGCCAGGCCTATCGCGGAACGCAGAATACTCCTGGTCATTACCGTCCACAAGGAAGCCAAGAGCAATACCACAAGAATAATTATATCAAGATACACTCTATCCTCCTAAAATATTCTCTATAGGCAATGCAAAAGAATTGATAAAGAGAGGGAAAAATATTCCTACACCCACTATTATCACCGCAAGTATCAGAGCAGGAAATACCAAGCCAAAACCTGCCTCCTTTACGTTCGCCAAATCTTCTTTTAATATCCCGAAAAAGACGCTTCTCTGCCAAGAGAGAAAATAAGCCAGGGTTAAAACACTGGCCAAAACCGCTATTATTGCATAACCACGGAATCCGGAAACCCACAGTGCAATAATGATAATCAATTTGCTCCAAAAACCCGCTAAAGGCGGTATCCCTGCGCAGGATAAACTCCCTAAAATCGAAGTAATGCCGGTAAGCGGCATCTTTTTTGCCAGGCCGGAAAGTTTATCCATATCCCTGGTGCCGGTTTCCGACTCCACAGCCGCAGAATTCACAAATAAAAGCGATTTAAAAATCGAGTGGTTAAACAAATGAAAGATAGCTCCGGTTAAGCCTAATGCCGTACCGGTCCCTAAACCTATGACAATGTAACCTACCTGGCTTATGCTTGAATAAGCAAGCATCCTCTTAATATCCTTTTGGCCGAGGGCTGCCAATGCTCCCACCACAATTGAAATGGCGCCCACTGCAAGAAGAAGATGTTTGATTGGATCGCCGAAACCGAATATTGAATTTACGATTCTTATTAAAGTATATATGCCTACTGTCTTAGTCACTACCCCTGCCAAAAGCACGGATACCGATGCCGGCGCGCTGGAATAAGCATCAGGGACCCAGCCGTGAAACGGCACCAGTCCTGATTTGATAAAACAGGCACAGAGAAAGATGCCCACGGCAAAGCCGATAAAGAAACGGCCCTGAGAAACCTTTAAGGCGGAACTTATAGCGCTAAAACCGGTGTCTCCGGAGATGACCAGGAATAAAGCGATCGCCGCAAGCATAAGCACCGTGGCTACCGCAGAAAGTATGATATACTTAAACGCGCCCTCGAAGGCAACGCTTTCTTTATTGAAAGCGATCAAAATAAACGAACTGACCGCGGTAATCTCTAAAAATACATATAAGGAAAAGATATCTTTTACCATTACCACGCCGTTCATCCCGCATAAAATAAGAAGCGAAACATTGGCGAAATTAAAAATTTTATCCTCGTCTTCACAGTTGTTTCTTTGCACGAACAGCGCGGTAAATAAAACTATACCTATGCAAAACAACATCACCCGGCTTAAGGAATCCACTGCGAAATCAAATTTAAAAAAAGAACCCAGGGCATCCAGCTTATCGCTAAAACAGCAGATCTGAGGAAAAAGGATTAAACAGATCTGAAAAAGTACTATCGATAGGCAAAGCCAAAAAGCGCACTTTTTCATCAATGCCCGAAACGGCAGATTTAAAACTATCACTCCGAAAAACGGCAGTAATATTAACGAAGAATACACAGCCACTCCCCCATAATTAAATCAGAAAAATAATAATTAAAACCAACCCCGCCAAAGACCATATCAAATAAGTAGAATAGTTCCCGTTATGCAGTTTCTTTATCTGATCGGTAAATGCAAAAGTTAATTTGACCGTTAAATTATCGTATATCCAATCTATCCCTCTATCAAACAGGAAACCGATCCGGGAGAATCCGTGCGCAATCTTTACTCCTATTTCATAGGGATCAAAAAATCTTTTTTCTGCCCTATCGTAAATTACGGATAATACCGGCGCATAATGGATATGGTCTACTGCCTTAAGCCCGCTCCCCTTATTTTTTACTCCCCAGATATGATTTAATAAAGCCCCAAGCAAAACAATTATCGTGATAATGACTAGCCATGCATTAGACGGGAAACCGGAATAATTATGGCCCGCCAGCCTCTCCTTTCCCAGGATAGGCTGGATAAGGCCTATGGGCAAGGAATTAAATACCCCGAAAATAACACAGAGCAAAGCGATGATTATCATCGGCAAGAGCATCGCAAAAGAAACTTCTTTGACAGATTTATTCTTCTCGCTTAATTTTCCCAGGAAGGCCGCATGCCCAAGCTTTAAAAAAGATGCGGCGGTAAAAAACGAACCTACTACTGCAGCCAGATAAAAAATCAATCCCCGCTCCAGGGCTGCATCATATACCAGTTCTTTAGAGAAGAAACCATTGAATGGCGGCACGCCGGATATCGAAACCGCGGTAATGATAAAACAGGCAAAGGTCACAGGCATCTTTACGCCAATGCCACCCAATTGTTCCAGGTTAGCCGTGCCGGTGCTTTTCTCTACAGAACCGCCGGTAAGAAAGAGGCAGCTTTTATAAAGCGCATTATTGATCATATGGAATAACCCGCCGATAATGCCGACCGGCAGCGCGGTACCGATACCTAAGATCATATAACCTACCTGGCTGATAGCATGGTAAGAAAGTAATTTCTTATAATCTTTCTGGATAAGAGCCATCATTACCGCCAGTATTATGGTGATCGCTCCGATACTCATAAGTAAAACGCTTACCCATGAACCGGCAGTAAGCCTGAACATATCCATGGAGATCCTGGTAAGAAAATAAATCCCTAAAAGTTTTTCAAATGCAGCCGGGATTAAAGCCATAAAAGGAAGCGGCGCATCGATAGCTGCATCAGGGATCCAGCTATGAAAAGGCATTGAGCCGGCCTTGGATATTGCTCCGATCATCAAAAGGATAAATGCAATACTGCCCAGTGCATCCAGGGGAAGATTGATTTGAGATATTGCCAGTGTCCCTGACAAGTGCCCGGTAAGTGCAATGCCGACCATAAGGCATAAATCTGCAATGCCTACGATAATAAAAGCCTTGGTGGCAGTCTTGAATGCTTCTTTCTTGCCTATATATATCATCCCGAAGAGGGTCAAGAGCAGCCCTTCCCAAAAGAAGAGCATAATGACCAGATTATCTGCTAAGACTACGCCGCTGGCCAAGGAAAGAGTGATGAGGAAATAAGCGTAAAACTGTTTCAGGGAAGGTTTATCGCGCATAAAAACAATAGAATAGAGAGCGATCAAAAATCCGAAAGTTGCGATACTAAGAATGATAAAAGCGCTAAAATTGTAGAGCCTTAAAGAAAATTCCAGGCCTAACCCTGCCCAAGGCAAAGAAAAACTTATATTACTTTTAAATAATGCTATCGCGATCAAAAGATTCAAAAACGTGGCTAAGAATGCAAGTGTTTCCTTCGCTGCCCGGAATCCCTTCGGGACTGTAAAAACCATGAGCCCGAAGAATAAAGGTATGATTATAGGTAAAAGTATGATTTTATCCTGCATATTTACATCCTGCCCATCTGCGTTACCACCACTTGCACAAATTTAGAAGGATACCAGATAAGGATCCCACCTACTAATGAGAGCGCTCCCAGTATCGCCACAGATAAGACCATTATAGGGCTGGCCTCCTTCGCAGGGATACGCGCGGCACCTAGAAAAATCAAATTAAATAACCTGAACAGATAGAGTATCGTCATAAATGCCGCTACTAAAAATAAAGCCGTGATAACCAGATGCCCGCTGTTGACTGCGCCTGCGAAAACCATATATTTACTAAAAAAACCGCCGAAAGGCGGGATACCCATTACAGAAAAAGCGCAGAATAAAAATGAGACCGCGGTTATCGGCATAGTAGTAATCAGCCCGCCGAGTTTGGTAATGTCTTTGGTTTTGGTATTCTGTTCGATTATGCCTGCGCAGAGAAAGAGCCCCGCCTTGGCAATACCATGCATGAGTATATACAAGAGCCCCCCGACAATCGCAAGGCCATTCCCTATCGCCAATCCAAAAAAGATAAAACCTATCTGGCTTACCGTAGAATAAGCAATGATCCGCTTAAGATCTGTCTCTATAAGTGCGGCACCGGCAGAAACTATGGCGCTAATGACGGCGACTAACGGCACAACCACATGCCAGAATTCAGCGAATGTAAATGACGCCAAAAAGAGCCGGGCAAAAACATATAAGCCGATCTTGACCAGGATCGCGGCGTGCAGAAGAGCGGTAACCGGAGAAGGCGCCACACCTGCGTCAGGAAGCCAGGTATGAAAAGGCAGTGTTGCAGACTTAGAAAATATTCCGAAAAGAATCAAAACTACCGCAAAATTTGCGACCGGATTAGTTTTTAGGCTCTCTTTTATAACCGCGAGGTCGAACGAACCGGCCTGCTGATAAATACTGATAAAACCAATGAGCATGGCCAAAGCGCCAAAGACCGTGACTAAAAAGGCTTTGTCTGCTTTTAAAACATAAGATTTTTCACGGAAGAAGCCGATCAAGCGCCAGCTGGTAATTGCAGTGATCTCCCAGAATACATACAACAGTATCAGATTTCCCGAAAAAACCAGGCCCATCATAGCGCCCAGGAATAATACCACCATAAAATAATATTCGTTTTGATTTTCGTAATGGCTTATGTAGCCGAAGGAATAAAGAATAATAATGGCGCTGAGCAGGCTGGAGACACAGGCCATAAAGACTGCCAAACTATCGGCGGTAAGGACAAAATTAAGGCCCAGGGGGAATTGCCTGGCAAGCGTTATTACCTTGCCTGCTAAAGCGGGGGGTATCAGATACAGGGAGAGCATAAATGACGCGGCGACAAAACCCAAAGCCAGCAGGTTTCTTAATCTATGCGAAATCCTTCCTATAATGGGTAAAATAAACGCACCTACTATAGGTATTAAGACTATGCTAAAAACTATATATTCATAACTCATAGTGATTTTTTTCGAAATAAGGAAATGGCCGGAAAACCAAAAAATTCACTCTATAAGAGAGTGAATTATATTATTATACCAAAAAAAATATTTGTGTCAAGTACTGGCCGGCTTATTGCGCGGCCATCAATTTTTCGCGCACTATATCTTTAAGCTTAATGAAATCCTCCGGATGAAAACCTGCTGTATCGATTGCCGGAAGCACAACCAACTTACAGGAAGCCTTGGTTCTGAAAACCCAACTCCCCCGCGGAATGATATCTTTAGTCCCTCCGATATATATAGGTAATATTGGTTTTTGTTCTTTTATAGCAAGCTTGAATGCCCCGTTCTTAAAAGGATTCATCTGATTTGTAGCGCTTCGGGTCCCTTCCGGGAAAAAGAGGACAGATATACCCTTATTCAGCCAATCGCTTGCCTGCTGGTAGACATCTTTTATGCTTGCGTATTCACCGCGCATAAGCTTTATATATTTCATGCGCGACATACACCAGCCAAAAACAGGAATCCTGAAAAGGTCTTCCTTGGCCACCCATTTGAACTGCGCGTGAGTCTTATAAAGCATCACTATATCGGCAAGGCTTTGATGGTTGGCTATAATCACATAAGTCTTACGCGGATCGATATTTTCCAGGCCGCTCAACTTAACGCTCCAAAAAGGATTTAAGCTGACAAGGATATCCGCCCACCAAAATCCCTGCGCGTGCGCAAGCTTTCTTTTCTTGTCAAAAGGGAAAAGCAATATTGTCAGGACAAAAACAACAAAAAAAACACCGAGCGTCAAAATCCCGGTGGATAACCAAAATAGCATTGAAATTATTAATCTCATCTCATGAATATATGATTACGTAAAAAACCAACCCGGCACTTTGAGGGTGCCGGGCTGATTTGTTTTTTCTTAGGTTATAACTTGACTACTTTCGTAGCTTGTTCTCCCTTAGGGCCTTTTTCAATTTCAAATTCCACTTCTTGGCCTTCGTTCAAGGTCTTATACCCCTCACCCTGGATTGCGCTGTGATGCACAAATACATCGCTTCCGGATTCAGGTGTGATAAAACCATAACCTTTTTGGTTGGAAAACCACTTTACTTTACCTCTTGCCATTATCTTTACTTCCTCCTCTCCTATAAAATTATAGTAAATCCCGTTAGAAATCTTTTTGTAGCGTGTTCCCATTATTCCTAACGGGATAAACAACAGCATAAACAAAAAAGCCGAAAAGTTAGCTTGTCGCGAACCTACCGGCCCAAGACTTCTAATCTTCATTTACTACGCTGTCAATTATAGCATATTTTCCCGATTTGTCAAACAGAATTACTGTCTTAATTCTACCAGCCATTTATTAAGCCTGTCAACAAACTCCGCGTATGCGGCTTTCTCTTTATCACTCTGCAAACTCTTACGTTGCGTCTCAAGGCTTACCCTCTCTTCTACGCTGTTATGGATGATTTCTTCCTGAGGCGTAACCGCATTCAGGGTATCGCTTTTGCCATCCCATTTTTCATTCACCGGAAAATCAGCTTTTTTTAAAGCAGGGTCATAGGTGGCATCAACTAAAACCCACCTGCCGTCAATATAAGCCTTAAGAGCCAAATGATACGCGGCAGGCAGGCCCTTGAACATGCTTCTTAGATCATCAGGATATTTAACTGGCCTACCCTCACTACCCCATTTAAACGGATATGTGACATATTTAATAGGAATAGCGAGCTTAGTAAAAAGTAAACCCATAAGATAATGTTTCGGCTGACAGGAACCTTTGTTATATTCCAGGATACCCGCCGGCCCGCGATGAGGATCCCTGAGTTCGGGGATTATGGCATAGGGGATATCCCGCACATGCTCAAATACCGCTATCCTCGCCTCCTCCGGGCTAAGATTTCCGGCCCACTGTTTAAATTTTTCTAAGATGATCTTTTCTTCCATCCTGGCTATTTTTCCTCCGGGATGCTCCGCAACTGATATTCCGCATAACCTGCCAGAAGCTCCTGTACTTTTGCCGAAGGCGATATGACAAAATAATGGCTGATCACCGCGTGGGCTATCTCATGGGTAACTATGTCACGGGAAAAATTTTCCGCCGAAACATAGATGATATTAAAATCATAGTTATAAAAGGATTTCCTGGTCTTACCGTCACTGCCGAATAAATCGTCGTAGATCATGTTGAGTTCTTCGCTATTGTAACAGACCTTGATAGTGCCCTTAAAACTGTAAAGGCGCATATCCAATATTTCGCATACCCTGACGAAAAGGACATCCAGCATTTCGGCGAGCTCTTCTCCGGGCAAGAGCCCTGTTTCTTTTATTTTTCCCGTAAGCAGCATATCCGAAGGATTGACATCAAGCCCCTTAAAGAGCCCTCTTACATCAACGCCGGATTCATAAAAAACATTGAAGTACCTTCCTGATATTTTCTGCGCCGTCATAAATTTATCATCGGCCCTGGGGATCATACCGCAGCATAACAATAGCAGAAAGCCAAAACTTACGATCTTAAAATATTTCTTCATCAATTGCGCCTTAGGCCTTTTGCGTGCCTGTTTTAAGCTTAGTGATATCGTTACCTATGCAGATAATTTCGGCGATCTTTCCCTCATCGTTGATAATGGCCCTGTTAGTCCAGATTATCCATACCAATTCGCCGTTACTGCGCATATTTTGATTCTCATTAACAGAGTATTCTTCGGGGCTGGCCACTATGCCTTCGATCATCGTTGTCAAATCACGTCCGGCCTTATCCGTTTTCGGCACAATCGTGCCCACTACATTCCTGCCGAGAATCTCATGTTTATAGTAGCCGAAAAACCTCTCCCCGTATTCATTGATAAATATAATGCACCCATCTTTATCCATACGCAAAATGATACTGTTGCAGGATTGCACGATCTCCCTGTATCTTGCCTCGCTTACCCGCAGCTCTGCAAGTTCTGCAATAAGCTGCTCTTTTGATTTCTGGCTATCGCTCATATTGGAACTCCTTGTGTATGTGTTTTCTACCTGTATGCCTGAAAGCCGGGCAGCCTTTCGCTTTTTTCTTTTTGGAAACGCTTATCGTCAACACTCATCAGGGCTTTTATATAGTGCCAGGGAATAAGTATATTGGTCTTGACTTTTTCTTTTACCTGCTTATTCAAAGGTATTAGATCGCCTTTATCATCCCACCAGATACCAAGCTCATACGCCGGGTTCTCTATCCAGACCCCCACATCATCGATGCCGGTCACCAGGGCCCAGATCTCATCCTTATAAATCTGAAAAAGCGGCAGGTCTATTCTTATATC
>Ga0265297_10011466_pt1 | contig 10851 bp, 14 predicted proteins | sample Munlanlwell13791_FD_192502 | JGI IMG/M metagenome (GOLD analysis project Ga0265297, IMG submission 192502) | Leachate microbial communities from a municipal landfill in Southern Ontario, Canada - Leachate well 137-91 | ecosystem: Engineered > Solid waste > Landfill > Unclassified | place...
AACGCTATCTGCATTACAAGAAGATGTTTCTCATCAACAACCTTGCGATTGCCCATCTTGTCGTCATTATACGGAATATTTTCTAAAACATTCATAAGTTAACCTCCTAACGGGCTTCCATCATAGCCTTAACATCATCCTCAACAGTGCTTATCGGCTTGATGTCAAACTTTTCGATCAGAACCTTTGCAACATTCGGGGATATAAACGCAGGCAAAGTAGGCCCTAAACGAATGCCTTTTACTCCAAGGTGTAACAAAGCTAATAGAACAGCAACAGCTTTCTGTTCATACCAAGCAATGTCAAATGAGATCGGAAGCTCATTGATATCATTAAGCCCGAAAACTTCCTTCAGTTTAAGGGCAATAACAGCGAGCGAATAAGAATCATTACACTGACCAGCGTCTAAAACTCGAGGAATTCCATTGATGTCGCCCAGAGGCAATTTGTTATAACGGTATTTTGCACAGCCCGCAGTTAAAATAACCGTATCTTTAGGCAGAGCTTCTGCAACCTCCGTAAAATAGCTTCTCGGCTTTTGACGGCCGTCACATCCAGCCATAACAATAAACCGTTTTATTGCCCCTGATTTAACAGCTTCGACAACTTTATCTGCCAAAGCAAGAACCTGATTATGAGCGAATCCGCCGACTATCTCACCGGTTTCAATTTCCTTAGGCGGTTGACATTTCTTTGCCAGCTCAATAATCCCGCTGAAATCTTTTTTACCACCTTCGCTTCGGTCAGGTACATGCTTAACACCCGGATAACCAGCCATACCGGTAGTAAATATTCTGTCTTTATAGGAATCCTTTACCGGAATGATACAGTTTGTCGTCATCAGGATGGGGCCATTGAAAGTTTCAAAATCCTGATTCTGATGCCACCATGAACCGCCGTAATTACCCACGAAATGATCGTATTTCTTGAAAGCAGGGTAATAATTTGCCGGAAGCATTTCACTGTGGGTATATACATCAACACCTGTTCCTTCGGTTTGTTTCAGCAATTCTTCCATATCCTTCAAATCATGACCTGAAATGAGAATACCGGGATTATTCCTGACTCCAAGATTTACTTTTGTTATTTCAGGATTGCCATAGCTCTGAGTATTAGCTTTGTCCAGAACAGCCATAGCCTTTACTGCGTTTTCACCAGCTTCAAGCACGAGTCCTGTCAACTCATCAGCGGATGAATTATTAGCGATAGCCGCAAGTCCTTTATACATAAAGCTAAAAATAGATTCATCATACTGACCCAAAACAGAAGCATGATCCGTATAGGCGGCTATTCCTTTTAACCCGTACAAAAGCAATGACTTCAATGATCGGATATCTTCGTTATCACTGTAGGAAAGAGGGCTTACCTCTAACGACTTCTTGATAAAATCTTCTTTTGTATCTGCCGACCATACTGCCGAGTCATGCAAGCCGTCTTCTGAAATCTGCACCTTGCCTTTAACTTCATCACGCAACACAAGAGCCTTCTTAATAAGATCTGCGATCCTGTCCTCATCAAAGTTTGCGTTAGTAATCGTTGAAAAAAGAGCCTGACAGGTAAATACGCCGTATTTTTTATCCAGAGAATCCGCTTTCTCCGCATAGATAGAAAGCCCTTGTAAAGCATAAACCAATAGATCCATTAAATCTGAGGATCTTTCATCCTTACCGCAAACACCCTTAATCGTACAGCCGGTATTTTTTACGGTTTCCTGACACTGAAAACAAAACATTCCCATAGTTTCCTCCTTCTTTTAGAAAACTTTTATGTTTTCTTTTTGAGTTTCTGTATTAATTTGCCAATGGTCAATTTTTCAAATTCTTTACCAACCATATTTTCTATCCGTTTAATTTCTTCCCTTAAAACACAGGTCTTTCGATCAGGGCAAATTTTCTGCCTGAACATGCAGTCCGATAATTCAAAATCACCCTGAAAAACTTTTATCAAATCCATTATGCGTATTTTTGCCGGACTCTTGATTATTCGGACACCGCCGGATACGCCTTCTTTTGACTCCACAAATCCAGCCTGTATTAACTTCTGCAAAATAGCTCGCAGGAAATGGTAAGGAATATTTAAAGTTTCGGATATGTTCTTAGCTGACAAAAAATTATCTTTCTCTTTTGCCAAAAGAATCAATGCCCGAACCGCATAATCTGTATCTTTAGTTAAAATCTTCATAGCAATCCTTTGAATTGCCACTATTTTAGTAGAAGTTTAATGTTTTGTCAATGTATTTATTTAAGCTGACTTGAAGGCTCTAATGTTCGCTACTCAGTGGACATTTATTTGTGGTAAAAGGTATGCAAGATTTGCGGCGTGGGTGTTCTATAACATAGAACAGTTGTTCTACAGTCTAGTACGCTTAGGAATCTTGTCTGTTTTGAAGTGTTTATCTATCCAGCCGTTTTTGACCTTATCCCGGCTATCGAAGTGCTTAACATAGGGCTTTATATCCAGAAGCGGCGTACCGTCTAAAATATCGACTTCCGTAAAAGTGATGATGTTCCCTTTGACGCTCTTTAGTTTCACGATCGAAAATCCGATATGATTCGGCCGGTGCGGACTGCGTATGGCAAATATCCCATGTTCGGCATCTTCCAGAAAAGGTTTGCCGGTTAACTTCTCCTCTTTTGAGCGGTTGAAATGATAAATCAGGATAACATGCGAAAACCCCTCAACGTCTCTTAATCCCGCTTTATATTCAGGAAATATTCTGGCGGTGCCGGTAACTCCCCTTTTAAACTTCCCCTGAATAGGCATGCCTTTGGGTTCTTTGTACGGCGTATTAATAACACCTATGGGTTTTATTGTAATAGGCTTCTTCATTAAAACGTCACGACCTTATCCGACTCCTTCACGATATTGTACATGTCCTGCATGGTATTGATCGGACACATTTCTGTACCGCCTTGATTCCGTAGTTTAATACAGGAACCACAGGCGTAAATTTTGCCACCTGATTTAGCAAAATTCTCTGCCTGTTCAACGGTATTGAATTTATCGGTGCCGATATTCTGATATTCAACACCCTTACCCATGAAAAACACTTTAACCTCGTCACCTTGTCCGAGAGCAAAATTACCGTAACGCAAAGCGTTCCAGCAAGTCTCAGCGTCATTGCTGGCAATAACAATTCCTATTTTCATATCTCAACTCTCCTCATTTTTTAATTAAAACCAATAGCATTTTAAATTTTTCTATTGCTTGCACGGAATGCGGTTCGTTAGCGGGCATGATTATCATCTCCCCTTCTTTTACGATATGCGGCTTCCCTGATATCTTAACCTCCGCTTGGCCGTCAAGGACGTTGACCAAGGCATCAAATGGGGCCGTATGTTCACTTAAACCCTGGCCTTTATCAAAGGCAAAAAGCGTGACTGTACCGGATTCCTTTTTAATTATTTCTTTGCTTACGATAGATCCATCTTGATAATTAACCATTTCTTTAAACGATAACACTTGCATATGCGGTGTCCTTTATTTTTTTTCGTATTGCTCCACGACTTTGGTGTATTTTTCATGGATCATTTTCCGGTCAAACTCCCACATCTCGTTAAGCATGGCATCCTTTTCAGCATCGGTAAAATAATCCATGCAGGGCAGGAAAAAGTGCTTGTCCTCTTTCTCAATGTGCTTGGGATAGAATTTAACCAGAGTTTCAATGTTTGATACTATCTCTTTTAAAGCCCCGTTATCGCCATGGGCATATTTTTCTTTCGCCTCAACCAGATTCTTAACATTGTTCCTGCCCATTTTATGCTCTTCGATAAGCTCATTCATAATTCTATTATGCTCATCGGAGATTTTCTTTTTGGCAAGATCCCTGAATAAGATGTCCTCCTCTTTACCATGATGGCATCTGTCAGCGTATATCCGTATAAAATCCACGGCGGTATCAACAAAGGCAGGATCGACCTTCCCCTCTTTACTTATATTTTCCAAGTTAACCCGCATTATCTTGATCATTCGCTCTATAAGCCTGTGTTCTATCATTAAAGGTCCTACTGGCATCATAATGAACACCTCCTTCCGATTATAAAAGCCCTTGGGATTTGAAGATGTCTTGAACGATATTCTTCGCGGTTGCTCCGGATGAGGTCTCCCCTCCGGTAATATTACAAGCGAATACGTATGTTGTATCTCCACTCTCAAGAAAACCTACAAACCAGCCCATATTCCAATTGCCATCAGAGTCCATGCCTGATCCGGTCTTGCCGTAAAGCGCGCCTTTCTCGGTTTTCTCAACCAGCATAACGTCTCGCAGTATTGCGATATTATCCTCAGAGAACGGAAGTTTGCCATCCAAGAGTTTATTTAAAAGAGCGGCCTGTTCATCAGCACTGATCTTAATTGATGTGGTATCCGGTCGTGGAAGCCAGAAGATATCGATCCCGGCTGAAATATCCTCTGAGCCATACCCAATCTTATTGATATAGTCCTTCATCCGGGCTTCGCCGATTTCCCTCGCCAAGATCTGATATGCAGGAACAGCCGACACCCGGAACGCTTCCCGAAGTGTTAAGTTCTGATTCCATCCATCAATAAACCGCTTAACGCCATCCCATTTATACCACGGCTCGTCAGCCCCTTTGATCAACCCAAGTTCAAGCCCGATCAGAGTATTGTATATTTTAAAAGTCGAACATGGAGAAAGACGGCGCGCGCTAAGCTCCGGATCAATGTTAACCGTCTCGCCGGTTGAACGGTTATAAACCACCAGTGCGGCGTCATATCCCTGCAAAAGCGATGTATCCACATCCAAGGCGAAGGAAGTCGAACCCGATAAAAGAACGCTAAAAACGAATGTTATGATTTTTATGACTTTCATTTTTTATTACTCCACCAGCGCCGCGGCGAGCGACATCATAAGCCCTGAACAAACCCCACAGTATGGAGCGGGGCGCGTCGAATGGGTCGACTTACTATAACCCGGCCATCGGCCAACCGAATGATCTCAGGAACACCGTATTCTTTTTAACTGTCTTATTTTCCATTAGTTACGCAAATTTATAAATCTCTACCTTTTATGATTTTGAGCCAAAATGTCACGCATATTCATCGGTTACTAACTGAAAACTACCCCTTTTAATAATCAGCCGATAAATCAATCGCAGACCTAGAAACTTCACAGCCATAAGTATGCTGCCGTAACACCATTCCTGCAAGCTTGAGCATCTCTTGAGATGATCCTGGGAATAGCTTAACTTTCCTGACCGTTTTATTGGACAGCTTAACTCTATATTCATCTTCTCTTGAATTATCTATTAATCCATGAGAAGCACTAATAAAAAAAGTATCACAAACAATACGAAATTCTTTCTCAAATGTAAACGCATTATGTTTCAAGAATAATCCACCCATAGCAGCTATATGAGGAAAGTTATTTGCATACGACGAATCTTTATCATAGAAGGAAAAATGAGCTAAAGACAAATTATTAATTCTTTCTCCGGGTTTATTATATTCGACAGGTCGAGCTATTATTACCAACGATCTTCCCTGATCTTTATAAAATTGTTCAAAATCGGATTGGAGACCTTCAAAATTAACTTCGAGACAAACACCTCTGTTCCCATACAGCTTCCACATAGCCATTGACTCTTCTTCAGAATTATGCCAACAACTTACGTAAATCCATGACTTTGCTTTCTTAATATTCTCTAAAGAAGGCATCTTGGGAATACTTGTAAGATCTTGATCATTAAAAGAAGGATTCCCCATTTTAATTTGGTCTTGAATAAATTTATTGCACATCTCTGTCTCTTGCCTCTCTGCAAGAATATCCCAACAAAGCTTAGGTAATCCTTCCCATGGATCAGCAAAAAAGTTTGCAGTTGGTAAATATAGCCCCTGAGAGCATAAATCTACAAAATGTTCGAAAGTCATATACCGAGATAATATCATCAGATTACTCACTTGCTTTCGGCTATCTTCTAATCTATTTTATAACGCAAAGGCAACAAGTAGATTAATTCTTATTGTATATCTCTCAAAAACGGCACAGCCGTAGCGTAGAACTGCATCCATTTGACAGCCGAAAGTTCTAATATAGACTCGTTCCTTAACCATAATGCAGTATTATAACAAGGGCTGGGTGAACAAGAAAGGATTTTTGTCAGGCAAGAGTACCGCGGACCAACACAAAGTTTGATTCATGGCAGGTGCCGGACGACTGCGACTGCCGAAAGAAAGAGATTCTATCTTATTGTGATTATTTAAACCACTCTCTTGTTTTAAGACAAACTCGCACCAACATAAGCATAACAGGTACTTCTATTAATACTCCCACGACGGTTGCAAGTGAAGCACCAGATGACAGACCAAACAGTATTGCTGAAGTGGCTATGGCAACTTCAAAATGATTGCTGGCGCCAACTAATGCGGAAGGAGCAGCATCTCGGTAAGGCAGTTTTAACCATTTAGCCACAGAATAGGTTATGGCAAAAATAAAACAAGTCTGTATAAAAAGAGGTATGGCAATAAGAACAATTATCTGAGGTTGATTAATTATCAGCTCTCCTTTAAACAAAAACAATAAAACAAGCGTCAGTAATAATGCGCCTATTGAAACCGGTGTTAAATAATGCAGAAACTTTTCCTCAAACCACTTCCGACCCTTTTTCGCAATAATAAATTTTCTTGAATAGTAACCCAGCAATAGGGGCAAACCTACATAAATCAATACTGATAAAACGATGGTTTGCCAAGGAATTGGCATTTTATTAACCCCAAGAAGCCATCCGCCAAGAGGCGCATAAAGAAAAAGCATGGTCAAAGAATTAATAGCGACCATAACAAGTGTGTGGCCGTTGTTGCCTTTGGCAAGATGACCCCAAATCAATACCATGGCGGTACACGGCGCTATACCAAGTAAAATACATCCGGCGATATAAGATCTGGATAATTCAACCTCTACCCCGCCTTTTACAATCTCCATTCCCGGGAGCCACCCTTTAAAGATAACGCCTAAAAACAACCAAGCGATGGCAAGCATGGTAAACGGCTTTATGCACCAATTCATAATTAAAGTGAGAATGACCGGCTTGGGAGTTTTGCCCGCCTTAATAACCTCGGCAAAGTCAATTTTTACCATAATCGGATACATCATGAAGAAAAGACAAATAGCGATCGGCATGGAAACCTGATAAACTGAGATCTGGTCAAGCATAACAGCGACCTGGGGGAATAACTTGCCAAGCGCTATCCCGACTCCGATACAAAGAATGACCCAGGCGGTAAGATATTTTTCAAAAAAACTTAACCGTCTTTCTTCGTTAATGGCATGCTCCATTTACTCTCCTTCCTAAAACAACTTCAAAATATAAATTCCTGAATAATACAACCCTACGAGAATAAAAATCACTCCGGTAATCCTACGGGTATATAATTCCAGCTTCGTTATTCTGTTAAACCAATGACTCATCGATGTCACTCCAAACGCAATAGCGACAGCGAATGCCAACACCGGAAGCCCCGTCCCTACTCCGTAAGCAAACGACAATATTATCCCGCTTTTACTATTAAGCGCCAATGGAATAAGACTTCCGAAGAATAATGCAGCCGAGACCGGACAAAACGCCAAAGCGAATACAACTCCCAAAAGAAACGCCCCCGGTGCACCCGACTCCACAAGTTTATTGTGGTGTTTTTGAGGCAGTGCCACACCGGGCAATTTTATCGTGATAACTTCCAGCAAAAACAAACCGGAAATTATCAAAAGCGGGGCTAAAGACTTGGCCATGTATTTTTGTAGAAACTGCGCCACCTGTGGCACATTTAAAAAAGAACTGATGATGATCCAGCCGAGAACCGCATAAGCGACCACTCTTCCCAACGTGTAAGCCAGTCCTGAAATAAAAACAAGGACCGGATGAACGATCTTCTTTGAAAGAAAAGACACCGCCGCAATATTTGTGGCTAAAGGGCATGGGCTGATTGACGTCAATATCCCCAGCCATAGAGCTAAGCCTAACGCGATTAACGACTCCATTATTGTGCGTCCTTCATAAATGCGTCTAATACGCCAGTTACGTAATCAATAAACTTTTGCTTATTGCCGGCAAACTCCCAGATCTTATCAAGATTTTTTGATTTAACTTCCTTGCCATCTTTGACCAATGAAAGAATAAGTGATTTGGTATACAGTTTATAGTCACTCACAAAATGTTCATTGCCCTGATCTTCAACATTAACCGCCTTAAACTCAAGTTTTTCGGAAGCCAAGGCGTCCTTGAAATTTGTCTCGACAGCTTCCCTTGAGTATCTCTCCATATTCATACATGTCGAACACCGAAACAAACCATGGAAATAATATACTATGACTTTTACCTGCGGGCTTGATTGGGCAAAAGCAAAAGAACCGGCGCTAATTACCGCAACAATCGCAAGAATCTGAATTATTTTCCTCACATCCGCCTCCTGAAAGAATTGCTTTGATTTCATTTTTATTAAGAACTTTCCCAAATGAAACCACCTTACCGTCAATAACCAATCCCGGTGTCATCATAACACCGTACTCGGTGATCTTGTCAATATCCGTAATCTTACCGATCTCGGCTTGAATATTAAGCTCTTTAACAGCCGCCTCAGCGTTCGCTGTTAACTGTTTGCATTTCGGGCAGCCCAGCCCTAAAATCTCTATTTTCATTCGTCACCTCTTTATTTAAGAACATTATTTCTTATCGTACCTTCAACCCGTTTCTCCTTTTCATCAGTAATTTCTTCGATCTTCACACAACAACACGAGGGCTTCTTCAGCTTAAATAACTTCAAAAACTTCGAAAGTTTCTCCCTTTTTTCTTCTGACATCTGTAATCCTCCTTATATTAAACTAACCAAAAATCCCGCTAATACCGCTGTCAAAAACACCACAACCATAAAGATCGCCACTAAACGAACCTTGAAGATACTCGCAAGCATGCTCATTTCAGGTATGCTCATTCCTGCTCCGCCTATTATCAAAGCGACCACTGCTCCCATGTTCATGCCTTTCTGGATCAAGGCCAATCCAATAGGAATAACTGTCTCTGCCCGGACATATAAAGGGATACCAATAATCGCGGCCACAGGAATAGCAAGCGGGTTATTGGGTCCAGCTATGCGGGCAACAAAATCATTCGGGACGTACCCGTAAATAAATGCGCCTATGGCAACACCAGCAACAAGATATAAAAGCACACCGCTGAAATCAGTCCAGGCACCGGTAAAGGCACGTTTCAGTTTTTTGCTGAATGTCAGAAGTTTTTCACGTTCCTGATGGCCTCCGCTAATTCGGACATTCTTGGCATACTTCGCTAAACCCAATGCTTCTAATAACGAACCAGAGACCACTGCTACAATAAACGTCACCACCCCATATATCACGCAGACTTTCCAGCCAAGCAAAGTAAAAAACATACCGAGGATAATTGGATTCAATAAAGGGGAGGCCAGAACAAACGACATAGTAGCGCCAAACGGGACATTGGCCCGCAACAACCCAACCGTCATAGGAATTGTCGAACACGAACAAAACGGCGTGATCGCCCCCATCGCGGCTCCGAGGAAATTGCCGAGCCATCCTTTATGAGAAAGCCAGCATCGAACCTTCTCATCAGATACATACTCAAATATTAATCCCACGACTGTGCTGATACCCAAAAACAGCAGTGTTAATTCGGCTAAAATAATAATAAAAAACCTCAACGAGTCCACGAAAGTATTCATCATCTTCTATCCCCCGTCCTCTTCATTATTGATCATTTAACTGCCGCCCCGAAAATCATACCGCTGATAGTCGCCATAACGACAACAAGACCGACATAAACAACTGTTTTCTTGGTTCCTATAACCCCACGGATCACGAGCATGTTTGGCAGGCTTAATGCCGGGCCCGCAAGTAATAAAGCAAGCGCCGGACCTTTTCCCATCCCCGCTCCTATCAAACCCTGCAATATCGGCACTTCAGTTAAGGTTGCAAAGTACATAAACGCCCCAACTATAGCCGCAAAAATATTTGATAACAGGGAATTGCCTCCGACTGCTTTTGCGATTATGCATGACGGAATCAGCCCTTCATGATCCGGTCTTCCCAACAACAATCCGGCGATAAGAACACCTGCCAACAAAAGGGGCATGATTTGCTTGGTAAATGTCCACGAACTTTTAGTCCAATCCTTGATTTCATCCTTCCTAAACCATTTAAGAAGCATAACTCCTATCATGACAAGAAATCCGGAAGCCAGATACCATTTTGCTGCAAATACAGATGCCCATATCCCTGAAGAACCTGGGTCTTGTGGTCTTGCCCAGTTCGCAAAGACTAAGAAGCCGATCATAGACGCAAAATAAAGACCATTTTGAAAAAGAGGCCGCTCCTCTTTTATTTCTCCGGCAAACAGTTCATCCCCCGTTTTCCGCTCTCTTTCTTCTCTTAAAAATATAAGATGCATCAGCAAGCCTATGACAACACTGAATAATATAGCGCCGACAGCCCTTGCTGCTCCTAATTGCCAGCCAAGAATACGGGCGGTCATGATAATTGCCAATACATTGATCGCCGGGCCGGAATAAAGAAAAGCTATAGCAGGCCCTAGACCAGCGCCTCTCTTATATATACCCGAAAATAACGGTAGGACCGTGCACGAGCATACCGCAAGAATCGTCCCGGAAACAGAAGCAACGCTGTAAGCGAGAATCTTATTTGCCTTTGACCCGAAATATTTGATGACCGATGCCTGGCTAACAAAGACAGATATCGCTCCGGCAATAAAAAAAGCAGGTATAAGACAAAGAAAAACATGTTCCCTCGCATACCACCGCACTAAAGCTAATGATTCAAAAACAGGATTTCTGAGAGGCAACAATTCA
>Ga0265297_10011467_pt1 | contig 10851 bp, 13 predicted proteins | sample Munlanlwell13791_FD_192502 | JGI IMG/M metagenome (GOLD analysis project Ga0265297, IMG submission 192502) | Leachate microbial communities from a municipal landfill in Southern Ontario, Canada - Leachate well 137-91 | ecosystem: Engineered > Solid waste > Landfill > Unclassified | place...
CTGGAGGCTTTTTGGAACTTATCGCGATGGTTATTTTGTCTGGCCGGACAGATTGCAATTTTGGTTTCATGATTTTTATATGAAATACAAAAACTCCACTTATCATTTGGCGATTTATCCGGTTATTTTGTTATTGAAAACGGTTTCACGCGCCCTCCTGCTCAAAAAAGAATCGCAAGGTGAGGCCAACCGCACGCCGGATGTGACCGAATCAACCACCAATCTCAAGTATTGGGATTTGCCGACCCGCAAACTTTCCAAGAATGCTTATGATGTACAGGTGCGACTCGGTTATGTGCCCGCCGATGGACAAATCGGCTCAGCGCAAATGCGAGTTAAAGAAATCGCAACTTCTTTTACGAGTTTCAATTTGCCGTCCATCAATGGCTTCGTTGTAAAACGCTGGCGCTACGGACATAACGCCATTCGAAGCTACGCGCAACGCCGTCTGACAGATAGCTATACGATAAATGTGGAAGAGCTTGCAACGATTTGGCATCTGCCGAATGTTTCGGTCAAGACCCCGAGCATCTGGTGGGTCGCCAATAAAAAACTTGAAGCTCCAAATGATTTGCCCAATCGCCAAAATACAAATGGCGAGTTTACTTCTATCGGTGTCACGAACTTCCGTGGGCGTGAAGACGAATTTGGCCTCAAAATCAAAGACCGTCGTCGTCATGTGTATATCATTGGTAAGACAGGTATGGGTAAATCCACTCTGCTTGAAAACATGATTCTCTCCGACATCAACGCCGGAAAAGGTGTGGCGGTCGTCGATCCGCATGGCGATTTGGCGGAGACGATTTTGAATTATATTCCAGCGAGTCGTATCAATGATGTGATTCTTTTTGATCCGGCCGATGCGGACAATCCCGTCGCGTTCAACATGCTCGAGACTTCCGACCCCTCTCTACACACGGTCGTGGCTTCGGGTCTTATCGGCATTTTCAAGAAAATGTTCTCGGAATCTTGGGGCCCGCGTCTGGAACATATTTTGAGAAATACAATTCTGTCTCTACTTTGGTATCCGGACGCGACCATGCTCGGAATTATGCGCATCTTGGTTGACCCAGCCTATCGCGCCAAGGTTATGGAACATATCAAAGACCCAATGGTGAAGTCGTTTTGGGAAACGGAGTTCAATGTCTGGCCGGATCGTCAGCGCGTCGAGGCCGTCTCTCCGATCCAAAATAAAGTCGGTCAGTTCCTCTCTTCCCCGCTTATTCGCAATATGCTCGGTCAGCCCAAGTCTTCCATCGACATTCGTTATGCGATGGATCACAAAAAGATTTTCATTTGTAATTTGTCCAAAGGCAAAATCGGCGAAGATAATTCGTCTTTGCTCGGCTCCATGATGATTACGAAGTTCCAGCTCGACGCTATGAGTCGCGCCAATTTACCAGCCGAGGATCGCGTGGATTTCTATCTCTATGTCGATGAGTTTCAAAATTTCGCGACGGATTCTTTTGCGACCATCTTGTCTGAGGCTCGTAAATACAAACTCAATCTCACGATGGCGAATCAGTTCATTGCGCAGATGCCGGAAGAAGTTCGTGATGCGGTCTTTGGCAATGTGGGTTCGATTGTTTCGTTTCAGGTTGGTTTCGATGATGCGGATTATCTCTCTGAACAATTTGGTGGGGAGGATGTACTCCTGCCGGCCGATCTAACCACCCTGCCTGTGGGTGGTGTTTATCTCAGACTGCTGGTGGATAATATGCCTACGCCAACTTTTTCCGCACGCACTTATCCGCCGATCGAAGTGCCGAAAGATATGGAAAAAACCGCAAAGATTGTGAAATCTTCACGCGATCGCTATGCCCAAAAACGCGCGATTGTGGAGGAAAAAATCAATCGCTGGAGCGAAACCGGTAAAGATGCCATGATTAAAGCCGCACAAACCGCCGCCAAAGCTCAAAATCCTTGGGCGAAACCGGAAATTCCGTGGCGTCATGAAAAGAACAAAGATGAATATGAGGCTGTTTTGAAGTCCGTTACGCCGGAAGCTAAACTAATCCCGCGCGAGGAATTTGAAAATTATGGTGTGCCCAAAGACACCAATGAACATGTTTTTGCTTTGCCGGGTGAAAACGGAAAAATTGTTATTATTTATTCCACGGTAGATATGCAGGGCAATGTTTTCTTCAAGAAGCTCGCAACCAAAATGCGTGCGTTTGAATTTGATCCGAAAACGAAAGAAAACAAAGAGCTGAAATTGAAAATCTTCAAGGATGAAAAATGGCAAGAAAGGGTCGAGGAGGCCGTGAGAAAGTTTGTGCCGAAAGATAAGCAAATTCCCGCAAAGAAAAAACCCGCCGAAAAAACGGAAGACAAAAAAGAACCGGCCGAAGCTCCGAAGAAGTAGTTTGACTTTTTCTAATGTTGATAATAACATGGGAGACTTTTTTGGTTTTTTTGAAGAAAGGATTGGCGATGAATAAACTGGAAAAGATAAATGAGCATTTTGAGATATCGGGCAGTACGGTGGTTTGCAAAACCTACGCAACTTACATTCAGGCACTGGAGTATGCGGCGCGTCATGGAATCAAACTCGAGACTAGCGCGCGCTATCCGGTTCTGCCCATCTCGGTAACATTTCCGAGAGAAGTCGATGCCCGAGATGCTATGTTCTTCACCGCGTTGGCCGTTTCCCCCTGAGGGGAAGCGGCTTTTTTCTTGATGAAAAATAAATTTAAATTGACAAAAAAAATAACCTGACTACAATGTTTCGGTATTTCGTGGTTTGTTCAAACATTTTAAAGAGAGGGGCAACTGTGAGTAGTGCATCATGTGCCGAACAAGACTATGAAGTCGATGGGTATAGGTTAATTTGCAGGACACCTGAAGCGTATATCGGAGCGGTGAAATATGTCGAACGCAACCATATTGTGGTCAAAACCGAAAAAAACGCCGAAGGCCACTATGTGCTAACTTTTCCCTATGCGGTTTACGCCGAAGATGCCAAGTTCTTCGCCAAACCGGCCACTTCTCCTTAGGGGAGGTGGTTTTTTTATTTGTGTAAAAGCAAGTTTACGGAAAATTCCTCACGCAAAATCTCCGCGATACGAAAAATCGGTACGCCGACCACACTCAAAAAATCGCCTTTCATGTTTTTGACAAAAATAGCTCCCCTGCCCTCCACATGAATCGAACCGGCCGAACCGAGCGGTTCACCACTCGCCACATAAGCATCTATCTCGTCTAGAGAAATCTCGCGCAAAAAAACTTCGGTTTTGACCACATCGATAATTTCTTTGCCGGAAAGCGCGTCAATCACTGCGATACCCGAAAGCACCGAGAGGGCTTGCCCGCTCATCTCACGCAACATACGCTTGGCGTCAAACGCATCCGCCGGCTTAACTAAAATTTTTTTCTTGAGTACGCCGATATTGTCGAGACCAATAATCAGCGCGTCGATTTTGCCGATTTTGGCTTTTACTTTGCGCGCTTTCTCGAGTGCCATCTGCATGGCGTATTTTTCCGGCTTCTCGTTTTTTGGTGCGGGTTCGTCAAAATTCGGATTTACGGATTTGAAATTAACCCCAAATTCGCGAAAAAGCTTTTGCTTGGATTTAGAGGTGGAAGCGAGAATGATTTGCGTGTTTTTGTGCATGGCTAACTTATACACTACCGGCTAATTGTCCGCAAGCACCCTGAATCTCCTCGCCCCAACTGTGTCGGCGCGTACAGTCGAAACCGCGTTCACGCAAAACCTCTTGAAAAGCCGAAACCTGTGTCGCGTCCGAACGCCTATAGCCTCCGCGCGCGGGATTATAGAGAATCAAATTGATATGAAAACGACGCGGGTTTTTGAGTAAATCCGCCAATTTTTTGGCCATTTCAGCAGAGTCGTTAATATTTTTGAGCATCAGATATTCGACAAAAATTTTCTGTTCGGTTTTCTGATAAAATTCTTGTAGAGCTCGCATCAAATCAGGCAACTTAGTGGTTCGAGCCGTCGGGATAATCTGCTCGCGCACGGCCTGATCGGCACTATGCAAACTAATCGCCAAATTGACACCGGCCAGTCGCTTGTCTTGGGCCATATTGACGATACCCTCGGTAATACCCACTGTCGAAATTGAAAAATGTTTGGCGTTGATCCCACTTCCGTCAATCAAAAATCTCAAACCATCGGCGATGTTTTCGTAATTCGCCAAAGGCTCACCCATACCCATCACTACCGCTCCGGTCAGATGCGCCGTGGGTTTGTGATCATAAACCCATCTCCACCAAAACAAAAATTGTTCGGCAAACTCGCCTGCGGTCAGATTGCGTTTGAAGCCTAACCCACCCGTCGCGCAAAAAGAGCAATTCATGGCGCAACCAACTTGGCTCGAAAGACAAACGACATATCTCCCCTCGCCCGCTGGCATCAGGACGCTTTCGACATTGTCTCCCGCAAAGTTCAATAAAACTTTGGCACTGCCATCTCTGGCTTCGCGCAAATCAAAATTAAGTATTTCGGAAAAAACAATTTCGCGCGCAAGTTCTTCGCGCAAATCCTTGTCCAGCACGGTCGAATCGGTCCAAGTGCGCACTTTGGGATTGAAAAGCGCTTGCGTGCATTGCTTGTGACGAAAATTCATCGCCCCGCGCTCCGTTAAAAATTTTTTAAGTTTCTGGAAATCCATGGTGCACATTTTAGCGCAAAAAAAATAAATTAGCCAGTTTTTTTGTGCAAATTCGAAATTTGCAAGTTGATTTTTTTTGTACTAAACTGCCGTCGTTATTTATTTTTAATTTAAAAAAAATGGAACGAACATTTGTGATGGTCAAACCTGACGCGATTCAACGCGGTTTGATCGGAGAAATTTTTCATAGATTTGAACGCAAGGGTCTCAAGCTCGTCGCTTGCAAAATGGGTTCACTCGAGGAAGAGGTTCTCAAGAAACATTATGCGCACATCGCCGACAAGCCGTTTTTCCCGGGAATTAGCAAGTTTATGCAATCCAGTCCGGTAATCTTGACAGCTTGGGAGGGTCTCGAGTGCGTCACGGCTGTGCGTGAAATCGTCGGCATCACGAAAGCGCGCGAAGCTGAAGCCGGTTCTATCCGCGGTGACTTCGCGATGAGTATCCAGTGCAATGTAGTCCACGCTTCCGATACGCCGGAAAATGCGGAAAAGGAACTTGCTTTGCATTTCAAGAAGGGTGATTTCCATAGTTACAGCAAAACCGAATACGAACATATTTATTCTACAGACGAATACGAAAAATAATCACAAAGAAATAAGCCCGCCGTACAAACCGTACGACGGGCTTTTTTTAAAGAAACTGGAGAATTTCGGAAAATGAAGAGATGGTGGCGTCCGGCTCGGGTGGGTTTTCGAAACCATCTTCACCTTTTGCGAAATGACGAGCGCCTCTCTTGGCGTGCAGTTCGGGTGGATTGAGACGATTGTAGAAATTTATAATCTCATCCGAGCTCATCGCGATCGTCATAAAAGCATCGAACCCATACTTTGCCCAAACCGTAAAAACACCTACTCTTTCCCCTACCAAGATATCCTTGGTAAGATTGTCGCCCACCCAAAGCGCCGACATCGGTTCGTCCAAAATATCGTAATGCATAAGTATCCGTTTCAGGCCGCGCGGATCGGGCTTTTCGTAGCTTTCGGACAGAGTCTCGGTGTGCCCCTGAAACCCGCAAAAATCACGTCGATGATGCTTTTGCAAAGTATCAGGGTGAACCAAAACTTTTCCTGTCTTCTGGCAAATCGGCATAAATGGGTCTTCGAGCCCCCACACGCTATCGAGATAGTTCAGGATACCCATTTTCTTGAGACGCCAGAGTGCCACATAGCGCGGAGCATCGGTCAAAATCGCGATCGGTAATCTGCGTGCGTGAATCTCCTTGATTGTCTCCACCACGCCTTCGAAACATCGGAAATGATCTCGCGCGTTTTCTTTGTAACACTCGACTGCCGGATTGAGACATTGCGCCAGAAAATCCTCGAAGGGAACTTCGGCGTAATGCTTTATCACGGACGGCAGGCTCTGGACCAAAAAAGGATATTCCGCCGTGCCATGCTTACGAAACACATCGCGCGCCTCATCCCACAGCACCTCTTTCTGAATGCCGGTGATTACACTCACCAATCGAAGCATGCTTGAGTGTGCGTGATACCAGTACGGAAGCCAATTGAAAAGCGTAAAATCCACATCCAAAATAACGAGCTTCTTGTCCATTTCTTTCTCCTTATATTTTCGTTTTCTTTAAAAAGAACATTTTAGTCGAAATGACTATGTCTATCTTTAGAAGATTTTAGCGGAAATGTCAAACCTAAAAAAACTCCTAAAAAATACTATTGACTTCAGATGATTATCTCTATAAAATCCCTCTCGTCTGCTTTTAAATTTCAGTTCAGATAAAAGCAAGTTCACCGCTCTGGAAGGAGTTTACCCTCCCCACCCCAGACCGAACCTCTACTCTCTAATTTTCATTCCCATGCCAGGAATATTGGGTAAAAAAATCGGTATGGCTCGCATCCACCAAGATGACGGTCGCGTGATCCCTGTAACAGTGATTGATTGTACTCCAAATACGGTAGTACAAGTCAAAACTCAAGAAAAAGAGGGATATCCGGCGTTAGTGTTGGGTTTCGACGAGCACAAAAAGCCAACCAAAAACAAGAAGTTTTATTTCATTCGAGAAATCACTCCGTTCGCGGAGGAAAAGAAGATTGGAGATAAAATCAATGCAGATGTTTTGAAAGAAGGACAAGAGGTCGATGTGACCGGTGTTACGAAAGGTAAAGGTATGCAAGGTGTTATGCGCAGATGGGGTTTCCACGGTGCTCCGGCATCTCATGGACACATTCGTCATCGCAGTACCGGTTCAGTGGGTGCAGGTGCTAATCCTGCGCGCATCTGGCCAGGTAAGAAAATGCCGGGTGTAATGGGTACCGACCAACAAACCATCAAAGCTCGTCCGATCATCAAAGTAGATTCCACAAAAAATCTCATAGCTGTAAAAGGAAGTGTTCCGGGACAATGCGGAACTTATATCAAACTTAGCTGGTAGTATTATTTAATTCACTCACGTGAAATTAACAGCCGAAGTATTACAGTTAGCATACGAAACGATTACAATTTCAGAAGATAAACTTGAAAATCCGATTCTTATACAAATGGTAGGCGCTCCAACTTGGGGCAAGACCTTTCTCTCCGAACGCATTACCGGTGCGGTACCAATCGTACGCATCTCCGGCGATCGCCTTCGCAAGAAAATTTTTCCACAAGCTGAGTTTACCGAAGAAGAAAACCGCTTTCTCTTTGATCAGGTTGGTGAAACCATCCTCAAGGAGCTCGCGCAAAATGGGCAAAGTATCATCCTTGATATGAATGTCAGCAAGAAGGCCTATCGCCAAAAGAACTGCGAACTGGCGAAATCTCTCGGCATGCGCTGTCTCACTATCCTAACGCGCTGCTCCGACAAGACGGCCAGATGTCGCCTGACTGAACGCCAGAAGAACCCTTGGAGACTAGTGCAACGCAATGAATATGTTGTTCCTGTCGAAAGATACGACCAGTTTGTAAAAGAAATCGAACTTCCCGGAATCTTTGAAAAGAAATTCAAATTCAATTCCGAGAAAAATGAAACCAAAAAATTTAAAAAGTTAATAGCTTACTTAAAGAATAATTAAAGAATAATGCTTAATTGCGACTTATACGATCAGACCGGTGCCAAAAAAGGCAAACTCGAACTTCCAGACGAACTTTTCGGACAAGAGGTTCATGCTAGTATTTTGCATCGTGCGCTGGTTCTCCAACAAGCCAATCGCCGTAACCCAATCGCGCACACCAAAACGCGTAGTGAAGTAGCGATTTCAAAACGCAAAATCTATCGCCAAAAGGGCACAGGTAATGCGCGTCATGCTTCCAAAAACGCCAACTTGTTCCGTGGCGGTGGTGTTATCTTCGGTCCACGCAACAATCGCAATTTCTCTAAGGCTATGCCTCGTGCACAACGCCGTATCGCTCTCTTCTCCGCTCTCTCCGACAAGGCAAATAATGGTAAAATCGTTGGCTTGGTTGATTTCTCAGCTAAGAAGCCTAATACAAAATCTATCGTCAAATTGCTCAGTGAGATGAAAATCGGACGCAGTGCGTTGTTTATCGCTCCGGAAAAGAATGAAATGTTTGTACTCTCCGCTCGCAATCTCTCTAATACGAAAGTCATTACTGCCGGATATATCAACGTTGAGGATTTGCTCAAATATGACAATGTTGTCGTGTTCGAGAAAGCTATCGAGAAGATGCAAGAAATTTTCAAAACTAAGGAAGCTCCGGTTCGCGTCAAGAAGGCCGAAAAGACCGAAAAACCAGCTAAGAAAGCTAAGAAACCGGCTAAAAAAACCACCAAAAAAGCTAAAACTGAATAATTAAAATATGGAAATCACAAACGTCATTATCGCGCCGGTCGTAACGGAAAAATCCACCGACAACCAAGGCAAGGGTTACTATTCTTTCTATGTCAATCCGAAGGCAACCAAAATCGATGTGAAGAACGCTATCGCTGCACTTTACGGTGTAGAGGTAGTAAGCGTCAAGACGCAGTCACTCCCTCCCAAGATTCGCCAGTTGGCTAAAAACCGTGTCATGACCAAACGCCCGAATGTAAAGAAAGCACTTGTAATGCTAAAAGGTAAAAAACCGCTTGATTTCAATAAACTAAAATTTGAAAAATAATCATGATTAGATTACTTAAACCAACTACGCCAGGTAGCCGTAAGACATCTTATACGGATTTCTCTCGTCTTACCAAAAAAGCTCCGGAAAAGAGTTTGCTTGCTACAAAGCATAAAACCGGCGGTCGTAACAACCAGGGCAAGATCACTTGCCGTCATATCGGCGGAGGTGCTAAGCAATTTTATCGCATGGTTGACTTCTCTCGTACCGACAAGAACGGCATCGTAGGCAAAATCACCGCTCTCGAATACGATCCGAATCGTACTGCTTTTATCGCATTGGTAGTCTACAAAGACGGTGCTAAGCGCTATCATTTGGCCGCTGAAACTTCTCGCGTTGGCGATGAAATCGTTTGCGCTGAAAAAACCAAGGTCAAGGCCGGTAACCGCATGATGCTCAAGAATATTCCGCAAAGTTTCGACATTTACAATGTAGAACTTCGCCCAGGTAGCAAAGGCACAATCGTTCGCAGTGCAGGTACTTCCGCTAAACTGATCGGTTTTGATGGCCACATGGCGCAGATTCAACTTCCGTCCGGTGAAATTCGTCATTTTGATGAGAAATGTTACGCCACTATAGGTAAAGTCTCCAATGAAGAATGGGGCAATGTCCGCATCGGTCGTGCTGGTCGCCAGCGACACCGCGGTATTCGTCCATCCGTTCGTGGTAAGGCTATGAACCCAGTGGATCATCCGCATGGTGGTGGTGAGGGTCATAACCCAATCGGTCTCAAATATCCGAAGACTCCATGGGGTAAGCACGCTCTCGGTGTTCCGACGCGTGACAAGAAAAAACAATCCGCTCAGTTCATCATTCGCAATCGCAAAGGCCGACAGCTAATCAAGGAAAATTAGCCTTGCGTGAAGCGCACAAAATCTCTACAATCCACTCACTTGTTTAAAAAATAAATCAATGACTCGTTCAAGTAAAAAAGGACCATATATCGACCCAAAACTCGCCAAGAAAATTGACGCTCTCGGCGGACAAAAGAAAATTGTCAAAACTTGGGCTCGCCACTCTGTGATCGCTCCGGAATTTGTCGGACAAACCATCGCGGTACACAATGGCAAACAGCATATTCCGGTCTTCGTTACAGAAGAAATGATCGGACATAAGCTTGGTGAATTTGCGCCAACCCGCACTTTCCGCAACCATGGTGGCAAATCAACTACTACTACAACCACCACCTCAACTCCGGCACCGGCACCAGCCGCTCCGGCCAAATAAATATTTCTCCAATTAAATTATAATGAAATCTTCAATTCCATCAGCACCGATTTCGTACAAAAAACTCAATGTAATCGCTGGGATTGTACGCAAACAAGACGTCAACACTTCCTTGGCACAGCTTAATCTGATGCCGAAGAAGGGTGCTAAAATTTTGCACAAACTTATTTCTTCCGCTGCCGCTAACGCTGAGTCAAATCAAGGTCAGAAGCGCGAAAATCTGATTGTCGACAAAATTGTCGTTAACCGCGGTGTTAGTGCGAAGCGCTGGTTGCCAGTCTCTCGTGGTCGCGCGCTCCCCTACACTAAGCACACCACCAGTGTGCGTGTAGAGCTCGCTTCCGTCGTTCCGGCTGAAGTAGCAAAGAAAGCGGAGAAAGCTAAGAAAACAACCAAGAAAGAACCGGTGGCAAAGAAAGAAACTGCAACCAAAGCAAAAGTTAAAAAGACAACTAAATCTAAATCCACTAAAACTGCAACTAAATAATGGGACAAAAAGTTAATCCTATCGGTCTACGCGTCGGCATCAATCGTGGTTGGGCAAGTCGTTGGTATGCCAACCCAAAAAATTACGCCGATTTGTTACATGAAGATATTCAGATCCGCAAATTTATCAACACCAGTATTGTCGAAGGCGCCATCAGCCTGATCGAAATCGAGCGCACCAATGGTCGCACCGAAATCAATATCCACTCCGCTAAACCGGGTGTAGTGATCGGTCGCCAAGGCACCGGTATCGAAAAGCTTCGCCAAGATCTCGAAAAGAAATTCGGTAAGAAATTCCATGTAAATATCATTGAAATTAAGAAACCTGATCTGGAAGCTGCCGTCGTCGCTGAAAATATCTGCAGCCAGATTAGCCGCCGTATCAACTACCGCCGTGCTTGCAAAATGTCTCTCAAGAAAGCGATTGAAGGTGGTGCAAGAGGTA